>Ga0208751_100012_pt1 | contig 64695 bp, 49 predicted proteins | sample LakWasMet22_HOW5_2_FD_183868 | JGI IMG/M metagenome (GOLD analysis project Ga0208751, IMG submission 183868) | Freshwater sediment methanotrophic microbial communities from Lake Washington under simulated oxygen tension - Sediment Metagenome... | ecosystem: Environmental > Aquatic > Freshwater >... | reverse complement strand
AACTGGATTGCGATTTTTTTTTTCGGCATGTGATGGTTAAGTGGTGCGGTGTCAAAATTATTGACCGGCCATTATATATGAAATCAAGTGGCGAATGCCCGTGAAGTCCGCCACTTTATCTCAAGCTTAACAATCCGTTAAAAAAAGACGAGCAATCGTTAATCTTGCACAAAGAACGCATTAAATAGCTTTTGTTCAATTATTGTACAGATATATATTGACAATAATTTAAGCTGGAAGTATGTTAGCACCCGACACTTTTAATCGTAGGCAAGATCATTTTTGTATCCATTTGTATTAAAGAATCCTCCTCTATACCCCCGTCCAATCAGTACTTTGGATGGGGGTCTTTTTAAACTGACAGAGCATACAAAATGACAAGAATTATTTTGCAAGGGTTAAAAGCAATAATCACAGCTAACTTTTATGTCTCCGTATTAATACTGGTAATAGGTAGCGGATTTTGCATCTCCCCGGCCTACTCATATTTTGAGTTTAACGAGGAATTGTTTGGCGAAATGAGCAACAACCTTAGATTGATCATGCTGTATTTAGGCATTACCGAGTTAATTGTTTGCGCTTATTGCTTTCTCACTCAAAGAATTCAATTCTTTATCCCTGTTGGATTTTTTTTAATCCTAATGATTGGCTCGATTAAGTTTTACGGCGAAGTCAATAATGTCGAAATTGACGAAAATTTCCCGCTTTTCTTTCTCTATACCGGCATATCACATGTTGTTTTTGGCAGCCTGGCAGAAATCAAACAGCGTATTAACACTCCCAATAAACAATAGGGTAATCGTTAAACACCCTGCTTACCTTGGATACGACAATGAAACGGTTGATTGCATTATTTATAGTTTTTTTAGCCAATTGCACTGGCATTCCTGAAGGTTTAAAAGCCGTTGAAGATTTCAACATCAACCGTTACACCGGCACTTGGTATGAAATTGCAAGATTAGATAATCGTTTTGAGAAAGGCCTGGAAAAGATTTCAGCGACTTACCAGCTTCGTGATGATGGCGGAGTTGATGTAATAAACAAAGGCTGGAACGAACAAACTGGCGAATGGAATCAGGTGGAAGGCAAAGCGTATTTTATCGACAAGCCGACTATCGGGAGGCTTAAAGTGTCATTTTTTGGCCCTTTTTATGGTGGCTACAACATCATAGACTTGGACAAAAAAGATTACAGCTATGCATTGGTGACAGGGCCTGATAAATCTTATTTATGGATATTATCCAAAACCAAACACTTATCCGAAGAAACCCAAACTACTTTGATTAATAAAGCAAAAGCCTTGGGTTTTACAACTGACGACCTCATATTCGTCAAACAAGATTAATGTACAAATTACTGAAGAAAATTACCACCTGTCTAAGTTTTGTAAAACTATTGTTTGACAAGTTTTAATTGTAGGTCTATTGTTGACAAAAATAGTATGCTGTTTCCGAAACAAGTAAATAACGCCTCGTTAACATCCTTGTAGGTGACAGAAATCAACATCTCTAGGTTACGCAAAAAATTTGAGGGATTAATGTTATGGCTACTGTAAATGCACCATTGGCAGCAAAAAAAAATAATTTGCTGATCGATAACGACGTAGATTCAACGCTGCTAATGAAAGCGCAAGAGCCTATTGTTTCTAATGAAAACAGTAATTTCCGAATTGCTGAAAACCTTGCCTATGACAAAAGTAACCTTGTCAAAGCGCTGACAAAGCTTCCTGTATCAGCGTTATGGCTTGTACAAAAGTATCAAGAAAATGCTGACATGGTTGAATACGACGAGATAGATGATGCATCTTTCGAACTTGATCCATCTATTGAGCAAATTAAAAGCTTGGTTTTACTAGCAAGCAAAGCTTATCGCAGCGGCCAAAATCAACATCTCGACTACATCAACGCAATTGAAAAACTGACCGCAACATTACAAGGATTTAAATACACCTTCGATGACTTGGTAGAACTCACAGACCTAATTGTGTTTGCCTATCATCGTCGCCAACTTAACTCATCGTGGAATCATCACACCGGCTCAATTGAAAAGCGCCTAATAGGCCTACACAAACGAAATTTGGATAAATTCTCTCCATTATTTGAAGCCGTTGATAATAACGAGCTTGATGTCAACTTTGCGTTTTTACCTATTGAATTGATGTCCGATGCGGTCAGCGATGTAGTTACTGCTGAACAGAATTGGTTAATAGCCAGAAAAAAACTAGCCGCTGCCAACACCCGGCTAGTGTTATTTATTGCCAATCAATATAAAGGTGGCTTCCTTGATTTTGACGACCTGGTACAAGAGGGACAAACCGGCTTATTAAAAGCGGTTGACCGATACAACCACGAATTAGGTTTTCAATTTTCCACTTATGCCGGTTATTGGATCAGACAAGCTATTTCTCGCGCACTCACTCGTTCTGAACGCGTTGTGCGTCTTCCATTCGGGCAAATGGCCAACATCAATAAAGTTTACCGGGCTAAAGATGAGCTGCTGACAAAAAATGGCCGAGAGCCTAATCGTGCAGAACTGGCCGAATACACCGATCTCTCGTTGGAAGAAATAAACAATATTTTATCTATTTCACAAACAGCGATGTCCTTTGATGGTGAATCTGACGATGAAGAACAATCCTTTGGCCCAGCAGATTTTTTAGAACAACAAGTATTTACGCCTGCATTTGGCACCATCGCTGAAAAAGAACTGGAACACATTCTTAACGGTGCCATTGAAACCTTAGATACCCGTGAAGCAAAAGTCATTCGTAGTCACTTTGGTGTTAACTGTGATTGCGAAATGACACTACAAGAAATTGGTAACGAATTGCATCTGACCAGAGAACGGGTCAGGCAAATTCAGGTAGCGGCGCTCAATAAAATCAGACGCAGTTTTGGTGAGCAATTATTGAGTTTTTTATGACAAGTGGTTATGTAAACAAAGCCATACTGGCCTATAGTTTGGGACTTGTATGTTAATTAATAATTGGCTTCCGGTAAGCGTTCAGGAGATAAAATCATGAAAAAATACTTTTTTAATGCGCTGCTGCTAGGAGTGGTCCTGGTCGGTGGCTACCTTATATATGAGCGAATCAATAACACGCCACCGATGCAAGAATCGCTGGCTTATTCGGATTTTATTGACAAGGTTAAACACGGCCAAGTTGATCGCGTAGAAATATCCGGCCAAATGATCAAAGTCCGCACCTCGGATGGGCAAAACCTTGAAACATTTAACCCCGGTGACCCGCACATTATTGATGATTTATTAACCAATAACGTGCAAATCAGAACCCTACCGCCAGAGCAAGAATCATTTTTCATGCGGGCATTCATGTCATGGTTTCCGATGATCGTATTGATCGGCGTATGGATATTCTTCATGCGCAGAATGCAACCTGGTGGCGGTAGCAACAACTTTGGCAAAAGCAAAGCCAAAATGCTCGAAGAAGACAAACTCACCGTTAAATTTGTTGATGTCGCCGGCTGTGAAGAAGCCAAAGAAGAAGTAACTGAATTGGTGGATTTTTTAAGAGCGCCGCAAAAATTCCAACAATTGGGCGGCAAAATCCCCCAAGGCATATTGATGGTAGGCCCTCCTGGTACAGGTAAAACCTTATTGGCAAGAGCCATAGCGGGTGAAGCTGGTGTTAAGTTTTTCACCATCTCCGGCTCAGACTTCGTAGAAATGTTTGTCGGTGTCGGCGCCTCACGAGTCAGAGACATGTTTGCACAAGCTAAAGAACATGCTCCCTGCATCATATTTATCGACGAAATCGACGCTGTCGGTCGTCAACGTGGTGGTGCCGGTGTTGGCGGTGGTAATGATGAACGCGAACAAACTCTTAACCAATTATTGGTTGAAATGGATGGTTTTAACGGTAACGAAGGCGTCATTGTTATCGCTGCTACTAACCGTGCCGATGTTCTGGACAAAGCCTTGTTAAGACCGGGACGTTTCGATAGGCAAGTCACCGTGGGTCTGCCAGACGTGCGTGGTCGCGAGCAAATTCTTAATGTGCATCTTAAAAAAGTTCCTTTGGCACCGGATGTTGAAGCCAAATATATCGCCAGAGGCACACCAGGATTTTCAGGTGCGGAACTAGCCAATGTGGTTAACGAAGCCGCACTGTTCGCCGCTCGCGCTAACAAAAAAGAAGTCACCATGAATGATTTGGAAAAAGCCAAGGATAAAATCCTGATGGGCGCAGAAAAACGCACCATGGTAATGACCGAAGAAGACAAATTACTGACCGCCTACCACGAAGCTGGACATTGCATAGTGGGTCAACTTTCACCTGATCACGATGCTGTTTACAAAGTAAGCATCATGCCTAGAGGCAGAGCATTGGGAATTACCATGTTCCTACCTGAACATGATCAATACAGCGCCAGCAAACGCAAACTGGAAAGCCAGATTGCCAGCCTGTTTGGCGGAAGGATTGCCGAACTGATGATTTATGGCGGTGATCGTGTCACTACCGGTGCGTCCAACGACATCGAACGCGCTACTGAACTGGCTCGCAACATGGTTACTCGCTGGGGCTTCTCTGACAAGTTGGGTCCGTTGGTGTATGGCGAAGAACATGGCCAACCATTCATGGGCTACCCAGGTTCACAAGGCGCGACCGTATCAAGCAATGTTGCTCACCAAATAGATGATGAAATACGAGCAGTGATTGATAAAAACTACCAACGTGCTGAAACCATTCTGCAAGAACACATTGAGATTCTTCATAAAATGGCTGATGCATTGATGAGATGGGAAACCATTGATAAAGACCAAATAAATGACCTTATGTCAGGTAGAGAGCCCAGACCTCCTAAAGACGATAACGTTACAAATGACAGTAACGCCGCTGGACCTACCCAACCAAGTAATAGAATGCAGACCAAGATTGATAAAAAAGCAATCAATTCCAACGTGAATAGGCCTGCTGGACAAGTTTGAGGTGCGCTCACTTCACTCCAGGGGGGGATTTAATCCCCCCTTTTTTTATCCTCGTACTCCCCATTAAAACTACTTGTTAGCGGATCAAAAATACACCAACAACTTGCTTAGTAGATTTTTTTGATCTTGTGTCATGACAATTTTGGTTTTGACTCTATAAACCGCCAAATAACTAAAGCTGCATTGATATTTGCTGAATGTCTAAGTCCGGTGGCATTGTTTAAGTAAATATTTAGCGGTCGGATGCGCCGGGTCAATTGCAATAATGGTGTTTAAATCAGCCTTTGCATTTACCGTGTTTCCTATTTGGCAATATGAAAATGCGCGCTTATAGAGCAATTCGGTGTTGCGTGGCTCGTTTTTTAGCGGCGCCGAAAAATCTGTTATCGCCTCCGGATACTGCTTTGCCTCCAGATAGATTGCACCGCGTTTGGTGTGCGCCAACGTAGAATATGCTTGGGATTTTATAACCAGCCCATAGTGTTCAATAGCTTTCTGTTTATTGCCTAATCCTGCATAAGTTTGGCCGAGACTGTAATGCACCTCCGGCTCATCAAACGTTTTTGTATAAGGCAAACCTTTTTTGCTTAACTCGACATTAAATGCCGCATCTGCCTTATCCCCATAGGCCACAACAGCTTCATAAGCGTCTCTTGCTTGCACCAGATTATTTTGGGCAAAATACAGTTCAGCCAAGTAAGTCAACACTCTCGGCCAATATAAAACATCAGTATTTTTTGCAGAGCTATTGCTATCGATGCGCTGTTTAAGATAATTCGTTGCTTCCGGCACATGACCCAACAGCGCAAGCACCATGGCTTTGTAATAAGTGGTCGCCGAATAATTATTCGGTCCGTTAAATTTATCGGCGGCATTGATAAAGCTCAGTGCTTCGCTTGTTTGGCCAAGACCCGCAGCTGCAACCGCATGTGTTAAATAGGCTTGAGGCAAAATGATTTGCTCTACATGAGCCATATAGTCAGAAAGTTTCTGATCATTAAGAACAGTTGATGTTAATTGATAAGCCTCAGCGTATTTTTTTTTGGTATTTAGTAGCCTGGCATAAGTCAAAATCTTGAACAGGTTGTAAGGTTTGGTAATGACAATTTCCTTTTGAATAAACTCCTCTGCGCCACTGCTATTGCCCGGTTTAATATACAAAAATTCAGTGGACAAATAATCCGCATAATCTTTAAGTACAGCCTGTTCCTCCCGAGACATGTTGCCGGCTTTTTGTTCGGGGCCTGATTGTTTGGCAACAGCCCCTGTATTTTGACTTTTAGCTTGTTCAAGGCTGTTCTTTCCAGCCAGCTTATCTTGCGCGCAACCCGCCAATTGGCTTATTTGCAATAACGCACATAGCGTGACGAACATTTTTTTATTGGACATTAATTACCTGTTTCTGGGGATATAGCGATCATATCGTTCGGGAGGTGGCGCAAGATCGACGTTATCAGAGTTATCTGAATATACTTTCTTGGTTTTTTTAACTGTCTTAATGGGAGCAGCTTGGTTCGCCGGCAAAGAGGATGCGTTTGTTAACGGCGTCTCTTGATCTTGTGACACCACAGCAACGCCTTGAAGCTCCGTTAATTTCTTTTTTGCAGCAACAGATCCCTGTGCAGCAGCCTTTTGAAACCACTCTATTGCCTTAGCTTTATTTTTCGGTACGCCTGCGCCGCCTAAGTGCATTTCTCCCAACATCAATTGGGCCTTTTCCATGCCACCTTCAGCTCTTCTTTGAAACAACGTTAACGCAGTGCCGTAGTCTCTTTTAACACCTTCACCCAGTACATACATGAAGGCAAGTTCAAGTTCAGCGTCCGTATTATTTTGCTGAGCCGCTTGTTTAAAATGTTGAAACGCCTTTTTATCATCTCGGGGCTTGCCTAAGCCTCGTCTATAAATCCATCCTAGACTAAGTTGCCCGAGCGAATCGCCTTGCTTAGCGGCGCTTTCAGACAATGCGAATGCTTTTGCATAATCGGCCTTAATTCCTTCATGTTCTACCAGATAAGTAAAACCAAGAATACTTTGTGCAAACACAGAGTGTTGATCTGCCGCTTTTTGTAACCACTCAACCGCTTTGGCGGTATTTTTAGGCACGCCTTGCCCATAAAGATAGATAGCACCAAGCGTTGCTTGTGCTTCAGCATGACCTTGATTGGCGGCCTTTTCGTACCATTCGGTCGCCTTGGTTAAATCTTTCGCAACACCATTACCGTTTCCATAATAAAAAGCTAAATTGAACTGCGCTGAAGCAGACCCTTTTTCTGCTGCTTTTTGGGTCCATGCGAACGCTTTAGACTCATCTTGTGCCACCCCTATGCCTTTTAAATACATGTAACCAAGGTGATATTGAGCGCTCGCGTAGCCTTGATCAGCAGCTTTTTGATACCAAACAAAGGCCTTGTCTTCATTTTTACCAACACCCACGCCTGTTTGATATGCCCATCCCAAATTATTTTGGCCTGCGGCATCGCCTTGATTCGCGGCTTTTTGATACCACTCAAACGCTTTGGCCTCATCTTTAGGTACCATCACGCCATCGGCATAAAATTGTCCTAGATGGTTCTGGGCGCCGGCAAAACCTTGATTGGCCGCTTTGAGATACCAACCAAGAGCCTCAGGGAGGTTTTTATCTACACCTAAGCCGTTTTCAAACACATAACCAAGATTATTCTGAGCTCTGGCATGTCCTTGAGCAGCCGCTTTTCGATACCACGTCAATGCAGTCGCTTCATTTTTATCCACTCCTCTACCCAGCGCATAAGCAGCGCCTAAGCCATTTTGGCCGGTTGCATCGCCTTGTGAGGCCGCTTTTTCAAACATCGCCAGCGCTGTCGCATAATCTTGTTTTATACCCGTGCCATTAAAATACATTCTGCCCAGATAAGCCTGAGCGCGAGCATCACCTTTACCGGCCGCGTTTTGTAATAGCATCAGTTGGTCTTGCGGGATTGTTGCGGGCAAAGCATCAATTGAAGTGTTAAGAAGTGCTGCTAATGAAGTCGTATTTTTTTGTTGCGTTACCAACGATGGACTCCCCGGAAAATCCACCCACTGTCGAACGGCAAAACCTCCCCCCGCAATTAGTAAAACACCAACTACTACAACTACCGGGTAGTCTTGGAAAAAATTAATAAATCTATTGGATAGTACCTTGCGAATTTTTGGTTTCAGCTTGGGCTTTATGTCCTGAATTGCCAAGCAATCCCGCAAAGCCAAAATAAATTCCTGAGCATCTGCAAAGCGCTTTTCCGGTTTCTTCTGCAACGCTTTCAGCACCAGTTTTTCTAAAGGCGCTGGAATGGACTTGTCGATACTGCGCAAACTTTTCGGCTTATCTTCGATAACAGCCTTAACCAAGCCATATTCAGTATCGTGTTGAAATGGCGTTTGACCAGTCAGCATTTCATACAAGACAATCCCGACCGCATAAATGTCAGAACGCGCATCGACTTCCTTACTTTGATGCTGCTCAGGGGACATATAGCCAGGTGTGCCGATGCTATGTTTGGTGCGGGTAAGACGGGCTGTTTGCAAAATTCTGGCAATACCAAAATCAAGCAGTTTGAGGGTGTTTTGGCCGTTAACAATGATATTGGCCGGTTTTATATCGCGGTGAATCACATTTGATTGATGCGCATGCGCCAAGCCTTCCAGCGCCTGGATTGCATACTGCACAGCATCCCGCCAAGACAGTCGGCCATGTTGTTGAATAATGCTATCCAGGGTTTCCCCCGGCACAAACTCCATCGCCATGTAGTATTGATCATCTACACGACCAAAATTGTAGACCGTCGCTATATGGCTATGATTTAAACGCCCCAGCGCAATTGCTTCTGACCGAAAACGTTCGACAATATCCTCTCGTCGGCTTAATTCCGGACGCAACATTTTGATGGCCACTTCCCGCTCCAGCATGGTGTCGATGCCTTTGTAAACCTCACCCATGCCGCCTTCGCCTATTTTCTCGACGATTTTATAGTTATCGATACGTTCCATTCTTTATGCCCGTGTGATCGGAGTATTTTTAGCAGACGCGGTTGATTGCAGCACTTTTACAACCAGTACGGAAATGTTGTCGTGCCCGCCACGAGAATTTGCCAGCTGTATCAGCACCTCACAGGCTTGCTGGGCGGTATGCTCGACCAGCGCTTGCTGCATTTCTGTGGAGTTGACCAGATCATGCAAGCCATCGGAACACAGCAAAAAACAATCGCCGATTTTGATAGGCAACGGCTTATTGGAGCTATCCACGTCAACATTAGGATATGTGCCAATAGCTCGAGTAATGACGTTTTTGTCGGGATGCACAGCGGCCGCATCAGCAGTGATTAAGCCTTGCTTCAACATTTCAGCGACGACAGTATGATCCTTGGATAACTGACGACACTCCCCTGCCCTAAGCAAATACAAGCGACTGTCGCCGACGAAAGCATAGCAAGCCGCGCCCTGAGCAATCGCTAAACTCACCAGCGTCGTGCCCATGCCTTGCAGTGCAGCAGAACCTTGCGCTTGGTTATAAATAGCGGCATTAACCATGTTGAAATAGCGTTTTAATTCCTTAGCGCTCAGCACATGTTGCTCACCATTACCGTAGTCTTGCAGAATCAGCTCCACCGCCAACCGACTCGCCACTTCGCCGCCCTGATGACCACCCATGCCGTCAGCAACAATAGCCAAAACCGTCTTGTTATCAGCAGATTTGCTATAACCGACCTGATCCTGATTGCTATCGCGCTGCCTACCCACATCCGAGAGCGCACCGATTTCCAGGCAATACTCATCAAGCGCTTGTTGGGCAAATACACTTTGCACAAGCTTCTGCCAAAAATATGTCATTAGCCAGCCTATTTAATTGCCGTGATGTCCATCAACTCGCGACCATATTTGATAGGTACCGCAAAACTGATTTGAATACCCGATTGGTCGGACAACCCGTAAGTAAATAAGCCTATTACCTGGCCTTTATCGTTAAACACCGGACCGCCGCTGTTACCGCTGCCGGTCGCATTTACGGTTAATTGATAGACATTGCCCATGCTGCTGAACAGCTCACTGACTGATGACGAATCCGCTTTGTCAGCAGCGCTAAGCACTTTGCCGATATTGCCGGTAGTTACCGTTAGCGCCGGTACACTGCGTAGTTCACCGTCGCCACCGGGATCTTGCGCTTTCATTTTTGCGACTATTTCAGGTGAAATGCCGGGATAACCCATGACGGTGATGCTATCGCCGGGAGACACCGCCGCATCGGCATTGAGTTGAACCAGCTGCAACGTTTGTGGCAAGTCGATTTTAATCATCGCCACATCAGCCACATCAGAGACCCGCACTAAATGCGCGGGAATTCTTAGGCCGGTATTGGGGAATGTGACTTCAAGGTAATCATTACGGCCCTCAACAATTTTGCCGTACAAGGGTTTTTGACCAAGCATTTTGGTTTTTGAAGGAATCCATTGATTCAACGAGGCGAGATAGGCGCTGTTGGATTTCTCATCGAGAACTTTATATTCCGGTTTGGAACAAGCCGCATCATTACAATCCACCAAAATACCCGGCAGTTGAAAATTACGGCTTTGCGCATGCCAGTTGGCCGCAACATGCCGATTAGTCAGAATAAAACCATTCTCATGAGCGACAAACCCCGAGCCTCTATGCGTGCTACCGATAGCAATGCCATTACTTGCATCAATATCCAGAAAAGGTTCAACCACGCCATTATGCTGAATATACCAAGGCATCTTTGGCGTAATGCATTTGCCTTGTTTTACAAAGCATTCATTGCGTTGAAACACCTGTTTGCCGGTAGCGGTATGTATTAATTTCCAGCTGGCTTCAATCAATACGCTGCTATTGCCGTATTGTTTGAAAATGTCCGCGGCTGATAAGACTGAATTTTCTTTATTCTGCGGCGGCGGTAATGGTTGAGATTGAGCGACTGACTGTGGGGCTGGTTGTGTTTCGATACTGTTTTGATAACCGGAATAAGCCAGTATCAAACACACACCACCCAAAACTCCTGCACCAATATTGATAACTTTCTTGCGTGTCGCTCTTTCAGACGCAGTGATCATGGCTTCTACTGTGTCTTTTGAAGGCGCGGCATGAATAACGCGCGTTGCCGGAGCGTTATTTTCTACAAGCCGGGTTTCCTTTAGTTTTAGCGGTTTAGGATCCAGGTCGAAGATAAATTGCGGCCCACCTTTACCCAATTGGACTTTATCACCAACGCTAAGTTCGGTAGTTGAGGAGATTTTACTGTTATTGACAAACGTGCCATTGCGGCTGCCTAAGTCAGTTAGTAGAAACTGTTTGCCGTCTTTAACGTCTATTTTGCAATGAATTCTACTGACCAAGTCATCTTGTTCCGGATCAAAAATCACCTGGCAAACATCATCACGCCCAAAATTTATTTCGGTATCAGACACCTCAATTATTTCTGTTTGATTAGCTTTTGAACCTAACTGGTGGTTTAGTATTATTTTCTGCATGGTTAAAGTGTTGTTGGTTGAATAGAAAGGTATTAATAACTCAAGGTTTTCTAAAATATCGCTTAACTGGCTGACCGCAATAACATCAACGCCTATTTCAGCTAACCTGGAAATTACCGGGAGATTGTTAACCGGCCTCGGCATGCCATCGACGTCTATATAGTTATTCGAGATAAAAAATAGGCATTTTTTATCTCCCAACTTGCCGGATTGTTTTTGCTCTAAAACAAATTGCAGTTTTTCAGGTATTTTAGCGACAGCCTCAATCGTAATGTTATTGCCTACCCCGCCCAATGCAGCGGAAGTAATAATGTCTAGTTCACCAACTCTATCGCGCAACAACAGTGCTAATGCCAGCCCAAGTTCAGCGCTAGTACCTTCGCATTTTCCCGAGCAATACAGACGCTGGTTATTTAACCAGTCAACGTCCCGGCCTTGCTCGGCCAGTAGCCTACGGACGGAGTCAATGGCTCTAAATCCGGTCGCAGACAGACCAAGCTCTTGTAAAGGAAACGTGATTAAAGATCGTTGTTTATCAAGTGCCGATCTATCCTGCTCCGATAAGGGGCCGGCAGGCATGCTATAGGCTGTCAGCAACATGTTGTGCCGACTTTCTTCAGCAATGGTAGGAATTAATATGAATTGAGTCATCAGTTGTTGTTATTGTTATTTCTGAAAGACATTAAATGCCGATAATCGCGCTAATATTCGGGCTTAATAAAAGTAACCGACATGTTTTGTTGCTATCTGTGTGTGCCAGGAAAATTAAAGGAAATTTATTCTGAATTATTCATATCTGAAACCAGATAGTCAAAATCTTAAAGCACGGCGGCAAACTGCGTAATAAATCCAACATCGAATCCCCCTAAAATAAATTGACCAGCTAGTCACTTTCAGTATTTGCTGTTCTTGGCCAAATGTTTGCCTTCTTAGGCATTGAGCCGTAGCTGCTCGCACTTAATGATTCGAGATAGAAAATGACTTTGAAGCGAAATGCTGATGATATTTGTTGCTTTAGGCGAGCATGGAGCAGTGGCTATGAGACGGCAAAAACAGCACGCGGTAATTAAAAATACCCGCCCAAATAACGATTGGGTAATTGGGCGGGTGATTATTTTTCTCCCATATACTTTGGCAACGTTTGCAATAGTATTCGATCTTAATATCTTCACGCTTAATTGAATGAACTTTGTTATGTTTCCAGCTTTTACAAGAGGGACAAGTGCGCATCTTGTTTCCGATGAAATATGACGGGGCATATAACAAAGATAAAATAATGGCAAAATTAAAAAAATATTCAGCCCCTTCTATTAAACCAACTACAATCGCCATAATTGAAAAGAGTGCCACCATCACAACATTAATGGCTAATACTTCATTGTATTTATTAACCAGTAATAAATAATAACAGAATATTTTGTTTATCATCAAACACCTACTTCGTCGATAGTAATAGTTTTCATATTAAAACTACCAAATAAAATACCATACAGATTAATATTCTGGATGATTTGTCTGTTAACTATCTTTGCCATTGTTTCTCACAACGCTTGCAATAGTATGTGGCCTTAGAATTATCCGGCCTTGAACTAAAAATACTGTACTTCCAGCTTTTGCAGATTGGGCAAGTACGGGCTTTGTTAACGATAAAATAAAAAGGCACCGTCAATACGCAGATAATGATTGTGTATATAAACAATGCAAATAAATCTTGAAAAAAACTTATTAGAATTCCTACTGTGATGATCATCGGTAGCACTATTAAGTGATGCAGCACTAAATCGTTGTATTTATTGGTTATGTTTAAAAGATATTTCAACAGGTTTTGTTTCATCAAAGGTTTCCTTAATCAAATTGTCGGGCATAAAAAGCATGCCCGACCTACATGACTATTTTTAGCGTCTAAAGTTTGGATACGGTAGCGGGAGAGGTTTGGAAGATGTAAATCTGCTGTACCCCCCTGGATCGTTATTATTCCAATCATGAAAAAACGTGGCCGAATAGGTATAAGCATCGACTGGTACTCGAGTAAACATATCTGTTTCCCTTCCCGTCATTCCTGATACAAACGTCCTTCCGTCGTTAGGGTAACCAACGAATTTATTTGCACCAAATACTGGATTTGTTCCTAATTCATCAGCAACAAGTTGTGCATAGGATGGACCTCCTCCTTTTGTAGGTGCGCCAACGTTACATCCTGATAATTGAACCATTGAACTTGGTCGATATTGTGGCAATGCTCGAATCATATCGGCCATTTTTTTAGGCGTAATTATATTTCCTTGTGCATCTTCCATACCCCAAGGTGCGCCATGCCCAGCGACAGTAATAACGTTCCAATTTGACTGCATCCTAGAAGCACCCGGATAAATCCCGTTTGTTTGATTAGGAAGAATAATATTTGCAGCGAGTCCTAATGGATCGAATGAACTAACCGGATTTCCCCCCACATATCCAAAAGTATTCAATCCTCCCGCCAACCCAACCGGGTCACTTTGAATATAACGCCCAATCGCCGGGTCATAATCCCTGAAGCCGTTGTAATGCAGGTCGGTGGATTGGTCGAAATACTGGCCGGGAAAACGCAGGTTATAGTTAAAGGCTTTGCCGTCTTGATCCGGGTCGTCATTTGCCAAAGTGATGCCAAATGCCTCGCTATCCCAACGCCAGACTACTTTACCTAACTCATCAGAAATCGCTCTGGGGGCGTTGAGATGATCAGCATAGACAAAGTAATTTTTAGCTTCAGCCATTACCGCCACCGGCATATCGCCTAACCAAACGGTTTCTTGGATGGGTGTGCCCTGTTGGTTGTATTCGCCGATTAAATGCCCTGCTTCGTCATAGACAAAGTAAGTGCCGGGTTGGACATATTTGCTCGGATTAATACGCATATCAGCCATTTTGGTTTGGGTACATGCGGCATCGGCGGCGGTGATTTTATTGTCATGATTACAATCAGCAGCGAGATTAACCGGCGCACTGCCCTGAGTCATCAACACGATCAAACGCAGATCGCTGGCATTCAACGTGCCGTCCTGATTAGCATCGCCTGATCTATCGACAGTACTGCCTTTTACTTTGCCAACACGTTGTCCTAAGCCATTAATCAAATACTGTTCCGCCCCAAAACCGCCGGAGGCCTTAATCAAGCGGCCTCTGTCGTCATACGTGAAGCTGTTGCCGCCATCGTTGATGACATTACCGGCATCGTCATAGAGGTAGGTTTTTGCCGGCGCTGCATTTTTGCTAATGCCCAATAAGCGATTACTCTCGGTATCAAGCGCCAAAGTTTCACTATTACCTCCCGCCGTTTTGCTGGTGCGATTACCGTTGGCATCATAGCTGTAGTCGATTTGCGTGCTTGGCGTACTAAAGCCGATCAGTCGACTTAATGCATCGTAAGTAAAGTTTTGATCATGGTTCATGTCGGTATCTTGATACCCAGAGATTTGCCCTGCCGCATCAATATTCAACTGCCGCGAACGATCACCCAGATCATAAGCGATTATGCGGCCATCTAAATTAAACTCACGTGTAGTTTTAATGCCGTTACCGAATAGCCAATCCGCAGGTAAACCGAACGGTTGATAATGAATGTCGCTGACTAATGTTTTGCCGTTAGCATCTAACGCCGTTACTAAGCTATTTGTGTAAGTCAGCTGTACTACTTTCCCGGATGGGTAAGTCATGGCAGTTAAGCGACCACTGCCATCGTAAGCGTATCGCGTGACAAGGCTGAGCGGTCCGGCGCTAAAGGTTTTGCTGGTAATACGACCATGGCTGTCATAGGTCCAGCGCGTACCTCCGGCGTTATCGCCCATTTGCGTCAGATGCCCGACACCATTAACGCCTTGATCGTAGAAAAAGCTTATCGATTGATCACCGTAGTGCAGCGTCTTGGCACGATTAAGCGCGTCATAGTTGAAATCACCTTGCTTACCTCGCGCATCAATGCTCGATATTTTGTTACCGGCACTATCAAAACTGCTTTGGCTGGTGCCGGTATCGGGGCTAGTGATAGTCAGTTGGTTACCAAGTTCATCGTAGCTGTATTGCGTTTTGTGAGTTAACGGATCAGTTACCGACAGCAGATTGTCATTGGCATCGTAAGTAGTTTGAGTGCTTGTTCCGGCGGCATCGACACTTTTTGCCAAGCGATTAAGCCCGTCATAACTCCAGGAAGTTTTGTTATTAAGCGGATCGGTTAAGGCAAGCGGATTGTCGTTATCGTCATAAAGATAAGCAGTCGTTTGACCTTCTGCACCCATCGTCTTTGCTAGACGATTCAGGCTATCAAAGGTATTGCTCAAAGTTTGCGTCAATTTTGCTTTAGGATCATAAACCGACTGCTTAAGGCGATTGCCGTTAGCATCCAGCGTGTAGTCGATGTGATTGCCTGACTGATCGGTAATTTTTAGCAAACGATGTGCGGCATCATAACTAAAGGCAACAACACTGCCGTCTGGAGCGATGGTTTTGGTAACTTGGCCTACCGCATCATAGGTGTATTTAGTTAATTCATTACCCACTTGCTTAGAGAGCAAGCGGCCACGCGCATCATAAGCCAATTGGGTCACTAGTCCGTTGGCATCCTTACCGCTTAAAGGCAGACCATTAGCGTCATAAGCAGTAATTTGCGTGACATGCCCTAACGCGTCGGTAATAGACTGCAAGCCGCCCTTGGCGTCATAAGCATAATGAGTAACGTCGTTAACATCGGTACGCGGCCCATCAACTGCTAACACTTGCCCAGCTGAGTTATAGGTATAAGCCCAAGTGCGGCTGTCGGTGCCAGCTGTTACCATTCTTTCAGTCAGATTGCCGCTGTTATCATAACTGAAGGTAGTGACACGGCTTGGTTCGGTGATTTGGATAGGCAAGCGAAAATCCGAATGCCAGCTTGTGCTGATAGTGCGCGCCAATGCGGTACCGACTGCTTCAGTTCTGGACGTCTCCAAGCCACGTGCATCACGCACAAAGGTGGTGACATTACCGTTAAAGTCAGTTTGGCTGGCTACAAAGCCGTTGGCATCATAGGTAAATGCTTTAGCTCCTAGGTTTTTAAAAGCAGTCCCCGTCACTTCAGTAGGTTTAACCACGTCAAACTGGGTAGTAAAGTTATAACTATGTTGATTGCCTAACGCATCGGTGACTGTTGCGGTGCCATCAGGGTTGTAAGCAACTTTAGTTAATTCGGCGCCGCCCGCATGTTGTGACGATGTTGCTCGGCCCAGTGCATCGTAAGTCCAAGTGGCAAAACGTTTGCCGTTCTCGTCAATAATGCCGGTCAGCGCATGGATGAACGTCGTATTTTCATAAAGATATTGGCGAACAGTTTTGTCCGGATAAGTGACTGAAGCCAGGTTGTTTTTAGTGTCATAACTGTAACTATAAACACCGCTATCAGGTGTAGTGATGGTGCTTATGCGGTTACTTGCGCCATACACGTACTTCAAACTATGTCCAAAATGCCCTGTTACGTTGCTTAAACGATTTTTGCTGTCGTAGCTGAGTGAAGTTGTCAGTCCGGCGCGATTAGTCACAGACGTCAGTCGGCCATCTAAAGAAAAAACCTCCGTCGTATCGTCAGACGTGAGCAATTGCCAACCGCTTTGCTGATTATTGGCATCGACCAGCGTTGTTAATCGATTAGTGACATCCGGATCGGCTTGCCACTCACCGGCGGCATTCTTGGTAAAGCGCTCTACCCTGCCGTCGTCACGCGTGACTTGCACTACGTTTTGTTCGGGCGTTGTAGTAATCGACTGTTGCCAAGTGCTGCGCCAGCCGGTGCCCAACGTGGTTTCGGTACTGTTCTGGCTGTTATAAAAGCGCCGTATTTCCAGACCAGTATGCGGTGCGCCGACAAAATCAGTTTCTAGCTGAAATTTGTTACCGGTTGCGGCATTGATCGGATTACCGTCGCAGGTTTTTGGACAATCCGGATCTGCTTTGCCTTGGTTTTTTGGTGGAGCTGTTTTTATTACTTGAATACTGTTGTTTCTAGTACAACCGGATATTCCAGTCTGCCACTGCAGTGCAAAATCATCCTGTTCTGAATTGGATTGATCGTCGGTCCAGGTATAGTAAGCAAAAGCTGCAGGTATTTCTTTTCCCGCACATGAACCTGCTTGGATAGTAGTTGTCCCTGTAACGTAATTTAACACCCCATGCTTAGGCGGCGTTGTTACAGTGAAACTACCTGCTCCTGCAGATGAACAGGTAGTCGGGTAATAACAGCCCCAACCAGCAGCTTTAATCTGATTATGGGGAGTCACTAAAAAGGATTCAGCCTCTACATTGCCGCTTGCCAACACAAGTAACATGGAAACCACGGATTGAACTGTCAGTGGATTATTTTTCTTACCTGCCAATGAGGCAGGAATTCTGGTAATTTTTTTCATCTTAGTTTCCTTATTCAACCTTGCAAAACGCGCTGTCTGCGCAATAACAATCCCAACCCGGAGATAAACAGCCATATTCCAGAGGGCAACGGCACTGCGCTGGTGATTGAGACCGAAGCGTTTTGGCTATTGGCATCGATTAGATTGGTTTCGCTATCGGCCAGACTATGCAATGAAAGATTTAGTGAACTGATACCAGAATCGATCGCCGTAAAATACAAATTGGCGAGGGTAAAGTTATCTGCCTGTTGCTCAAGTAAAACGGTTGATGCATCAAATGAAAACTCGATTAAATGCACCCAGCCAGGCTCAGTGGTCACGCTGGGGAAATTTTGGCCTTGCGCGGCAAGATCAAGCTGATTGCCAAAGATAACGCTGTCAAAATGTAATAACGCCGGATCGAAACCGACCGATAGTTCATAACTGCTTAGCGCCAGACTGCTGTCCAAGCCGGTTATATCGATACTAAAACCAACACTGTCGCCCTCGCTTATCTCCGATGCCGCTGGATTAATACTAACGACCACCCCGGCCTGAACCGGCAGTGTCAGCGCATAAAGTAAAGCTCCCCAACACAATAGTTTTTTATACATAACTCACTCCTTATTCTACGAATTGAGCGCACAGGCTTTCGGGCCACACCACGCTGATTAATTGACTTGCAGTGAGAGTGTTAGCTCTCAAAACTAAGCTTCGAGATAGAATTAGGGAGTTAACGGGAAAGTGAGCAAAAAATCGTTATTGATATGAGTAGCCACGTTAGGATTACAGCCTGATGAATATTTGCGACAATAGCTTGAACAACAAGCAATTCAAGCAACGACAATGGAATCAGCATGCCGCAATTTGTAAAAATCCCCACCATCGCCAATGAACAAAATAGTCGCTTGATTGAAGTGTACAGCTCGATGGCTGGTGCTATTCCAGATGCGCAAATTAAACTATCAGGAAAAAACATCTCATCCATTACCTTAGGCTTGATGCCGCATGGACTGGCCACTACCGGGCAAGATGTCGTTGATCGGGTTCGGATTTTTTTAATGTCCCAGCATCTCAATGCGGATTGGATAGACGCGCAACGTTTGTACTCTATTGGTCGTTGCGAGGGTGACAGCATCAAATTGGGATTGGCAATTGCGTTGCTGTTACACGATCAACATGATCAGGGTTCAGACATCATCGCCACAGGAACGCTGGGCGGACATAAAGGAGTAATAACGGTAGAACCCGTGTCGCAAGTCGCTGAAAAATTCCAGTTAGTATTAAAAGAACGACAAACCAACACACTTGACGCCAAATACATCGTATTTTTTACCCCGACCCGTTATTTAGACGGCAATGGTATTGAGCAGTCCATTAGTGATTTTCAAGATGACATTGACCAACTTGCGGCAGTTGGCATTGAGGTTAAGCCTATTGATCATTTGATCGATATATTTGCGCATTTGCATATCGCTATACCCGATTATCCGCAGGTATTTGCCGGCAATACAGAAACGCCTCCAGCACTAGCAAACACCGCTAACGAATTAACTGCCCTGACCATAACAAGCCAAAATCAGCTGTTAACACCTAAAAAAACAGTCTTAGCATTATCGGTTATTGCTGCGTTAGTCATGGCCTGCTCTATGCCCATTACTCGGCATCATAAAATTGGCGCATTCGAACAACTCAGCCAATACACGCTGTTAGACAAATTCCAGCAGTGGGGCGAAAAAATAGCCTCATATCAGCATCAAAAACCATTATCGGTCATGGTCATCTACAGTGAAAAAGCACCGTATGAAGAAGCCATTGTTAACTCGCTATTTGAGCATCTGGATAACAAAGTCTGGCATTTGGAGCAAGCCGTTCACGACGAGCCTTTTGTTGGCCCTGACGGTACTAAAGACATCGCCAATTGGCAAAAAAAGATCGATAAAATCATCCAACGCACCTTCAGCCATAAGGTCGATTATCTGGTCACGGTGGGCACAAATGTCACCATTGCCATTCGGGATGCAAAACTAGCCGATAAATTTAATGCTAAAGGCGTGATCTTTCTGGGCCTGACTGACCCGGTAAAAGCCGGTATTGTCAAAAGCCTTAATGATCGTCACGAAGACACCAAAATCACCGGTGTGCGTTATGGATCAGACAATGAAGATGATTACGGTAAAACCATTGGCGCATTGTTTCCGCCGCAACAAAAACTGGTGTTTGTTTACAATAAAAATACCATTCAGGACGTCTACGTCGATCAAAACCTAAGCAAGCTCAAAGAAAAAACCAATGATGTCCGTTTTGAGTCACGCCCTAAAGATGGTGACATTACCCTGAATGATTTAACCGCCAAACAAGCCGGCGATTCTCAAGAAGTCTATTTCGCCTGGTACGGTTTAGACAACGTCTTAAGAGATAACGAAAAAGATGACGGGCTTGCCGCGCTAAAAACTAAATGGGTAATTCCATCGACTTACTCAACGGATAATTTAGAAAAAGCCGGTGTCGTGGTATCGGTGAGCGATCAAGAAGTTGGCAGACTCGGTGCTGAGATTATCTTTAAAAGTTATCTCAACCCCGATCTCAAACTGGGTGAAGAACCGGTTGCGACAACGCCGTTCGTCGCTTGGCTGGATTGCGAGGTTATTAGGCAAAACAAAGCGGGCCTTAGATTAGCAACGCCAATTCCTGAAGCAACCAAAATATTAAATAAAGATGCCTGCTCGTCGCTAACCCAATAGTTTTAAATCAATTCCAATTCCACGCAGCATTCCCAAACCGGTTACTACCATCAGTGCCGGAAATAAATCCTAAAACAATAAACATAATTATTGGGCCAAGGTACGGGATGAAATTTATTAAAATCCACCAGCCCGAACAATCAATATCGTGTAATCTTTTTATAGTAATAACAAAAGAAAACCAAAAAGGAATAATGATCAGCAGTAATGACCAGTTAAAATTAAAATCACTACCAGGCGTCGATATAAAAGGTACTGAAATAAAAAGAAGCACGTAAAAAACCACTTGTGAAATCCAATAAGTTAGACGATCTACTCTGCCTTCATAAGAAAATAAATAATTGAACATGTTGTAATTCCTTAATTGTATTTTTTGGCTTTGATAAGTTCAAGAAAGTAACATTTACCAATAGATTAAATTTGGCGAATAGTTACATTAATTATTGCTATAAATATATATTGAGTTTTTATATTCAGTCAAATTTAGATGTGATTTTTCACATACGTTGATTGGCGTATTCATGTCCAATATTTTATTTATTTTATCTTTGATAATTCTATTATTAGATAATCCTAGTTTTTCTAATGCTTTAATCGCATAAATACGTCCTACTGGATTAAAGCCATCAAGTATATTTTCTATAAGATCAACTCTTTTTTCGGCAAGCAAGTTATCTATCGCTGAATCTGCGTTTGATGCATTACTTGAATAATACTCATCATGAAGCGGTCTGCAATCATTGCCATCAGCTGAATAGGCATAAGTATCTGATACCAAAAATAAATAATCATTATTTATTTTTTTAGAATCGCCAGATATATTTACGGGTTTTAGATAATTTTTACCGGCCGTGACAACTTGATAATATTTGTCAAAAATATCTTGAAACATTTTGTGTGCATGTAACAATGGTTCCTCACTCATTTCTGCACCATGTTTTTGCAAAACATTCCATATCAGTTTATCCAGCGGTTGATTTTGACTATTTACATAGCTTGGCGTGCCTTTAATCTCAACAGATAAAGCATAATCAGCCAGCTCATTATTTAAATACTCAAATCGCAACTTAATATCTTTGGTGGTATTTATTTTAGTTAGCCTTATTCTAGTCAGGCCGAATTGATCAGTTTTTTCATTAATTACTTTATAGCCAAGGCCAATTAACTGTTGTTTAAGGTGAACGGGATCTTGTTTTTCAAACGGTAGCAGATCCGTTAACTGATCAATATCTTCAAGCTCTTGCTTTACTTGGGCATCAGTCAGCATATTTACGTTTAAAACTGATTCAGCTGATGCCGCACCACACGGCGCACAAATTGCCGCTAATAAAAATGCAGCAATTATCAATTTATGTTGACCAAAATTAGCCATGCCGCCTCCAATAATGACGATGCGCGCAAGCGCAGTAATTTGCCATTTCTTCACACTGTAAAGAAATGGCAACGTTGTGTTTAATCAGCCGCTTTTTGATGATTTTGATAATCTTTACGCCAGACCGATAAGAATTTATGGTGCCACTCGGCATCCATATCGGTAAGCACTTGATCAAGTTTTTCTCCTAACCAAGCGTCTGCCGCAGATATTTGCATTGCTGGCGGCATGATAGGCGCAGCCTCAAAGGCAGACAGGCGCTCGGCTAATGATGGATGGGTATGGAGCGGTGCGGATTTCTGCGACAGCACTTGCTTAATTGCACCATCCAACTCACTCGGCATAAATTGATATTCCTTCAAAAATGCTTGTAACTCACTGTAAGGCGCAGTTACCGGCTCGGGCAATATTCGGGTGAGATCAAATAATGGTTGCCAGTAGCGTTCATCCAGCAAAAAACTGAAGACATGCGTTTTTAGCAGTGTTTCCATGCTGACCTCTTTTCCTGTTTTATCTAAAGCTACGGCGTCGGCTCGAACTTCATTGGCTCTTCGTAACACCACATAATATTGATTTAGGCAAATCAAATACCAGGCCATATAGTCATCCAGGCGACCAAGGTTATAGTCTCGCACAAGGCTACAAAACCCTCTCATGTACATCAAAAGCAATTGAATCCTTACCGAATAGCCCTCATCTTTATTTGAGAAATGTCCCCATTCATGAGCTATTACTGCACGCATCTGCTCTGGCGACAGCCATAACAAATATGACATGCCTATAGACAGGGTATTTTTATTTTTCCCTAAAAAGGTAAAACGCGGCATTTTGATCGCACAAGCAGTGCTTGAATGATCCAAGATAATGTTGTGAATACGCGGTGATTTTTTCTGCCTGCAGAGTTGGTCAATTTCAGCAAATAAAGCAGGAAATTCTTGAGCGGTTAACTCGTAACCTTCGTTTTTATAAAGCTTTTTGAACGGATTACGGTGAAATGAAATTATCAACAACATTATCAATACTGCCTTGTTAAACGCTTGGAATGAGAGCTCTAAAGAAGCCCCAGTGACTAAAGTTAAAATCACTTGAAAGACCACGATGCCAACTAAAGCCGGTATAAAGCATAAGCTAAAAATTAATACGTAGCCCAACAGCATTAGCAAGACAAGTTTGATTTTGAATCGTGTTGGATGCTGCTGACACTCGTATTCAATACGGCAATTCAACGCATCGATATAGTTATCGTCAATAGAATTTCCCATGACTGTTTCCTCCGTTTAATTGCCCGCTGCCGTTACCGGTAGCGCTTTGGCAAGACGAATCAGGTTGATAAATTCCGCCCGATAACCAAAAGGGTCGCTGCCTTTAGCGTTTTGGGCGATGTCGATAGCATTTTGGTAAGTGAAGTTTTTAGTGGTGGGCTCGCCGCGCAGCAATTGTCCAAAGGCGGCAACGGCCACTGAAAATCGCACATCTTCCGGAACTTGCTGCCAATCGGTAAGCTGCTGGCTGGCATCAACGACGGTTTTAATAATCTGACTGTTGTTGCTATCGGGTAATTTGTAACGAATTTTTATCTGGGCGTATTCATTGGCATTCGTGCCGCTGTTTGCTGTATCAGCAGGGTTTGCTTGATAACGCAAATCATCAATCATTCGGCCTTGGCTACCGACCGGAGTGATTTCGTAGATTGCCGTTACGGTATGCCCAGAACCAATTTCACCGGCATCGACTTGGTCATTATTAAAGTCTTCTCGATTTAATAAACGACTTTCATACCCTAACAGACGATATTCGGCGATTTGTGCGGGGTTAAACTCCACCTGGATTTTCACGTCTTTGGCAATGGTAAATAGCGTGGCGCCAGCTTGATCAACCAAGGCCTTACGGGCTTCATTTAAAGTATCGATATACACGGCATTACCGTTACCGTTTTGCGCCAGGGTTTGCATCAAGGCATCGTTGTAATTACCCATGCCGAAACCCAATACCGACAAGGCAATACCCGAAGCGCGTTCACGCTCAATAAAACTTTTTAATTCTTTGGGATCACTGATGCCGATATTAAAATCACCATCAGTTGCCAGAATCACCCGGTTAACACCTTTAGCGTCGAAATGTTGTTTTGCAGTTTGATAGGCTAACTGAATACCCGCACCACCCGCTGTACCGCCATCCGTATGTAAACTATCAATTACGTTAATAATCTTGGCTTTATCCCTGACCTTAGTCGGCTCCAACGCTAATTTAACTTGTTCGGCATAAGTAACAATCGCGACGCTGTCATCGGCGTTTAAGTTATCAAGCAACATTTTTAACGACGGTTGCACCAATGCCAGTTTATTGGCATCTGCCATTGAGCCGGACACATCGATTAAAAATACCAGATTGGCTTTGGGCCTGGTTTGTTGCGGAAGCTGATAACCTTTAATACCAATATGCATTAGCTTATTAGCAGGGTTCCACGGACAAGGCAGTACCTTTACCGTGGTTTTAAACGGCTGCTGCAAGTTATCTGCGGCCTGGTAATCGTACGGAAAATAATTAATCAGTTCTTCAATCCGCACAGCATCTTTGGTTGGCTGTAAATTACTGTTTAATGCTGTTCGTAAAAAGCCATACGAGGCGGTATCGACATCTATAGAAAACGTAGACACCGGTTGATCTTTGGCCAGCTTGATAGTGTTAGCAGACAGCTCGGTAAATTGATTGTGCTGTCTTGCGGTCATTTTATTAAATGCTTGATTTGCTGGGCTGTTGTTAATAGAACCCAATCCTTCCGTTTCAGCTTCATCGGAGACCTTAGTCCCGCCGCTGACAAGATTTAATTGATAGCCACCTGATGAAGGATAAAGAGTCCATCCGGCCGCAGGTGCGCCGCCTTCCAAAGAACTAAGTGTTTTGGTAACCGGTATAGAAATCAACACAAGCAAAGCCAAACAACACCCGGCAATAATTGCATAACGATATTTTTTCATAAACCTATCTCTGATAAGTAGATCATAACGACCAATAAGCGGACGAAGACCGCTCAGCGCTCCTCTCTCAATGAATAAGCAGCAAACGTTGGCTTTAACACTTAAGCCAGACTTGAACCTACTCACAAAGTTATCTTCGAGATAGGAAATTTAATTGATGCTGATATTTGGTGAATTCACAACATCTAATAAATGGCTAAGTGTTACAAAACTTAGTGATTTGTCGCCTTTATGACATCGTTTAAGACTGGCTTTTGTATTTAGTCGTCTTTGCCGAATTGCCGCAGAGTCGCTGGCGCTTAACTTAATACCGGCAATAGTGCATTGAAATGGGTTCGTTTGTAGGTTGGCCTCATTCTTGAATGTCGTATTTTAATTTCAGCAAATGGTGCAACTTTTCGGTGCGGCAGTGAAACATCCGCGCTACGGACATCCCCGGCTGCAATTGCATCATTGGCAAGATAAGCTTTATTTTTGCGGGACGGGAACCGCCAAAGTGGCCGATGGCATTATGGAAAAAGTCGAAGGCCTACCTTACAAATGAATATTAACTATAACAATGCTGATTCTGCGATGAAGAAACTGTCATGGCGTAATCCTTGGCTGCAATTGCCGGACTGCTTTTATCGGTCAGTACAACCGACACCGTTGGATAATCCCTATTTTGTACATTGCAACTCAGACGCTGCGCAATTGCTGGGGTTGTCAGCAGAGCAATTGACTAATGAGGCTATGCTGCGCTGTTTTAACGGCAATAACTTGTTGCCGGAAATAACTCCGATAGCAAGCGTTTATGCGGGACATCAATTCGGCATTTTTACTTCGCAATTAGGTGACGGCCGAGTGATTTCGTTAGGTGAGGTACAAAATAGTAACGGCAATCGATACGAAATCCAGTTAAAAGGCGCCGGACTAACCCCTTATTCCCGAACACTTGATGGTCGTTGTCCGCTAGATTCGGCGATTCGGGAATATCTGGGCAGCGAAGCGTTAGCCGGATTGGGTATTCCCGGCACTCGATCGCTCTGTCTTTTGGGGAGTAGTACAAAAGTCCGGCGAGAACACCTTACCACCGGCGCGATTTTGGTCAGAATGGCTCGATCGCATATTCGTTTCGGGCATTTTGAGTATTTTCACCATAGAGGCGAGTTTGAGAACGTGAAAATACTGGTCGAATTTGTTATCGAGCAGCTTTTTCCTGAACTATTGAATGAACCAGTCGCGCTACGCCCGTTGCGGCTACTGGAAACCATCGTTGAACGGAGCGCACGATTACTGGCCGATTGGCAGAGTGTGGGGTTTACCCATGGTGTTATCAATACCGACAATATGACTGTGTACGGAGAGTCCCTGGATTTCGGTCCGTTCGGTTTTATGGAAACTTATGATCCGGAGTTTTCGCCGAACCCTGGTGATGAGTTGAGCCGTTATCAGTTTGACCAGCAGCCTGAGATAGGGCGCTGGAATTGTTTGGCGCTGGCTGAAGCATTTTCGTCCCTTTTACCTAAGCGCATCATTCCGGCCAGTTTGTTACGTTTATATCGGCAAAACTATCATCAGTATTATTTACTACGTATGCGTTTAAAACTGGGGTTAATAACGCAACATTCTGACGATACCGGACTGGTAGATGCCTTATTAGAGGCACTGCAACAAGGCAAGATCGATTACGCATTATTTTTTCGTCGTCTGGCCGAATTCGACGCACAGGGGCAAAACCAGCAACTCACTACGTTGACTACTGAACCAGCGCTACTGACAGGTTGGCTGGACAGTTATCGGGATCGCTTAAGTTTGGAAAAAACCTCTGTTCACGAGCGCCAAACCATGATGAACCAAGTCAACCCTTGTTATGTGCTGCGCAGTCATTTATTACGCATGTCCATTAATTCTGCAGAGCAAGGTGATTTAAGCGAATTTAATCGATTGTTGACGCTATTGCAGAATCCTTGCGAAGAACGACCAAACATGGATTTTTACTCGCTGCCGCAGCCCGAGAAACTGCTTTTTACATAAATCAGTTTTCGGATTCTAAATTGTCGCAAATCTCCCAGCCTATGCTGCGGTTGTCGGTATATTTGCATTCACCTTAAACCGTTTTTAGGCGCGCCAAATCTATCTAGCTGATATTTAACATAAAATATTTTAACTAAAGCTGGTGCGAAATTTGCTGATCTAGCAGTAACGGCAATACAGCCTTGTCCCGCAATCTTGAATACAGGTGATTTATGAGCAAAATAGGCATATTTTTCGGAACTGATACCGGCAGCACTCGTTTAGTCGCTAAAAAGATTTTTAGTTTATTGGGCGAGGAACTGGCCGACAAGCCCAAAAACATCAACCGTACCAGTGCGGCCGAATTGTTGCAGTATGACGCGTTGATACTCGGTACACCGAGTTATGGCGTCGGCGATTTGCCGGGACAAGCCGTCGGTTGCATCGAAAGCAATTGGCAAGAGTTCGTGCCTCATCTGGATAATGTCGATCTGTCCGGTAAAAGAGTGGCTTTGTTCGGACTGGGAAATCAAGAACGTTACGCCTCGCGCTTTGCCAGTTCGTTAATTCAGCTTTATCGAGTGTTTTACGGGTACGGCGCAGACATCATCGGCCCTTGGAGCACCGAGGGTTATGAGTTCGAACACTCCGATTCGATAATCGATAACCAGTTTGTCGGCCTGGTACTGGATCAGCGCACCCAGCCGTTTTTAACCGAAGAGCGGCTTAAAACCTGGCTTGCACAAATCACTCCGCAGTTGCTACCTGCTTTATCCGAGGCGGCCTAGCGATGCTGCAAGCCGGGCATGAAGATGATTTAACCCCAATTGCCGATTGTAGCCAATGCAACTACCGCGAGACTCTATTAGCAGTCGGCAGTTGTAAACCCGGCGACTGTTGTGTGGTGGCAGAAAGCGGCCGACAAATCGACCGCTTTTTCAGTGTCCATCCGGAATACGCGGTCAATTACACTCAGGACAGTTTTTGGGAACGGCGCGCTATCGCTGCCCGTTATTTACCTGTCCATCAATTACGGCCTTTACTGACCGATCCTGACGAAGCGGTCCGGCGCGTATTGGCCTACCGCGTGCCGGAAGAGTGGTTGTTGGAGTTGTGCAAAGACGCGGATAGAGAAGTCAGAATAACGGTAACTGATCGCTTACCTGAACAACAATTAGAGTTAATGGCCGAGGATACTGATTATCTGGTACGCGTCTATGTTGCCAAACGCTTGCCGACAAGTCGTTTGTTCCGCTTGGCAACCGATCCTGATAATGAGGTGCGGCGTATGGTGGCAGAACGCATCCCCTGTGTCAGCCTGGGGTTGATGGCCGATGACGAAGAAGTCGGCATCCGCCGGATAATCGCTCAACGTATGAATGCTGACGATCTGGAAATGATGAGCAAGGACTGTGACTGGACAGTGCGTTACGAAGTGGCATTGCGGGCAACGCCGGATTTGCTGCAACAAATGCTGGATGATGCCGAAGAAGAAGTCCGCCTCGCCGCCCAGCAACGTTGGAAGACTTTATCAGCTTAGATCAATAGCCGATAGCGTATGTGTTGTCGGCCTTACTAAGTGATGTTACGCAAACTAAAAGAAATGATCTTTATCGATACTCAAGGATCACTGGTGGTATCTCGCTTGTCTTTTCTGGAATGCTGGGTGTTACCGTTAAAGTCGAAAAACGCTGAATTGCTGGATTGTTACGACCGCTTTTTCCGGTTGCCGAATTTAGAAGTCATCGAACTAGATGCCAACGTTATCAACACCGCAACCGAGTTACGCGCTAAACACTCATCTTCGTTACGCACGCCTGACGCCCTGCAACTTGCTTGCGCAATGACTTCCGATTGTGATCAGTTTTTAACCGGGGATAAGAAACTATCGGTTATTACGAGCATTGAAGTAGTTGTTGTTTAGTTGGGGACAGTCCAAAGCAAGTCACCATCAAAACCTCAGCCACACAGCCACACTGAAAAGGCCTAATGTTTACCGCCTTCAACTGTTGTATTGCATCGTGAGTTAACGTGGTTTTAGTCGATAAAATCAACGGCACTTGGTATTCCTGCCAACCTAGCGCTAAGACAGCGGCCAGCTTTTGCGGCCAATAACCGGTGTCTGTTAACGGAAAATCAGGGCCGTCGGCTATGTTGGCAGATACAATCAAGCGTTGATAATTACAACTAGCCCGGCCGACTAGGCTAATCAACAATAATCCCAGTGCCGCGCTTTCCGGGTTGGTAATGGGAGGTTGGGAGTTAGCGCAATAAATTGTGCTAACTCCCGTACTCAAACGAAATTCCTGTAACAGTTGCTTGGCCTTAACAATGCCGGGCTCAAGGCCTGCGCCTGTTAAGCCTGAAAAAATATCATCGGCTTTCGGCCCTTGCGATTGCAGATAAAGCTCTAACATTTCACCTATGGCTTGTTCTGCCACATGCAGGGGAATAAACACCTGTTTGATCATAAAACGTTGATGATAATGCGGGTGTCCGGGCTAAAAAATAACAGGCTACTATCGGCATTCACGGCAACTACCGCTTCGCCTTCAGCCATATCATCCAAGACGATGTCTACTTTAAAGCGCTTAGCCAAGGCATTACAGGTGATCTGTAAGTGCTTATGCGCATACTCTTCTATCGATAATCCCAGGGCTTCGACTTTGACGTGGATTTGCGCCTCGGTTTTGGCAATACTTAAGCGGAATTTGCTGTCATCACTTTCCAGGGTAATTCGTTCAATAAGCTTGCCGTCAGAGGCCGCGCGGCGAGTGATGTAGCTGGTGGCTATAGGTGTAGAGGCTGAGTCAAACTCATCTGTCAGTACACGGCTGCACCAATTTTGGATAGATTCGTGTGCCAACCGTTCAGGTAATGCATCATAAACTGCATCAACCTCAGCCTCAGTCACCGGCAATTCCCAATCGATATTATTGATGCGGCTTTGGGCTACTCGCCACAAATGTTTGTGTTTATTGGTCATCTTGGTCTCCAGCTAACTGTTGGGTGATAATTGCGACCAACTCATCGCGTAATCGAATAAGTAATTGTTGGTCTGATAAGTCGGCGTAACCAAGCTGGGGATGGGCTTTTATGACTTGTTTAAGATCAGAATTTTTTAAAAAATACAGCGCTTGTTTACCGTGTAAACCGGCATTTTCAATATCATCATTGATGAATTTCCAGGTGTACTCAGTCACAGGATTAAATAATCCTGGATACACATCAGGCAGATTTAATAAGGTTTCCGCATCGTCTTGGTCTAGCGCAGGTTCCGATGCAAATGAGGCTTGCGCACTTTCGCCAAGGTTGATGGCGTTATAAATATCTTCGGTTTTTTTACAGCTCATATTAATTATGCTGATGAGTTTGTTATCGGATTCTGCAATGTTTTCATCATCGCTAAATACCACAGCCGCTTTTACAAATACCGTATAGAACTGGTAGCACTGCTCAGCTGTTTCAAAGCCTGCATAGGTTTTGCCGGGCTTTTTAGCGCCTATTTTGGGCATGGCTTTTAATTCGTTAAATGTTGTTTTAAAGCACGTTGCTTCATCCCATGCCGCCAAGGTTTTAAACGCACTGCGTTCGGCTGTCTTAACGTTTTTGATTAATTTTGCTAGTTGCCGTAACTCTTGATCAGCAAACTTAAGGACGACTTTTTCTTCATCATCGTATTGATGCAGCCATTTTTTAGGGTCCAATCCGCAGGAGACTAATAAGCCGTAACGGGCATTTAAAGCATCAATTACGCCTTTTAAACGTTCCGCTGAATTTGGTTCGTCGGTTATTTTGCTGCGTCGCAAAAAGTCTTGGGGCTTGATATGTGCAGGAATAGCAGTAATTACATCCGCTAGCGTTAACTCTTCAGCCACATACAGCAAGTTGTCATTAACTGTCAGGCAATATGGGCCAAACTCGGCTAATCGGCTGGCGGAAACCTTGCTGTAGTTGTCCCCCAGTTTTTTACGTTGCGCGCTTAAAATATCGGCAACCGGCTTAAAAAAAATATCGACGGTATGTTCAGCGCGATTAAAAAATCGCTCGATAGCACTTTGCAGCCAGGCCACATTCCAGCTTTGCTTTAGATAGCATTCCAGAAGCTGATGGATAGCGGTTGGCATTCTGCCCAGTCTATTAATTAACTGCGGGCGTTTAATCAATACTTCGTTAACGTAAAACACGGCTTCCGGGTTGACTTTAAAGGTCTGGCCTCCAGCGGTAATGGTCTTATCACTTTCCTCCCCGTCATGCCGCCAGTTGTTATAAAGCAGGTTGTCCTGATAATTCATTTTTTTGCTGAGTGTCAGAATGATTGCCAGCCAGATTTTTGTTTCCACAACTTGCCGCCGGTTAACATTGCTGTTGCTACTAAAACTTTGCACATTGCTTGCCGGTTGGGCAAAGTGAGTATTAATAATCTCGGTGATGTCATCGCTTAAATTACACAGCGCAGTACTTGTTTTTAAGTTATAGCTGCGGGTGTTTGGATTTTTATCCATGCTTGTTAAAGCTCCTGTTTATTTAGACTAATGGTCGTGGTTATTCTATGTTCTGAATAGTTTATTTCCTCGTCTGTTTTATCGAGATAGAAATGACTCAGTAAAACTTAGAATCACCCTATCCGCTAATTATTCCGCTTGTTGCGCAGTTTTTGGATATAAGCCAATTCGTTACGAGACTTTTCATCGTTTTCGTTTTCTGCAAGGAGTTGCCGATAAATAGCTTCCGCCTCATCCAGTTGCCCCGTTTCTATCAACGCAATACCAATGGATCGATCAAGCCCAGCTTGCAGCATTGTTTTGACAGAGGGTTCCGTTAGCGACAGCCATTGCTTGCCGGATTTAAAGGTTATCAACGCTTGCTGCCAGTTTTTTTCACGCAACAAAATTTGCCCTAATTCAAACAAATAAGTCGCATTAAAAGGTGATAACGCCAAGGCCTTGGTCAGATAGTATTTGGCCTCGCCCAACTGTCCCAGTTCAAATAATGCAAAGCCTTTGGCGTAATTGGCTTCTGCCCAGGTTTTGGAAATAACCAACACTTTTTCATGTTCCGTCGCGCCCTTCATTGCATACAACAAAGCCGCCTCACTGCTGTGCGCAGAAAATATTTTAAAGTCGCTGCGGCGATATTTATCGTCAAAATATTTCAAAACAGGATCGAAATATCCTGTAATAACCGCATTCGATTGACCATAGGTTGATAAATAGTGCAAACCGTCTGCTATAGCTACCTGAAACTTTTTATCCAATTTAAGATCATTTTCATTTCTTGCAATCGGCGTCATTTCCAACTTGCCGTTATGCGACATTGCCTGAATATCCATCGTTGCTAAGGCTTGCGTTGCTGTTACGGAATCTTCAGCCAACGCTAGGTTGCTCGCTAAAAGCAGTTGCGTCATTAATATTAAAAATAGGGTTTTCAAAATCTATCTCCTCGTCTAAGTCGTTAACCGGCAATGCGGCGGGATGACAAAAGGCCATCTGCGGTTTGATCGTTGTTTAAAACTTGAAACCAGATGAATGTCTCTTCTCAACATTAACTTCGAGATAGGAAATTGCAGTATCCAGATAGTTTTCGATTATTCGACAAGATCGCTTAATAATTCGCTGATTAAATCCTTCGACAGACTCAGGATGAACGGTAACTTATTGATTTATTTCGTGGTGAGCTTGTCGAACCATGAGCGAAATCAATTTATTCAGCGCTTCCTTAACAACTTATTACCAAGCTGATTGATATAACCCAGTGCCAGCGCTTAGACTTGGGCTGGCAAAATCTGTGCTTCAATCACTATCGCTTGCACCCTTTTCAGTATTCAATCAATCCTTTTGTCTACACATGGCTCATCAACCCGACATTATCAGAGCCAAGTGCCTTTGCATCGACATTGAAACTGCTCGCGACGTAAGGCATCGCCGGTATTTTGTTTTACCGCTTTTGTGCTCGCCAGAAAACCGTGGAAGAAATGGCCGAGTTTCTAAAGCAAGCAGGACTGGATTACGGCTATTTTGCGCCGGATAAACCTATCCATAAAGCTATAGCAAACCTGGACTACGGTAGTGAATTGATCTTACGTGTCAGAAGTGATGGTCAATTTGGTTGGGAAATAGCGGACCCAAACGGCGTAACAGTGACAAGGATGGCGCTGGCGTTTAAACCATCATCGCAGTGCGAGTTGCAGCGATTCTGGTGAGACAGGCAAAACAGGGAGATTCTGAAAAATTGCGTTGCAATAATTGGGAGTTGGTGTGCCGGAGATTGTCTATTTACCCGACGACGAGGATGCTGCATGACGCTTCTTTGGGCAAAAAAAACCCGCCGATTAAGGCGGGTTTTTTATCGTATGGCGGAGGTATTAGTTACCCCATACCAATTCAACACGACGATTTAATTCACGACCTTCTTGAGTGCTGTTGTCAGCAACAGGTTGTTTTTCGCCATAGCCTCTTGCAGTCAATCTGTTAGTTACACCTTTTTGTTTCAGGTAGCTAACAACTGATTGCGAACGACGTTGTGACAATTTTTGATTGTGAGAGTCAGAACCTTCGCTGCTGGTGTGGCCATGAACTTCGATGTCATTCTTTTGTGGGAAATTAATCAAGTTTTGTGCAACACCATCAAGAATGCTTTTTGCATTTGGCGTCAATACCGCTGAGTCAACTTTGAAGTTAACACCTTTCAATTCCAAGCTTACTGGGCAACCGTTAACATCAACTTTGGCGCCGGCAATAGTTCCTGCACAAGCATCGTTACAATCGTTAATGCCGTCGTTATCGCTATCCAGAGTTGAGCAACTTGGTGCTGGTGCAACAACTGCTGCAGGAGTAACAGGCACATCAAGCTTTGGCGCCGCTTTGTGTTTTGCGCCCAATGGGACAACAAAACCAACGTTAACAACTAAATCATGAAATTCATTAGTGCCTGGTTGAAGGTCGGCATTGAAGTTGTTGTTGTAACGGTAACGAACGTCACTACGTAACAAGAAATTGTCATGCAATTCGTAAGTAAAACCTGCACCCGCTTCGCCGATAAAGCCTACGCCGCTATCGCCATTGGTGCTGCTGTTCATCGCACCTAAACCAAGTACGGTATACGGTGAGAATTTGTCACGGAAAATGAAATATTGCGCATCAGCAGTACCACCGGTTAAATCCCAACGACCATTACGACCGCCGTCAGTACTTAAACCTTGATAAAAACCTTTCAATTCAACATTGAAATGTTCATTGATGATTTTACCAACGCCTAAACCGCCGCCCCAGCCGCCTTTCGCATTACGATCACCGCCTGGTTGGATAAAACTGCCAAAAGGCGCAACGTACCATCTGTCATCTTGGAAATCACCCGCCTGAGCGGCTAAAGAAATCATGCTTGTACTGGCAACTGCCAAAGCAATTAAATGTTTTTTGATCATGTTAAGGTCCTCATGAGCGAAATAAAAATGGGAATGGGAAATCTACTTAACAAATAACTTTCGACTCCCTACGGGGTTAGATTTTAATAGAAGTTACTGTTACAGCCTATTGATTTTTTTGACTATCAAGACATAACTGGGATCGTTTTTAACTGAAAAAATCCTAATAGATTCCTAACAATACCCCCCATGCCTTGTATTTACTGGCATAGGAATTTTTACACGGCATTTGCTTTCATGCAACAAAAGGTTGTAAAGAAACCACGCATTTACAGTTAAAACAGGCACTACTTGCCGGATAAAACGCACAATAACTGACGCTAGAAGCAAAAAGACCGCTTATTGCAGTGCCTAATTACAAATCCTTTTGCTCGGAAAACGGCAACTAAAACTGCTGCCTTTACCCAATTCACTGGTGATATGCAATTTACCGTCATGACGCATCAACACATGTTTAACAATCGCCAGACCTAATCCAGTGCCGCTGATTTTTTTGTCGCGCTTAACTTCGGCTCGGTAAAATCGTTCGGTAATACGAGGAATGTCTGCAGAAGTAATACCTTCGCCAACATCAATAACATCAAGAACAACCTCGGTTTCCGAGCGATACCAACTCACCTTAACAACTGCTTCTTCTGGTGAGTATTTCAAGGCATTCTCTAATAGATTGGTAAAGGCACTACGCAATTCATGTTCATCGCCCATGATATGAACATCAGTCAACAACGTTAATTGAATGCGGTTACCAATTTCCGCCAATGCATCACCTTCGTTACAAATTTGATTCAACAACGAAGGCACGTTTACGCACACTGTTTTTCTTTGTTGCGTCTCCAATCGAGTTAATAGCAGCAGATCATCAACAAGATGTTGCATGCGCTCGGTTTGTCCTTGCATTTGTTGTAAAGACGCGGTCAATAGTGGCGATTGGCCCTCATCAATATCCTGCAAGGTTTCCAGGTAACCTCTTAGCACCGTTAATGGCGTTCTAAGCTCATGCGAGACATTAGCAACAAAATCCTTGCGCATGTTTTCGATGATTCTGACTTGCGTGACATCCTTAGCCAACAACAGACGCAAGCCCGCGCCATAGTTGACAATTCGGACTTCCAGCGTGATGCGTTTATTAACCGGTGAGGGTAAAAAAACCACTTCGCTATAATTTTTTACCCTTAAATATTCAATAAACTCCGGAAAGCGAATCAGATTGGGAATGCGCTGCCCTCGGTCGGTTTGCTGTAAACCAAACACATCTCTTGCGGCTTTATTGGTCCACTGAATTTCATCATTCTCACCCAATACTACTGCCGCATCAGGCAGAGCTTCAGTGGATTGCCGAAACTGATCGATTATTTTGCTTAGCTTTTTTTTACGGCGTCGTTCATTTTTGCGGAGGCGATAAACGTGGAAATAAATTTCCTCCCAAATACCTTTGATTTTTGGATATTTGCCTCGGCCGCCGGTTTTGATCCAATGTTCAAAACGGTTAATTTGATAAAGTTGGTAAATTAAGAAATAAAGCGTCAACAACAACATTAACGGCAAAAATAAGCCGGTGGATACACCGACAATTGATACCACTAACAACAGTAGTAGTGCGTTAATTATCTCTTTTTGCCAAACTTCCATAATATTTATATCCCAGAAACAACATCCTAAGTAACGTCAACGGTAGAGCCCAAATCCAACAATGAAAACCGATAGCCAAATCCTCTGACTGTTTGCACTAAATCTTCCCGGCCGTATTCGCCGAGAATTTTTCTTAAGCGCCGAATATGGACATCAACAGTACGCTCTTCAATATATACACTGCGTCCCCAGACCTGATCCAGCAACTGCGTGCGATTAAATACCTTGTCGGGATGCGTCATAAAAAATTGCATCAGTCGAAACTCAGTCGGACTCACATCCAGCTGTTTCTCCCCAATACTAAGCCGATGCTGTTCGCTATCCAGCACCAAATCACCCAACGTAATGGAACCATCACCTTGCATTTTACTGGTTCTACGCAGCACCGCACGAATACGCGCCACCAACTCTTTAGGAGAAAACGGTTTGGTCATATAGTCATCTGCGCCGACTTCTAAGCCTCTGACTTTATCTTCTTCTTCACCGCGAGCGGTTAGCAAAATAATTGGAATATCTTGGTATACCGGTTCTTTTTTGAGCCGTCTGGCCCATTCAACACCGCTAATCCCCGGCAACATCCAATCCAGAAGAATTAAATCCGGTACACATTCATCTAAAGCTACAGCCGCTGCCTGCGTATCTTGTGCTGCCATTGCCTTAAATCCGGCCTGCTCCAGCACCATAACCAACATCGACCGGATAGCATCTTCATCTTCAACCACAAGAACATTAAAACTGGACATAAATTCACCAAATGTAGAGACGGCGCATTGTAACAGTGTCCATGTTACCTTTTTGTGACAGCCAAATTACAATCATTCAGCGCTTTAAAGTTGATACTGTTCAGCGATGGGGCTTTTATTTTTCAGGCAATTGTCAAACAACGCATTGCATTCCGCCTCCAAAACACCGCCAATTACCCTGCCCTGACGAAACGGCGTCTGGGCCATCACCTCAACAGCACGAATATTGATTTGCCACCAATTATGTTGCTGAAGATAAGGAATAGACGTTCCATAGTACACATTACCGATACCCGCCCAAACAATTGCACCTTGGCACATGGGACAAGGTTCTGCGGTGGTGTATAGATCGAATTCCTGCCAATCTGCTAAACGGTAAGTTTGCGCGCACTGGTTAATAGCGACTATCTCACCATGAAAAACAGGATTCATCGCTGACTGGTTAAAACCCTCCGCGACAATCTCGCCACTGTTTCGGTTAACTATCACTGCACCAAACGGTAAGTCAGGCACTTGCAATGCCAGCTCAATCGCCCGGCGCATATATTGTTCATGGTTCATTTGAAAGCCCCTTTTTGCCGCCTATTATCCTACAAAAAAACTGGACTCAGCTTTAGATTATCTGCATAGTTGCCCTGTGCTACTAGGCCAGGAGTTGGCCTGCTAGACATCACAATCATCTTAATAACTATAAATTTGGAGACTATTCATGAGTATATTAAAAGAATTTAAGGAATTTGCAGTCAAAGGCAATGCCGTTGATATGGCAGTCGGTATTATTATTGGCGCCGCGTTTGGCAAGATTATATCGTCGATGGTCGCAGACGTTATCATGCCGCCGATTGGCTTATTGGTTGGCGGTGTTGATTTCACTAAGCTGGCTATCACACTCAAAGAAGCTGAAGACAAAATACCGGCAGTCACTCTTAATTACGGAAATTTCATCCAAACAACCGTCGACTTTGCCATCATTGCTTTCGCCATTTTTATGGTCGTTAAGCTGCTCAACAAACTTAAAAAAGAAGAAGTAGCGGCGCCTGCTCCTGAGCCAGGCCCAAGCAAAGAAGAGTTATTGCTGACAGAAATTCGTGATTTACTGAAAGAAAAAAACAAGCAAGACGTCGGTTAAGATTAACGTCTTGCTCTGATTGTGGCCTTATATCAACTCAGCCAATGGGTATCGCGATATTAGTTTCGGGATACCCATTTAAATTAAGCTTTTACAAACTCCATTTCACCATCAACCACATCCACCTTAATGGTGTCACCGGCAATAAAGTTGCCTGCGAGTATTTCCTGTGCCAAAGGATTTTCCAGCTGATGCTGAATAGCTCGCTTCATCGGCCTTGCCCCATACACCGGATCAAAACCGGCTTCGCCCAATAAATCTAAAGCTTGATCGGTGATTACAAAACCAATATCACGTTCTGCCAAACGACCGCGTAAATAATCGATCTGAATTGCAGAAATTGCCCTGATTTGGCTGCGCCCCAGCGGATGGAACACCACCACATCATCTATACGGTTGATAAACTCCGGCCGGAAATGTCTACCGACCACCGCCATCACCGCGGCCTTCATTTCATCGTAATTGGCTTCACCGGACAACTCCTGAATGCGGTCAGAACCAAGATTTGAGGTCATCACAATCACGGTATTTTTAAAATCAACCGTTCTGCCCTGCCCGTCGGTCAAGCGGCCGTCATCCAGTACTTGCAGTAATACATTGAAAACATCCGGATGCGCTTTTTCAACCTCATCCATCAAAATCACCGAATACGGTTTGCGTCTGACCAACTCGGTCAAATAGCCGCCTTCCTCATAACCGACATAACCCGGAGGCGCACCGATCAAACGCGCGACCGAATGCTTTTCCATAAATTCAGACATATCGATACGCACCATGGCATCGGCGGTATCGAACATAAACTCAGCCAGCGCTTTACATAACTCAGTTTTACCCACACCGGTAGGTCCCAGGAACAAAAATGAACCATTGGGGCGGTTAGGATCAGACAACCCAGCTCTGGAACGGCGTATTGCATTACTTACCGCCTTCAGCGCCTCATCCTGACCGATCACACGCTTAGCCAACTGCTCTTCCATACGCAACAATTTGTCGCGCTCGCCTTCCATCATTTTCGATACTGGAATGCCGGTCCACTTCGACACCACTTCGGCAATTTCTTCTTCCGTAACTTTGTTGCGCAACAAGGTCATTTTTTGGGCTTCAACCGGAGTATCGCTGATAAGTTGTTTTTCCAACGCTGGAATAATACCGTACTGCAATTCCGACATACGCGCCAAATCATTGGTACGGCTAGCCGCTTCCAACTCTGTCTTAGCATGTTCCAATTTTTCTTTAATGGATGCCGATCCCTGCAATGACGCTTTTTCGGCCTTCCAGATTTCTTCCAAATCGGAATATTCTTTTTCCAATTCTGAAATTTCTTCTTGCAAGATTTCCAAGCGTTTTTTAGATGCTGGGTCAGATTCTTTTTTCAACGCCACTTGCTCTATTTTCAGCTGAATCAAGCGCCGATATAGCTTGTCCATTTCTTCAGGCTTGGAATCGATTTCCATACGAATCCGGCTGGCCGCTTCGTCGATCAAATCAATTGCTTTATCCGGCAATTGCCGGTCAGAAATGTAGCGATATGACAACTGCGCCGCCGCAACAATGGCCGGGTCGGTAATATTAACGCCGTGATGCACCTCGTACTTTTCTTTTAAGCCGCGCAAAATGGCAATGGTGTCTTCCACGCTGGGCTCATCGACCAATACTTTTTGAAAACGTCGCTCTAATGCTGCATCTTTTTCGATATATTTACGATACTCGTCGAGCGTGGTCGCACCCACGCAATGCAACTCACCGCGCGCCAAGGCTGGCTTTAACATATTACCGGCATCCATTGCACCTTCGGCCTTACCGGCGCCGACCATAGTATGCAATTCGTCGATAAACAGAATCACCTGGCCTTCTTGCTTGGCAAGATCGTTCAATACTGCCTTTAATCGCTCTTCGAACTCGCCGCGAAACTTGGCCCCGGCAATCAACGCCGCCATGTCCAATGACAACACTTGTTTGCCTTTTATCCCCTCGGGAACTTCGCCATTAACTATACGTTGCGCCAGCCCTTCGACAATTGCCGTCTTACCAACACCAGGTTCGCCGATTAACACCGGATTATTTTTGGTACGCCTTTGTAACACTTGAATGGTTCGGCGAATTTCATCATCGCGACCGATCACTGGATCCAGCTTGCCCTGTTCGGCACGTTCAGTGAGATTGATGGTGTATTTATTTAAGGCTTGGCGTTGATCTTCGGCATTCGCATCATCAACTGCCTGGCCGCCGCGCATCGCATCGATGGCTTGCTCTACTTGTTGCTTGTTAACACCGGCTTTCTTCAACGTGTCTTGCAACAGGCCTTTTTCTTCAAACACCGCCAGCAAAAACAACTCACTAGAGATAAATTTGTCATTGCGTTTTTGCGCCAGCTTGTCGGTTAAATTCAATAACCGCGACAATTCGTTGGAGATTTGCACATCGCCACCGGACCCGCTTACCGTGGCAATCCGGCCAAGTTCTTTGGTTAAATCGGTCCGCAACGCACTGGTATTCACACCCAGTTGCGTCAGCAATGGTTTAACGCTACCACCTTCCTGGTCTAACAAGGCAAGCATAGTGTGTACCGGCTCAATGAATTGATGATCTTTGCCTAAAGCCAAGCTCTGTGCATCAGCCAACGCTGCTTGAAACTTGCTGGTTAATTTATCCATCCGCATAGGTTTACCTCGGGTTATGTATTTAAGTTACTGTCAACATTGGGACCGACTAGAGCTATTTCAAGCCAACCTTACAATCATCAAGCTTAAATATCCTGCTATCCATCAGTCGATAAAACTGATGTAACAGAAATAATTCTGTGATGAGTGCATTCAAGGGGATACGTTGTTTATATTGAGTTAAACATGGTGAACGGGCTTGGGGATTTAAACGACCAATATTTCTAATCCGCACCAGTGCCATCAATCAGCATCTGGAGCGGACCTTAAAAAACGTGGGCTTTACAGGTGTAACGACTGCGTTGCAGAAAAGCTTTAAATCAAAATCCTTAAATAGATCAGTCTTAACGTCGCGTCTGCGTCCGCCACAAATTAACAATGTCTTCAACATCCAGATCATCCGGGCCTTCGCGCCAGCTGGTGAAATAATCGACATCGTTACTTTTGGGTTCTGGGCTGGGCCGATAAATCTGCACCCGGGTTGGCAATGGCGCAGCCTCACCCAGCACCAAGGCTTCGCCCCGGCCCAGTGAACTTAATATATCGGTTAAATCACCTTCAGCTTCCGGCACTAAGCCTCTGATATAAGCTTGATCGTCCGGGTTGGAAGTGCGCAGACAAATAAACGAACTGCATTGCGACAGCATGGTTTCCGATAATTCGGTAGGCCGTTGACTAACCACGCCAATAGACACACCGTATTTACGACCTTCCTTGGCGATGCGTTCCATCATTTTCTTGGTACCCTCAAACTGCCCGCCTTTTTCTCTGGGAATATAGGCATGAGCTTCTTCGCAGATTAAGGTAATGGGAAATTCACGGCGGCGCGGGTTCCAATAATTGAATTCATAAGCTAAACGGCCGACTTGTGCCGATATTGCCGGCCTAACATCGGTCGGCACAGCACTTAAATCGACGACGGTGATATTGGCTTTTTTATCGCCCAAGCCGACAAACTGGCGCAATAACCCGGCCATGCTATCCGAGGTGTTACGTACTTTCGGCTTGAGCAAAAAGTCGTAACGCACATCATTAAAGCGACTTTGCATTCTGATTAAAAACTCATCGAACTGCCCGAATAATGCGCCAAAGGTTTTACCGAAATCTTTCCTTTCTTCGTTAGCCGCCTTAAATTGCATGTACAACTCGGCTAACGAAAAGTAAATCGGGGTATCGATAGACACCGTGTCCAAACCAATCTGCTTGGCTTCCTTGCGTTTAAGCTGCTGTAAAATCTCCCGCATATAAGACATTTGCAGAGTCGCGCCGCTATCAGTTCTATCGATGAACAAATCGACCAGTTCCGCATAAGTCATCATCCAATACGGCATTTCCATTTCCATGGCGTCGATATAATTGACCTGGTTTTCGGCAAATGCCGAATGCAGCGTGCCGTTATCATCCTTCCAGCAATATTCGCCATGCAAATCCAGCATGATGATATGGCTCTTGGGCATGGCTTTGATGGTGTTTTGAATAAGACTGGTTACCGTCCATGATTTACCGGAACCCGACTGTCCGACAATGGCAAAATGCCGCCCGAATAGTGCCCGAGGGTCCAGGCTTAAATGATAATCCTTGTGGGAAGACAACTGCCCTATGAAAAAATTGTAGTCTCTGAATTTTGAGAAAATCGCATTAATTTCTTCCATGCCCACCGCATAGACTTTGGCACCTGGCGTTGGATAATGGCGCACCCCGCGAATAAAGGTACCGTCATCCTGAATTTCACCTACCGTGATAAGCGCAATAAAGCGATCGGTATTGCGCCGGTCGGCCGGATCGAAGCGATCATGTCCCCACACTTTATGAACCATTGCCAAGACAGCGATTTTGGCTTGTCGGATAACGACATAAGAACCGATATGTCCGGCCAGTATTTCTTCATCGCCGACTTTGATTAGCGGGGTTTCAGTCGCATGCTCTTCGGCCATTCTGGCAATCATGCCATCGCCACGCACCTCAGATACGTAACCGAGCAGAATATTGGATTGTTGTTCAGACATGAGTTGGTCCTAGCAGATGCAAAGCTACAAGCGTAGACCAGTTTTAGTGCCTTGTAGGAACTGGCTTACTCGCTCTCCACCCATTCATAAAGCTCTGTTAAGGTCGGATCACATTGGCAGCACGTGGTACCACAGGATGAGGTCATGGGCATTTTGCGGACTTTGCCTTTGCTGATCCATTTGCCCAGCATGCCTCTGAGGGCATCGGCATCCATGTTGAAATGATTAACTAAATCCTTCAACGCCACTTTGCGCTGTTGTTTTAGATAATCCCGCAAATCCGACAATATCATGGCGCAACCTCCTGGCGTGGTTTTATCACTATATTTCTGCCGCTAAGCCACAGCCCAAGCAGCGTCAGCATAAACACTGCAATCAAGCTGCCAATCCAGGCGAAGGAATACTCAGGGTGCTGAGCAAAGGTCATACTTTGATAAAAAACGGTCGCCGTCAGATAGGCAATGCCGGTCGTCCAGCACACTACAAACACTGTCCAACCGGCATTAGTCTCACGATAAATAGCCGCAGTTGCGGCCACGCAAGGCGCATACAACAAAATGAACAACAGATAAGCAAATGCGCCCGCCTTACCATCGAAACTGCTGCGCATAGCGGTATAGGTATCGCTGTTGATTTCTTGTTCGCTGACCGCGGCATCAACGCTCAAGCCTAGTGGATCAAGCAGCCTGTCGGCAACGGCAGCTAAATTTTCAGGGATGGTTAAACAAGCCTCTAATAATGCTTGCTGTAAATTGAACGGCGCTTCTTCGACTGCATTGGCGTCAGACGTTGCCATTTGACTGTATAAGGCATCCAGAGTTCCCACCACTGCTTCTTTAGCTAATACACCGGTAAAAATACCCACGGTTGCGGGCCAATTATCGTTGGCAATGCCCATGGGTTTAAAGGCTGGTGTTAAATGCCGACCAATCTCGCTGAGTACTGATTTGTTGCTGTTTTGTTGACCAAAACTGCCATCAATCCCCAGTGCATTAAGAAAATTTAACACCAATACCATCGGCACGATGACCTTGCCGGCATTGACCAAAAACGATTTCAGCCTATCCCAAGTTCTAAGGAACACGCCTTGGGCCGTCGGCAAATGATATGCAGGTAATTCCATGATAAACGGCGAGGATTCACCTTTAAATAAGGTGTGACGCATGATCAGGCCAGTAAACACCGCCACGGCTATACCTAATATATATAAACCGAATACCAGATTTTGCCCGCCCACTGGAAAGAATGCCGCCGCAAACAGTGCATATACCGGCAATCGTGCCCCGCAGGACATAAATGGATTCATTAGGTTGGTCAGTATTCGGTCGCGCTGATTTTCCAGCGTGCGGGTGGCCATAATGGCAGGCACATTGCAGCCAAAGCCGACAATCATCGGTACAAACGATTTACCCGGCAAACCGATCATGCGCATGAATCTATCCATCACAAACGCGGCTCTGGCCATGTAGCCGGAATCTTCCAGCGCCGATAAAAACATAAATAAAAAACCGACAATGGGAATAAACGTGGCCACCACTTGTATACCGCCGCCGACACCTTGGGTGAACAATACCACCAGCCATTCGGGCCAATTCAACCCAGCTAAGAACAGCGCTAAACCATCAACCAGCAACGCGCCGACGCTCTGATCGAAAAAATCCACAAACGCACTGCCGATGTTGATGGTAAACATAAACATCGCATACATCACCAGCAAAAAAATCGGAATGCCTAAAAACCGGTTGAGTACAACATTGTCGATTTTCTCGGTGATATGCCGACTGACTTCATTGATTTTGCAGACAGAAGCTTGAGTGAGTTGATTGACAAAACCATACCGCGCATCGGCGGCCAATATATCGATTTCGTCATCGGTTTCCAACTCTACCTGACGTTGCAGTTCAGCCACCTTCGGCAACAATGTCGGCCCGGCGATCTGCCGCGCCAGCGTATCATCTTCCAGTAAACGCATAGCTAACCAGCGAGGATCACAGGGCTGTTGCAACGAGGCTTGCGCTACTAAAGGTAAAAGCTTGTCGATAGCCTGCTCTAAGGCTGGCACGTAGGGAATAGCTACGGTAGGAATGGGTTTACTGAGCACCGCTTGGCTGACCGCTGTTTTTAATGCCGCCAGGCCATTGCCGGTAGCCGCTGAAATTGCCACTACCGGGCAACCCAGTTGTTCAGCCAAAAAATCCGTATCGATTTTAATACCGCGTTGTTTAACGGCATCCATCATGTTGAGCACCAACAGCATCGGCACTCGCATTTCAATCAGCTGCGATGTTAAGTAAAGATTTCGCTCAATGTTGGAGGCATCAAGAATGTTGATCACTAAATCCGCCTGCCGCGAGGCGACAAAATCCCTAGCGACTTTTTCATCCAGCGAGACCTGATCATCAGCCGCTTCTAAGGAATAAGTACCGGGCAAATCGACCAACTCGATACGCTGATTAGCAAACGTATATTCGCCGGTCTTTTTTTCCACCGTCACGCCCGGCCAATTACCGACGTGCTGGCGGGAACCGGTTAACACATTAAATAGCGTGGTTTTACCGCAATTGGGATTGCCGACAACGCCGACGATAAAGCTGATGTTCATGACAGCTTCTCTACCAGCACCACAGCCGCTTCATCTTTACGCAGCGTTAACGAAAAGCCACGCAATTTGATTTCCACCGGGTCGCCCATCGGCGCAAAACGGGTAATGCTAAATTCAATGCCCGGCGTTAAACCCATTGCAAGCAAACGTTTTCGGTAAGCTTTACCGGATTGATCAAAACCTATCACTTTACCGATATTACCTACCGCCAGATTTTTTAAACTTGTTGTCATTTGTGCAACCTTGGTATGAACCGATAAGTTCTTAATCAAGAATAATTCTCATTAAGTCGACTATATCACCCTGTGCTCAGCTAAGCGAAATATTTTCTTTTCAGCGCTGTAATTCACAAATCCAGTTTAAGGAATTTTTCCTTTTAACCCCGCATTCATAGAGACTGTGCCGAGTTTTCGTTACCATGCCAGCTTTTTGAAATTCTGGATTGTCATGAAAAAACTTGTTTACACCACTCTTGGGCTATGTAGCCTGACTGCGGTCAATATTGCAGTGGCTAAAGATGAACCCTTGGACTTAGGCGTTATGAATGTTATATCGACCAGCCCCTTGGATGGCCGCGGTGTTGATGCAAATAAACTTCCCAGTAACATCCAAACCGTATCTGCCGAAAAACTGCAAAAAGCTCAAAGTATTTCACTGGCCGATTACATCAACCAGTATTTAGGCAGTGTTTCTATCAATGAAGCGCAAAATAACCCGCTACAACCGGATATTTACTATCGTGGTTTTGTTGCCTCACCGTTATTGGGCATGCCGCAAGGCTTATCCACCTATGTTAACGGCGTGCGTTTTAATGAGCCGTTTGGCGACACGGTCAATTGGGATTTAATTCCTGAAGGTGCGGTTGATTCGATGGCCTTATATGGCGGCTCCAACCCGGTTTATGGTTTAAACAGTTTAGGTGGTGCCATCTCAGTTAAAACCAAGACCGGCTTTTCCGCTCCGGGACACCAAATCGAAGTCTATGGCGGTTCTTGGGATCGGCATTCAGAAGAATTAACCAGCGGCTGGAACAATGGCACGTGGGGCTATTTTTTAGACCTGAACCACTTTGAAGAAGATGGCTGGCGTAATTTTTCACCGACTAAAGCAGAGCGGGCGTTCGGCACCTTGAGCTGGCGTGGCGATAAAGGCTCACTGGATTTGACACTGGCCGCCAATGACAATGACATGCGCGGCAATGGTGCCACACCGGAAACCATGCTGAGACAAGAAGGCAGAAAATCGGTATTTACCCATCCTGATCAAACTATCACTCGGATGTTCTTTTCGGAATTGGCCGGAAGCTACGACGTAACTGACGATATTGAAGTCAGCGGTAATGCTTACTTTAGGCAAAATCGCGTTAAGACTTTTAATGGTGACACCAGTGATTTTGAGGCGTGTTTGGCTGATCCGACACTGCTTTGCGAAACCCCGGGCCCTGATGAGCAAATTGTTACGGATACCAATGGCAATCAAGTTCTGGCTGACGATGCTGTCGAAGGTGGCACCAACAATACCAGCCAAACCAACATGCGCGGCCGTGGTGGCTCATTACAATCCGTATTTGCGCAAGACTTATTCAAACACAAAAATAACCTGACCGTTGGCACGAGCTACGACTATTCCTCGGTACACTTTAATGCAGATACCGAATTGGCTTCTTTAACCGATAATCGCGGTACCGTAGGTAGTGGCATACTCGTCGACGAACCACGCGTTCGCTTAACCACCAACACATCGGCAGTTGGCGTGTTTTTAAGTGACAGCTTTTCCATCACCGACGATTTAACTGCCACTGTCGCTGGTCGATACAACTACATTCACATGAATTTGATCGATAAATACGGAACTGAGCTGAATGGTTCGCACACCTTTGAGCGTTTAAATCCATCCGCAGGCTTAACCTATAACATTTTTGATAATTTAACTGTATTCGGTAATTACAGCGAATCGACGCGCGCGCCCTCACCGATGGAATTAAGCTGTGCCGACCCTGCTGCACCTTGTAAATTACCCAACTCATTCACTGCTGATCCGCCGTTGGAGCAAGTGGTTGCAAAGACCTGGGAAGGTGGCTTTAGAGGCGATTTGAATAATGCCGTAGGCAAAGGTGATTTGAAGTGGAACTTAGGCTATTTCCATACGATTAACACCAATGACATTATTTTTCGTCGTGATTTAAACAGCGGTTTGATAAGCCAAGGCTTTTTTCAAAATGTCGGCAAAACGCGCCGCTATGGTATAGAAGCGGGCACGCAGATCAATTATCCGCAATTGTTCAGCAGCATCGACGATTGGCATTTTTCAACCAATTACACTTATTTGAACGCGCGCTTCTTGAGCGGCTTTGATAGCTTGGACCCTCTTGATCATGATCAAATTGCACGGGTTGACCAAGGCGACAAAATCCCCGGCATTCCTGAGCATATTTTTAAGGCAACTATTGGCGTGGACTTGTGGCAGAAACTCTCTTTGGCTTTAGATGGCCGCTACAGCGGCGATCAAGTCTTTAGAGGTGATGAAGCTAACAACAACCCTAAACTATCCGGTTACTGGGTGTTTAATGCCCGAGCTGAATACAAATTCACCGAAAACGTCGCGTTATTTGGCAAGCTCGATAACATTTTCGACAACAACTACAACTCGTTTGGCGTCTATGGCGACGCCAGCAGCATACCGGGCAACTTCGGCACCGGTAACGATAGATTCGTATCACCTGGCATGCCTAGGGCTGGCTGGCTGGGTGTTCGTCTAAGCATGTAAAACAACAACGCAGTTCAGAAACAAAATGGCGACTCTTAAGTCGCCATTTTTTTTGAGACTCACATAAAAATATTTTCTTTCGGGCAATAAAAAGCCCGCATAAAGCGGGCATCTTGAGCACTTATTATTATTATTGAAAGTACATTGTGTACAAACCCAAGCAGAACAACTTCCTATTTTATTATTATTGTTATTAGCCCTAGGGCTATCCCTCCTCCCGGCCGAAACGGCCTACTCCGTAAAGTGCGGGCATTCTATATCAGCAAAAATGTTGATGTCCATCAAAAAAAACGCATTTTCTAAAACAGCCAAATAATTTATATAAAATACATATAAAACAGCAGCTTAAACAAATTAAGACAATGCTAATATGCAAAATACCCGGCACCGTTTGCGGTTTTGTTCAGTTGACATTCAGTTAAGCTCTGCTAGCGAATCAGCGACTCCGCATCTCTTCTTCTTGTCTGTCTAAAAAGAACCGTAATCGCTCATTGAGAATGGAAGACAGCTGAAAATTTAATCCCTTAGATTTTTGCGCTAACCTGATTTGTAAAATAGCGTCTTTGGTTTGCCCAATCGCATAGTAGTAATCAGCAAGATATCGATGTGATTCAGCAGGTTGCCCCAGATCACCATACACTTGTGCCATCAGTTGCGTATAGATGGGTTGCTGCTGAATGTTGGCAGGCAATGACAACAAAGTCTTCCTGGCAAGTTCAGGATTACCGGTTTTAAGTAGTGCGTTGATATATTCCAACTTGATCGCATCATTCGCTGGAAATTGCGCGACTAATTTTTTGTATCTCGTTAATGCCCCTGGATAATCTCGGGCTTCTAAAGAGGTACGCGCCAATGCCGCGACATAATGTTGCTGATTTGGAAACTCTTTGGTTAATTGTTGAAAAATGCTTTCTGCGTCTTTGAACTTTTGCATATTCAATGCAATCAAACCCAAACCATAACGCGCGACAGCACGTTGTTCAACAGTGCCTTGATCCAATCTGGCTTGGAAAAACTTTTGGACATCAGCACTATCGGGCGATGCCATTACCCGCAGTTTTGCTTGGATGAGCAGAAAATCCAGGGAATCCGGGTATTGCTTATAAGGATAATTTTCTGCGCGTCCACGCGTATCGGAAATCCGCGCTGCCGTCACCGGGTGAGTTCTTAAAAACTCGGGAATATTTTGCCCGTAATACCGAGTTGCTTGCTGTAGTCGCTCAAAAAAAGTCGGCATGCTGCGCGGATCAAATTGTGATGCAGCCAAAGTTTGCATACCGACGCGATCAGCTTCTAATTCATTATCGCGGGTAAAATCAATTTGAAACTGCACACTACCTGCCTGAATCGCCATAATTGCGGCTTGTCCCATTGCCGGCGATTGTGTACCAAGTAAGATAGCTGCCAAAGTAGCCGCCATAGTTGGAATTGACAAACGCCCTTGAGCTTCGGCGGCACGGTATAAATGTCGCTGAGTGACATGGGCAATTTCGTGGGCCATAACTGAAGCCAATTCGCTTTCGGCCTCAGTAGTTACGATAAGTCCGGAATTAACACCTATGTAGCCACCCGGCCCCGCGAACGCATTGATGTTATTTTCCAATACGACAAAAAAATGAAACGGATAGCCTGGCGTATCACTGTGCGCGGTCAGTTTTTCGCCAATTGTTTGAATGTATTGCTGGATTTCCGCATCTTGGTTAATAGTGACTTGTCTATGTAAGCTGCGGAAAAAAAACTCTCCAAATTCTTTTTCTTCTTGCGGGCTGATTAGCGTGCCGGAAGAATCCCCCATATCAGGTAAGTCGATTTTTTCGATTTCAACAGCCTGAGTATGTATTGATAAAGTACCCAGGCTTAACGCCAAGGCAATAACAGAAGCTTTAAGTTTCATTGGATAAATTGGTAACCGACCCGGTGAAAAAACTTGGATTAAAGTGTTAATTAGTTTTAGGGAAGCGCTGATTAAATCCTTCGACAAGCTCCACCTCAAGGGTGGTCTAAGGACAGATGAACGGTAACTTATTGATTTCGTTCGTGGTGAGTTTTTCGAACCATGAGCGAAATCGATTTGTTCAGCGCGTCCTTAGATGTTTCATGTTGAAACATCTAAAAACCGCATCTCCCATACCCTCTAAAAGGGCATAAAGGAGAAAGAGTCTTTTGAATTTTTAGAGGCTCCACATAAGCGTTCAGTACCTTGTTAGCTTGTCGAGCAGTCCACGTGTGCTTTTTAAAAACTACTTAGTGTTTTCAGAAGCCTTAACAGCAATGGCCTGACTCAGCCTTCGCGCTTCTGCTTGCATTGCACTGACTTGATTAGGCTCAAGTTGCCAGACCAAACTATCTCTTGCCGACGCGGCCTCACCCACGCCCTGCGCCGCTGCCAGGTTAAACCAAAGATAGGCACGAGCTCTATCTACTTCAACGCCAATGCCTGCTCGATAAAGCTGTCCATAACTGTACTGGGCCTGAGGATGGCCTTGCTGGGCAGCTTTTTCAAGCCATTGAAAAGATGCTTTATAGTCCTGCAACACACCACGCCCTTCTTGTAACGCTAGGCCATAGCGATATTGCCCTTCAGCACTGCCGTGATTTGCAGCTTTTTCAAACCAACTTGCCGCTTCTTTAGGACTTTTGACAACACCGTCCCCGATCACATAACGCAAACCCATTTGCAGTTCAGTCGCACCATCTTCTTTAACCGGCTCAATGTTATCTGTACTTATTTGCTTGGCTTCAGCAGACGTTTCGGAAGCAAACCTATCGGTGGTTAACAGCCACAGAATACTTAACACAAGAGCAGGCCCAATCAAAATCGTGTAGAAAACAACCTTTACCGGTGAGACTTCCCAGTACCTTAAATGACAAGCCCGACACCGATAAGGTCTATAGGCGAGTTTATGCAATAAACCATCTCTTGAGTGCAAAATCGATTTGCGCACTTCAGGAGCTGAGCATCTTGGACAAATTTGTGCGTCACTTGCAAGTTCATGTTTTTCGTTCTGTTTAGCCATACACCTTTACGCCTTGTGGAACAGCCACAATTTTCAATAAGTCTTTTTCAATTTGAAACGAAAAGCACTTTACCGCTGGTAAAATGCAGATACAACTCAATTTGTTCCATGCAGCAATTCTATAGAGAATTACCAGCTAAGCCAAAACGGGGGTGCCTAGCGGAATCGATTTTGTTTATACTATGCAGCACCAGCACGTTCCTGATCTTTCCTCATCACCGCTGTTTTCGGGTGGCGTTGCCAACCCGATGAATACTAATAAAAATTCACAGCGTAATATCACAGTTTTTATACTTTTAGCCATACAAACTCGTCTCGTAGGATCAAATAATGACCAATAGTTTAATTTCAGAAAGTACCGGACAACCGGACATAGACCCTGCTGAAACCAGGGAATGGATAGAAGCACTGCAAGCCGTTTTAGAACAAGATGGCAGTGAGCGCGCGCACTTTCTTATTGAGCAGTTGGTAGCGGTGACTCGTCACTCCGGCTTCGACATACCGTTTAGCGCCAACACAGCTTATATCAATACTATTCCTGTAGCCCAGCAAGCCCAGTTTCCAGGCGACTTTACTATCGAGCACAAAATCCGCGCCTATGTGCGCTGGAACGCGATGATGATGGTATTAAGAGCCAACAAAAACACCAACGTTGGTGGACATATTGCCAGCTTTGCTTCTGCCGCAGTCTTATATGACGTAGGCTTTAACCATTTTTGGCATGCACCGTCAGAAGCGCATGACGGCGATCTGCTGTTCGTGCAAGGTCACTCTGCGCCTGGCGATTATGCCCGTTCATTTTTACTGGGCCGTTTAAGCGATCAACAAATGGACAGTTTCCGCCAGGAAGTTGATGGTAACGGTCTGTCGTCTTACCCGCATCCTTGGTTGATGCCGGACTATTGGCAATTCCCAACCGTTTCAATGGGCTTAGGCCCGATCATGGCGATCTATCAAGCCCGCTTTATGCGCTATCTGCAAGATCGTGGCTTTGCTACGACTTCTGGACGCAAAGTATGGGCGTTTCTTGGTGACGGCGAAACTGATGAGCCGGAATCACTCGGCGCGATCAGCATGGCCGGCCGTGAAAAACTGGATAATCTTATTTTCGTCGTCAACTGTAACTTACAACGTCTTGATGGCCCGGTGCGTGGCAACGGCAAAATCATCCAAGAATTGGAAAGTGCTTTCCGTGGTGCCGGCTGGAATGTCATAAAGGTCATCTGGGGACATCGTTGGGATGCATTACTGGCGCGAGACAACGAAGGCTTACTGGTCAAACGCATGATGGAATGCGTCGATGGCGACTTCCAAACCTTTAAAGCCAAAGATGGCGCCTATGTTAGGGAATTTTTCTTTAACACCCCGGAACTTAAAGCGATGGTTGCCGACTGGTCTGACCGGGATATTTGGGAACTTAATCGCGGTGGACATGACGCCACTAAAGTGTTCGCAGCCTTCCATTCGGCCGTTAATCATGAAGGGCAACCCTCGGTAATTCTGGCCAAAACCATTAAAGGTTATGGTATGGGCGAGTCTGGACAAGCCCAGAACATTACCCATCAACAGAAAAAAATGAGCACGGAATCATTAAGCCGCTTCCGTGACCGTTACGAATTGCCGATTAAAGATGATGAATTGTACAGTCTGCCTTACCTGACCTTCCCTGAAGGCTCTAAAGAACTGACTTACATGCAACAACGTCGTAGCAACTTGGGCGGGAACTTACCGGCAAGAAGAGCCAAGTCCTATGCGCTGGACGTACCTGTATTAAATGATTTCAAAGCATTATTGGAAGCCAGCGGCGAAGGTCGTGAAATTTCCACCACGATGGCTTTTGTGCGCTTGCTTAATATCCTTACTAAAGACAAAAATATCGGCAAACGTATCGTTCCGATTGTTCCTGATGAATCAAGAACTTTCGGCATGGAAGGCATGTTCAGACAACTGGGTATCTGGTCGCAAGTCGGTCAGCTATACACCCCGCAAGATGCTGATCAATTGATGTTTTACAAAGAAGACAAACACGGTCAAGTGTTACAAGAAGGTATCAATGAAGCCGGTGGTTTGTGTGATTGGATTGCCGCAGGCACGTCTTATTCCACACACAATGTGCCGATGATTCCGTTCTTCATTTATTACTCCATGTTCGGTTTCCAACGTATCGGCGACTTGATCTGGGCTGCTGCAGACCAACGTACCCGTGGCTTTTTAATGGGCGGAACGGCTGGTAGAACCACGTTAAATGGCGAAGGCTTGCAACATGAAGACGGCCACAGTCATTTATTTTCTGCGACTGTCCCTAACTGTATTTCTTACGATCCGACTTATGCGTATGAATTGGCAGTAATCATTCAAGACGGTTTGCGTCGCATGTATGTCGAGCAGGAAGACGTATTCTATTACATCACCGTAATGAACGAAAACTACGAACACCCTGCTATGCCCAAAGGTGTTGAACAAGACATCCTCAAAGGCATGTACAGCTACCGCCAAGGCGCCAAAAAGAAAGGCCCACGTGTGCAACTCTTAGGTTCCGGGGTAATTTTCCGGGAAGTAGAATTTGCCGCGGAATTATTGCGCAACGATTGGGGTATTGAATCTGATCTTTGGAGTTGCACCAGCTTCACCGAACTGGCCCGAGATGGACAGACAATTGAACGCTGGAATCGTTTACATCCCACCGAAACTGCAAAAAAATCCCATGTTGCCAGTTCTTTGGACGGCGCGGCCGGTCCAGTGATTGCGGCTAGTGATTACACCCGCGCGTTTGCAGAACAAATTCGAGCCTATATCTCAGCGCCTTACACCGTATTGGGTACCGATGGTTTTGGCCGCTCCGATACCCGGGAAAACCTGCGCCGCTTCTTTGAAGTTGACCGCTACCACGTCACTGTTGCAGCGCTAAAAAGCTTGGCTGATCTTGGCCAGTTTGATGCAGCAAAAGTGGATGTTGCCATTGCTAAATACGGCATCAATCCAGACGTAATAGCTCCCTGGTTAATCTAACGGAAACACATAACATGGCTCTAATAGAAATTAAAGTTCCAGACGTCGGCACTGCCGAAGTTGATGTCGTTGATGTACTGATTAAAGCGGGCGATATTATCGCTGCTGAACAAACGCTGGCAGTCCTGGAAACCGACAAAGCCAGTATGGACTTACCGTCCAGTGCGGCAGGTACTGTGCAAGAAGTGTTCATCAAGAAAGGTGACAAAGTCGCCGAAGGTACCTTGATTGCAACGCTATTGGTCAGTGCCGAAGCGCCAGCCGCTCCTGAGATTGCACAGCCTGCTGCACCAGTAAGTGCTCCCGCTGCAGCTCCGGAACCTGTTGCAGTGGCTACGGCTCCAGCGCCGAAACTTCCGAAACCTGCACCTGTCGTACAAGCACAGTCTCAGGCATCGAATAACGGCAAAGCCGCTCACGCAACTCCGGCAGTGCGCTTGTTTGCTCGTGAATTAGGCGTTGACATCAGCGGTATCAAAACCGGTACTGGTCGTAAAGGTCGCATCCTGAAAGACGATGTTAAAAACTTCGTCAAAAAGGCGATGACCGAAGGCTTTAGTCAAGGTGGCGGCAGCATTCCCCCCATACCTGCCGTTGATTTTTCTCAATTTGGCGACACAGAAGAACGCCAGCTTAGCAAAATCAAACGCCTTACCGGCCAGAACTTAAGCCGCGTCTGGCTTAACCTGCCTTTGGTGACTTACCACGAAGAAGCGGACATCACCGACCAGGAAGCCTTCCGCGTTGCCCTGAATGCTGAAAAGTCATCAGGCGAAGTCAAAGTCACCGGATTGATCTTCATCATCAAAGCGTTAGTTGCTGCCATGCAGCAGTTTCCACAATTTAATGCCTCACTGTCTCCCGATGGCGAAAAGCTGATTTTGAAGAAATACTTCAACATCGGTATTGCCGTGGATACCCCGAATGGCCTGGTCGTACCGGTGCTGCGCGACGTCAATAACAAAGGCATCAACGAGATCGCAGCTGAATTGGCAGAAAAGAGTGAAAAAGCCAGACTCGGTAAGCTGTCCCCAGCTGATATGCAAGGCGGCTGTTTAACCATCTCCAGCTTGGGCGGCATCGGCGGCACCGCATTTACGCCTATAGTCAATGCACCGGAAGTTGCCATACTCGGCGTCACCCGTGCAAAGATGCAACCGGTTTGGAACGGCAAGGAATTTATTCCTAGATTGATGCTGCCGCTGGATTTGACTTACGATCACCGAGTAATTGATGGCGCAGAAGGTGCCCGCTTTATGGCGGTGGTCAAACAAAACTTAAGCGATATTCGCCGCCTATTACTTTAAAGGAGTAAATCTATGGAAGCTAAAACAGCGGTTGATGAATCTACAATCCATGCCGAAGTGGTCGTTCTGGGCGGAGGCCCAGGCGGTTACACGGCTGCATTTCGTGCAGCGGATTTGGGTAAGCAAGTCGTTTTGATCGAACGTTACCCGGTATTGGGTGGCGTTTGCCTTAATGTCGGCTGCATTCCGTCCAAGGCTTTATTGCACATGGCGCAAGTCATCCACGAACTGGATGACTTTGAAAAACATGGCATCAGTTACGGCAAGCCGACTTTTGACATCGACAAAATTCGTTCCTGGAAAGAAAGCGTCAGCAAAGGCCTGAATGATGGCCTGGCTCGTCTGGTAAAACAACGTAAAGTGACCTTACTACAAGGTGTTGGTCAATTTACCTCCAGCAACAGCATCGAAGTCAAAAGTGACACGGAAATCAAAACCGTTACCTTTGACCAAGCCATTATTGCAGCAGGTTCAACGCCTACCCAAATACCCAGTTTTCCGCATGATGACCCGCGCCTTTGGGATTCCACCGATGCACTGGAACTCAAAACCATTCCTAAAAAATTGTTGATTGTTGGTGGCGGCATTATTGGTCTGGAAATGGCGACCGTTTATCATGCCCTGGGTTCAGAAATCAGCGTGGTCGAGCTGATGGAGCAAATCATCCCCGGCTGCGATAACGATCTGGTGACACCTTTATATCGCCACATTAAAAAGCAATACAAAAATATCTGGCTGAATACCAAAGTCACTGGCATAACAGCTCATAAAAAAGCTTTAGAAGTCAGCTTTGAAGGCAAAGACGCGCCCGCATCGGAAACATACGATGCGGTACTGGTTGCTGTGGGCCGACGACCAAACGGCAAGAAAATCACAGCCGAACTGGCCGGTATCAATGTTGATGACGCTGGATTTATCAACGTTGATAAACAACAACGCACTAACGTCCCGCACATTTTTGCTATCGGCGACATCGTTGGCAACCCGATGCTTGCCCACAAAGCCGTGCATGAAGGCAAAGTGGCAGCAGAAGTGGCTGCTGGTCATAAATCTGCATTTGACGCACTGACCATACCTTCGGTCGCCTACACCGATCCGGAAGTGGCATGGATGGGCTTGACTGAAAACCAGGCGGCTGAACAAGGTATCGCTTACGACAAAGCCGTATTCCCATGGGCCGCCAGTGGCCGTTCATTAAGTATCGGCCGCAAAGAAGGCTTAACCAAAATAATCTGCGAAAAAGACACCGGCAGAGTACTCGGTGCGGGCATCGTCGGCACTAACGCAGGCGAATTGATTGGTGAAGCCGTGTTGGCACTGGAAATGGGTGCAGATGCTGAAGATATTGGCCTGACTATTCATCCACATCCAACTTTGTCAGAAACTTTCGCTTTCGCTGCTGAAATGATTACCGGCACGATTACTGATCTGTACATCAAAAAATAATCAGTCCGTAGGATGTGCTGAACAGCGTGGAGCGCATCATTTCTCGACAGATGCGCTTCGTTTCCTCAGCACCATCCTACAGACTATTTATCTCGCACGCTCAACAACCAACCGTAAGGCTCGGCGTTTATGTTTCCAGAATTTGGTCAAATCATCATCGTCGGCCTGATGATCGTGATTCCCATCGGCGTTATTTACAACAAAGCCGGTTTTAATCCTGCCTGGGCTTTATTGGTGTTTTTGCCGGGCTTCGGTTTATTACTGATATTTTTGCAGCTTGGCCTGATGGATTGGCCCGCCCACAAAAATCATTCCGAGTAGACCATGGAAATTATCTTAATGATCGCCTTTGGTGTTTTCATCCTGTGGTTGGGCTCTAAAATACTGGACAAAGCCGGAATTCACCGCGGCTGGGTATTTTGCCTGTTGATTCCGGTCGTCAATATCATCATGATTTGGCTGTTTGCCTTTACCTACTGGCCTAACAGTAAACCGCAAAAACACTCCTAAACCACTAACCTTGGCACCGCAGACAGGAGTTTTTGGGTATAAGGATGTTGCGGCTGCCCGCAAACCTGCGCGGTTTTGCCCCGCTCGACAATCTTGCCTTGATACATCACCACGGTCTGATCACTGAGATATTCCACCACGCCAATATTGTGAGTGATAAACAGCAAAGTCAGATTGCGTTGCTGACGAATGTTCAACAGCAACTGCAAAATCTCTGCCTGCACCGACACATCTAATGCACTGGTGATTTCGTCGCAAACGATAAATTCCGGGTTTAATGCCAGCGCCCGCGCCAAGCCAATTCGCTGACGTTGTCCGCCGGAAAATTCGTGCGGGTAACGCCACAGAAAATCCCGGTTCAGTTGCACGCTTTCCAATAGCACACTTGCCAGTTCGATACGCTCTTCATGATTTGCGCCGATGCCATGGACTTTCATCGGTTCGGTCAACGTGGTTTCAACTAACAAACGCGGATTCAACGACGATTGCGGATCCTGGAAAGCAATCTGCATTTTTCGTCGCATTGGTCGTAATTCTCGGGCGGAAAGCCCGATCAGTTCCTGACCGTCTATCTGAATACTGCCGGAAGTCGGCGGTTCCAATTGCAACACCGCCCGACCTAACGTGGTTTTGCCGCAGCCGGATTCACCAACCAGTGCGACGATTTGGCCTTGCGGAACATCCAGTGACACGTCGTCTACCGCGCGCACATAATCAACAGTATGGCGGAACACGCCTTTTTTAATCGGGAACCAGACTTTCAAATCACGGATTTGCAGCAGCGGTTTTGACTCTGTCTCTTGTTCCAACTGCCGTAATGTCTGCAAATGCACCGGTTTTGCTAAATTCTCCGGTAACGCCGCCAGCAACTGCTTGGTATAGGCATGCTGTGGATTGTGCAAAACTGCTGAGCTTGGGCCAACTTCAACCAGCTTGCCCTGTTGCATCACGCCGACCCATTGCGCCATTTGCGCAACTACCCCGAAGTCATGGGTGATAAACAACATGCTCATGCCGGTATCGTCCTGCAATTTACGCATCAGCCGCAGAATCTCGGCCTGCACGGTCACATCCAACGCGGTGGTAGGTTCGTCGGCAATCAGTAATTGCGGCTCGCAGGCCAAAGCCATCGCGATCATCACCCGCTGCCGCTGGCCGCCGGACAGCTGGTGCGGATAATCGCGGAAGCGGCCGGACGCTTGCGGGATCTGCACCTGCTCCAAGGCCAGCATCGTGCGCTCTTGGGCTTCCTCATCGCTCATATTCGGATGATGGATTTGCAGTGCTTCGGTGATTTGCTCGCCGATGGTCAACACCGGATTCAGCGAAGTCATCGGCTCTTGAAAGATCATTGCAATTTGCGATCCGCGTACCGCGCGTATGCCTGGATCGTCCAGTTTCAATAAATCCTGGCCGTTGAACAGTATTTCGCCAGTTGGATGAGACGCCACGCCTTGCGGCAAAAGTCGAATCACCGATAATGCACTGACCGACTTGCCGCTGCCTGATTCACCAACCAGACAAAAAGTATCGCCTTTGGGGATGCTAAAACTGACATCGTCAACTGCTCGCACTTCCCGGCCGCCCGATTGCAGATAGGTGCGCAGATTGCGAACTTCCAGCAATGACTGGCTCATACGCCCTCCCCTTTGCCTGAAAGCTTAGGATCGATGGCATCACGGAACGCCTCACCGATCAAGTTATAGGCAAACACGGTCATAAAAATCGCCCCGCCGGGAAACACCGCCATCCACCAGTTAAAACTCGACGACTTGACCGCCTGATCCAGCATCGCCCCCCAGGACGGCGCATCTACTACACCCAACCCGAGAAAGCTTAAAGTGGCTTCCGCCAAAATCGCCCCGGCAATACCGAAGCTGACCGACACCAACAACGGCGCGACTCCATTCGGCAGCATGTGCCGGAACAATATTGACGTCAGCGGTAAGCCGCTGGCGACTGCGGCTTGCACATAATCTTGTTTACGCAATTTCAAAAACTCGGTGCGAACAAATCGAGCATAACCGGACCAGCCGGTGACACCGATAATCACCATCATCATGTACAGACTGCGGCCAAAAAACGCCACAAAAGTCAGCAGCAAAAACAGGGTCGGAATATCTTCGAAGATTTCCACCAAACGCATACCCAACATATCGACGATGCCGGAAAAATAGCCCATCAAACCGCCCACTATCACGCCGATAAATAGCGCAATACCGGACGCAATTAAACCAATACTCAAGGCAATCCGGCAGGCATGGATCATTCGGCTCAACACGTCTGCGCCGTTTTCTTCGGTACCCATTAAATGAACATGGCCTTGCCTTGCAAAAGGCGCTTCCAAGCCTTTACTGACCATATCACGCAAGTAATCGGTCGGCGCATAGGGAATGGGCGGCATAATCCGCCAATCAACTTGTGTATAGGCCGGGGTGCGAAAATCGTCATAGATCACCAACGCTGGCGGTTTGATCAACAAATTGGCGAACACTGCAATCAATGCGCTGCCCAGCAAAAACAGCAGAACACGCTTACCAACAGCAATACGGAGACGGTAAATAATCAACGCAAGGAAAAAGTTTGCCAATACCCAGACATCTTCCACCGACAAGTATTTCAACACCGGCGCCGAAATCACGCCGTCCTTGCTCATCAACAGCGGCATGGAATTGGCCAGAAATGGCGAAAACACAGCGGTAAATACCAACAAACCTATCCAAGCAAAGCCAACTTTGACGCCGACGCCATCCAGCGTTTTTCGCCAAATACGGGCGGCAAAGGATTCTCGACTGACAACATTAGTCATAAGTCACCCGCGGATCGGCCAGGGTGTAACAAAAATCGGCAATCAAGTAGCCAATTAAGGTAAGAAAACCGCTCACCCAGGTAATCGACAATACCAGTTCGCGGTCACGGCCTTTGACTGCTTCCACAGCCAATTGGCCCATGCCGTTGATACTGAAAATGTTTTCGACGATCAACGACCCGGCCAATAAACTGGGCAGCAGGCCTGCCGATACGGTAATCAGCGGCAGCAGGCTGTTGCGAAATACATGCCGCCACAACACGTCATTTTCAGCCAGGCCCTTAGCACGTGCGGTGCGGGCATAATCGGAATCCAGGTTTTCAAGGATTGAGGTACGGGTCAATTTAGCCAGTGCCGCAAAACCACCGTAAGATAGACACAACACCGGCAACACCAGATGCCAGATTCGATCCAGCAAGAATCCGCGCACAAAGCCAGCCTGCTCCCAATGTGGCAAGAACGGCATATCCTGCGCCTCGCGGCTGCCGATACCGGCAGTTGGAAACCATTGAAAATGCTGCACGTTAGCGAAAAAACCCAGCAACAGCACGCCGGCCAGCATGGTCGGAATCGACCATAAAGCCAGCATCGACATACCCATACCCACATCGAAAGAGCCGCCGCGATTGGTGGCGGACTTCATTCCAACCAAAATGGCAATCAGGTAGGTGACAGGAATAGTCACTAGATTAAGCAGCAGCGTAATCGGAATACGTTCGGCAAGAATATCCGACACCGGTCGGCCATATTGAAAGCTGGTGCCCAAGTCCATGCCTTTACTAAAAGAAAATTCGCCACGATTGCCCTGATCATCGGAGACAAAACCGATCGGCGAAACATTATTTAGCCAGCGTAAGTATTGCACCGGCGCGGGTTTGTCCAAACCGTAACGCTTGTTGTAATAATCTTCTATCGCCTTACGCTGTTCGGGTTTCATTTCCATGCCGCTGGTCAACGCTTGTGGCGTAATACCACCAGGTGATAAGGCCATCACGGTGAACACCACAATCGAAATCCCCAGTAACGTGGGGATCATTAGCAATAATCGTCGAACTAGGTAAGTTAACATCGGTTAGTCCTCGGTTTATTGCTTATATTTTTGCTGTTGCAGCGGGACGTAATTTTCCTGAGGCAAGCCACCTAGATTCAAACCGGTTTTGGTCATTTGCACATTGGCGATACGTTTATCGACAAACAGCAAGTCTTTGGTTCGGACTAGAAACGTATAAGGCTGATCCTCATAAATAATCCGCTCGGCCTGCTGCCACAATGGCATGCGCTTATCGTCATTGACGGTGCTGCGAGCTTGCTCAATCACCTTATCCAATTCTGGATTTTTGTAACCGCTACGATTACTGCCTTCTTTGGCCTGCGAACTATGAAAAACATAATATAAATCGCTTTCAAGCCCACCCCCCCAGGCCAACATGCTGGCATCGTAATCTTTCGTATTCAAGCTTTCCAACAACACCGGAAACTCTTGCGGCGAAGCAATCAGTTTCACTCCAGCCTTGGCAAAGGCATCTTTTAACAACAACACCAAGCGTTTGTAGTCTTCAACTGACTGGGTGTAGATCAGTTTGAATTCAAAGGGTTGGCCAGCTTTGTCTTCCAATACGCCATCGCCGTTTCGATCTTCATAACCGGCCTCTTTCAGTAAGGCTTTAGCTTTGTCCACGTTGAACTGATAGGCTTGCAAGCTGCTATCGTGCTGTTTGGTTTTGCTGCCAAAAGGGCCGATGGCAGGTTCGGCATAGCCAAAATAGACTTCATCAATGATGCGATTGACATCAGTCAAATACGTCATCGCCTGTCTGACACGCTTATCGGCAAATCTAGTCGGTTTACCGCCACGCTCTTGGTTCCAGCCGATGTATTTATAACCTCGCGCCAAACTCATATATTCAAAAAGCTGGCTTTTAGCGGTGATTTGTTCGTCTGTCTTTAGTGCCTGATATTCCACCGGCCGGGCAAGGTAAGAATCTATTTGACCGTTGCGGTAAGTAGTTAGCCGGGCACTATCGTTCTGGATGATCTTCCACAATAAGCGGTTGAAGGCAGGCTGCACGTCTCCCCAATAGCGTTCATTACGCACCAGCTCCACATTGCCTTTATCCGGACTCCAATTTTTAGGGTCCGTCAATTTGTAAGGGCCACTGCCCAAAAGTAAGCCTTTGGATTGGTTAAATTTTTGTGGATCTTTCAAATATTGTTCATAGAAATGCTTGGGCAAAATAGCACTCCCGCCCGCCAGTGACATCGCCAGAAAATACGGCTCATTAAAAGTAAACACTACTTCATATTTGCCATTGGCTTTAACCTCCTTAACTTTTTGTAGGGAAGCCCTATCACTTGGCGCTTGTATTGCCTCATTAATCGTAAAATTGTAGGTAAAAACCACATCCTCAGCGGTTAAAGGTACGCCATCGGAAAAGGTGACATCCTCACGCAATTGAAAGCTGATCGTCAAACCGTCATCACTGACTTTCCAGCTTTTAGCGATCAACCCTTGCCATTCCAAAGTATCGGGATCGCGAGTAACTAAACTCTCCTGCACAAAACTTTGAACGTTTGCTGCATACCCGTCAGTAGAAATCAAGGGTGTCAGTGTCTTGAGATTTGTCTCCAGAAAATCTACAACCCAATCACCCTGAGCGTAATCAGGCAAACGCGTTGCGGCTTGAGCTCGTTTAAAGGCTGGTGCGACATCTTTGGCTTGTGAAGCATTAGCCGCAGATGCCGTTGACAAGGTGCCTGACGAAATAGCGCTACGTAGTTCTCGCATATCCTTGGACTGCTCTGACATTGCCGTTTCCATTTCGGTAAGTTTTAACCACTGTCGATCAATCTGATACATGGCTAGCAACAATAAAAATATCAGTACGCTAAGCAGCGAATAGAGAATCCAGTCTTTGGCGGTCAGTTGTTTTTGCATGTGTTGTGTGTCGAAAATTTTTAGTGATGACTTATTAACAATATGGGAGAAATTCTTTTTAACTTTAAGATAAAAACATCAGATTAGGTTTAATTGCTCAAATCTATGCTTAAAACAGATAACTAAAGCTTACTTTAACCTTCCATTAAGAATTTTTAAAGATCTATGTTGATAGAAGATAATTGTCTTTTAAATGCTGATGTTCATTGCTGTTATGAGATGAATTATCTGACCGACAAGCATCATAGCCGATTTACAGTAAGATCAATAAAGTAAGCCCAAGATCACGCACGAGTTGACCGACAAAGTGCTAGACATCATAAGGTTGCTCATAGATACTTGCCGCCATTCCAACAACAAGCCACTAATAAGAAGGGGGAGAACTATGGGTTTTATGCAGGGTAAACGCGTGTTGATTGTCGGCCTGGCCAGCAATCGCTCGATCGCCTGGGGTATCGCTCAAGCCATGCACCGCGAAGGTGCCGAACTGGCTTTTACATACCAGAATGAAAAATTGCAAAGTCGCGTTGAAGATATGGCGGCACAATGTAATTCATCTATTACTATTGAATGTGATGTCAGCATTGATGAGCACATCGATAATGTCTTTAAAAAACTGAGCGAACATTGGGATGGGCTGGATTCAATCGTGCACTCTGTCGCATTTGCGCCCCGCGATGCACTAGATGGCGATTATGTTAATGCAACCACTCGTGACAATTTCCGCATTGCCCATGACGTAAGCTCATACAGCTTTACGGCTTTAGCTAAAGCGGGACGGCATTTAATGGCTGGGCGCAACGGTTCATTGTTAACTTTAAGTTATCTGGGCGCTGAACGTGCAATTCCTAACTACAACGTTATGGGTGTTGCCAAAGCCAGTTTGGAAGCAAATGTTCGTTACATGGCGGTTGCACTAGGCGCTGAAGGCACACGAGTAAATGCCGTGTCTGCCGGACCAATAAAGACACTGGCTTCTGCCGGTATCAATAATTTTAAAGCGATGCTCAGCAAAGCGGCCGATACTGCGCCATTAAAACGCAATGTCAGCATTGATGAGGTGGGAAATGTGGCTGCCTTTTTATGTTCCGATCTTGCATCAGGTATTACTGGGGAAATTACCTATGTAGATGCAGGCTATAATATTGCCGGATTGGCCGCGTCTTAAAAAACACCACACAAAAAAAGGGAGCATTAAGCTCCCTTTTTTTGTGCCCGGTAAAAACCAGTATTACTTTGGCGTTTTAACTGATATATCAGCCTTGGCCTGCAAGCTGTTTATTAAAGCGTTAAAATCTGCTTGACCAAACGCTTTACCGATATTTTTAATAGCTAGCGGAAGCTGTTTTTTATCGTCGGCACTCATCACACCTTCTTGAACCTTGGAAACGCTAACTACAGCCTGCTCACCGGAAGCCAATTCAGTTATAAATACCGTTGCTTTATCACCAACCGGTTTAGCTGCTTTAAAAATTCCCTGTCTGAGTTCTACCGGCACATCATTCCTATTCCGAGCCAGTCCTGTAAGTTTTTTCACTGCAAATTTATTTTCAGCCGCAACTGACTGAATAGATTCACCAGCTAATAACCGCTCTTTGATTTTCTGCGCTGATTCAAGTGCCTGTTTTTTAGCTTTTTCTGCAGATAAAGCACTAACAACTTGACTACTAACCTCTTGCAAAGGTTTTACGGCGGCTGCTTTATGTTCTAACACACGCAACACAACCAATCGATCAGTTCCTAATTCTATTGGCGTGCTGTTATTGCCTTGCAATACTT
>Ga0208751_100011_pt1 | contig 70339 bp, 67 predicted proteins | sample LakWasMet22_HOW5_2_FD_183868 | JGI IMG/M metagenome (GOLD analysis project Ga0208751, IMG submission 183868) | Freshwater sediment methanotrophic microbial communities from Lake Washington under simulated oxygen tension - Sediment Metagenome... | ecosystem: Environmental > Aquatic > Freshwater >... | reverse complement strand
TCAGGACTTCGGCAAAACTATGTCAAGCTACGGATAAAGCATCTCGGCTCAAACCCAGTCGCGCTCAATCTCTCAGGCAATAAAGATCAACAAGCTACACATAGTTTGCAACTACACATAGGGGTCGTCAGCAGCCATACACCCTATTTTTATAGGGTATTCTGCGTGTCGGTGACGGGCTTTCTTTACGTTGGCAGCCACCTCTGATAATGAGTTCTTCCGGGTTGAATTCTACGGCGCAGTTTCAATAATCCTGCTTGAAGCGGTGGATCATCCGCCGTTCCTTCTTGTTCGGCCGGTGCTCCGGGCCGTTGTGCGGCATCAAGGCGCGCATCTCGCGCTCGTCGATGATCTGTTGCTGACGCTTGGTGTGACTTTCGGGATCTTCTTCGTACAGCTGCACCGCATCCTTGGCGGGTCGGCGCTGTGCGGAGAGCGCGGTGATCGTGATTTCCCAGTGCAGATTATCCTTGGTGATCGATAAGTGCGTGCCCGGCTTCACTTCCTTGCCGGGCTTTACGCGTTGTTCATTCACATGCACCTTGCCGCCGGCGATCGCTTCCTGGGCGAGGCCGCGCGTTTTGAAAAAACGCGCGGCCCACAGCCATTTATCGAGGCGGATGCTGTCGAGTTCGGCGGGCAATTATTGCACCATGTGTTTTTTCAATTCTTTCGGCAGCGAGAACACGACTTTTTCTTCGATGCCCGGCAGTTCGGCCGTCGATTTGCCGCCCCATTGCTTCAGCTGGTTGATCACTTCCTGCACCAGCACTTCCGGCGCGGAGGCGCCGGCGGTCACGCCGACGACGTCGATACCCTCGAACCATGCCTGCTTCATGTCGTGCGCGGTATCGATCAGGTAGGCCGGCTTGCCGAGCTGTTCGGCGATTTCGCGCAGACGGTTCGAGTTCGAGCTGTTCGGCGAGCCGACGACCAGGATCACATCGGCTTTTTTGGCCATGTCCTGGACCGCATCCTGACGGTTTTGCGTCGCATAGCAAATGTCGTCCTTTTTCTGTTCCTTGATGCCGGTGAAGCGCGCCTTCAACGCATCGACCATGATCTTGGTGTCGGTCATCGACAGCGTCGTTTGCGTGACATAGGCCAGATTGTCCGGATTGTTCACTTGCAGAGTCGCGACGTCTTCCGGCGTTTCGACCAGATAAATGCCGCCGTTTTCGGTGCATTTTTCATACTGGCCCATCGTGCCTTCGACTTCCGGATGGCCGGCGTGGCCGATCAGGATCACTTCGCGGTCCGATTTGGCGTGCTTGGCGACCTGGATATGCACCTTGGTGACCAGAGGGCAGGTTGCATCGAAAACGGTCAGTTTGCGTTCCTCGGCTTCTTTTTGCACCTGCTTGGAGACGCCGTGCGCGCTGAAAACGAGGGTAGAGCCGACCGGCACGTCGTTCAAATCTTCGATGAATACAGCGCCTTTCGCTTTCAGGCCGTCGACGACGGTGCGGTTGTGCACGACTTCGTGGCGCACATAGATCGGCGCGCCGAAGGTTTCGAGCGCCTGATCGACGATTTCGATGGCCCGGTCGACGCCGGCGCAGAATCCACGGGGGTTAGCGAGTACGATTTGCATATCTTGACTTCTGTAGTGGGTAAATATAGGGCTATTTTAACTCAACAATCGGTCCGAGACGACGATTCCATCATGATCGGCGTATAAAAAATGATCTTTTTTGAAATTGACGCCGGCAAAAGTGATCGGTAGATCATGGTCGCCTTGGTTTCTCTGATGGCTCTGCAAAGGGTGCGCGTGCAGCGCGCGGATGCCGATCGGGAGTTCCGCGAGCCGCGCGGTGTCGCGGACGCAGCCGTAAATTAGCAGGCCTTGCCAGCCGTTGTCGACTGCAAGGCTGGCCAGTTCGAAATCGATCAGCGCGCAGCGGTGCGAGCCTCCGCCGTCGACGACCAGCACGCGGCCTTCGGCTTTTTCCTGCAAAACGGTTTTGATCTGCACATTGTCCTCGAAGGCTTTCAATGTGCTGATGCGCCCCCAAAATACGGGATGCGCGCCGTAGGATTTGAACAACGGTTCGACGATCTGAAAATGCGCTTCCTGAGCATAGGCGTCGCAGAGACGGGCGGTGGCAAGGGTCATCAATTAAACTCCGGTCGGCTTCGTTTCGGTACGGGCTATGTTATAGTCTATCGGAAGCCTGGAGGCAATTAAATAGCTGATGTTAAACACGATAAATATCCACGAAAAATCCGAAAAGCACAAAAAAATGGATTTCGTGCCTTTCGTGTTTTTCGTGGACAATACGTAACATCATTTAATACAAGGGTTATCTTATGTGGATCATAGTATTCATTGTCGCGCTGCTGTTTGTGTTGGGCAGCGCGTTGCTGTTATTGCGTTCGGCGAAGATTCCGAAAATCCCCGATCATGTCAAAGCCAAGCCTTACCAAGACGAGGACGACGATGGGTGAGCAACGGTGTCTGTGGGAGCGACGCCTACGTCGCGATTAAAGCCTCAAGTCGCGACGTAGGCGTCGCTCCCACGAAAATTTTCGACTTTTTAGTGCGACCGCAGCGTAAAGGTGACCGGGCCGTCGTTGATCAGCGCCACCTGCATGTCGGCGCCGAAGCGGCCGAATTGTACGGATGGATAGACGGTTAACGCCAGCGCTTGCAGATAGCCGAACAGCTTCTGGCCGTGTTCGGGCGGCGCGGCCGAAGTGAAACTCGGTCGGTTGCCTTTTTGCGTATCTGCGGCCAAGGTAAACTGCGGCACCAGCAGCAGGCCGCCGTCGATGTCGCGCAGGCTCAGGTTCATCTTGCCCGCCGCGTCCGGAAAAATCCGGTAATTGATGATGCGTTCGAGCAGACGCTCGGCGTGTTTTTCGCCGTCTTCCTTTTCGACCGCGACCAGTGCCATGATGCCGGTATCGATCTTGCCGATGATTTGATGGTCTACCGCGACATGGGCGGTCGTGACGCGCTGGATGATGGTGATCATGGATGAGTCTTCAGGTGGATAGGCTAAAATAAGCGAGGGTTTGGGGCGATTTATGACGCCTGTTTTTTTCGCCTGTTAAGGACATTTATGCGGCGTATTGTAGCGCTTTTATTGTTCAGTTTGGCCTATGGGGCCAACGCGGATATTTACGGCTGGCGGGACAACGCCGGCAGCCCCCATTATTCCGACCGCCCGCAGACCGCTTCGGCGAAAGTGCTCGACATCAAGCCCGGCTATGGCTTTTATACGGTCAAAAAGGTGTTTGACGGCGATACGCTGGTGCTCGAAGACGGGCGCAAGGTCAGGCTGCTCGGCGTCAATACGCCGGAGATCGCGCATCGCAATCAGCCGGAACAGGCGGGCGGCGAGGAGGCGAAGCGCTGGCTGACCGGCAAACTGCAAAACCGCAAGGTTAGGATCGAGACGGATGCCGAAGCGGCCGATAAATACGGCCGGACGCTCGCGCATGTGTTTACCGACAGAAAGGAGCATATCAATCTGCAACTGGTCGAACAGGGCCTGGCGGCGGTCAATATCTATCCGCCGAATCTGCTCTATGTCCTGAAGCTGGTCAAGGCCGAGCAGGGAGCCCAGAAAAAGCGCTTGGGGATCTGGGGCCGGCCGGAATACGATCCGATCCCGGTCGAGCGTTTGCCCGCTTCCGGCCATTCGGGATGGACAAGGATCAAAGGCCGAATCACTGATTTGCGCAGCAGCCGGAAGTTTGTGTATCTGAAATTTTCCGAAAAATTTGAAGCCAGAATAGAAAAAAAGGAATTGCCTCTGTTTCCGGATTTAAGCCGTTTTCCGGGCCAATTCGTCGAGGTGCGCGGCTGGCTGAACAAAAACAAGGGCGGTTATTCGATGCTGATCCGCCATCCGAGCGCGATCATCTCTGAATAGCGGAATTGATTCAAGCAATCGCAAGCGCCGCCGGCATGAAAAACTCGTTGACCAGCAGCGGCTGGTGCATGATCGCATAAACGGTTCTTCGGCCCCAGACTGGCGCCTGGATCGCGCCCCATTCCAATGCCGCCTGGCTCCAGGCGGCCGGTTTCAGCAGCGCGACCTGGAACTCCCGCCGTTCGAGGTCGGGATATGAAAAAATCACTTCGCCGAGCGGGCGGGTGCCGAGATGCGAGAGATTCCGGTGCGCGCACCGGATCGTGGCTTCCGGCAGGATCGTGCGGGCCAGGATTAGCGGCACGCCGTCTGCATGCAGCATCACTTCGCGGGTCAGGCAATAACGGTGCTCCGCTTGATTCAGCAGTTTGCGTTCGCTCAGGAAGGGCGTCAGCCAACGGTGGTATAGAATCTTGACCTTGACCGCACTGCCGTAATAGCCGCGCAGACGCCGGGTTAGCGAACCGGATTCGTAGGTCCAGGAGGCCACGCTTTCAGGCAGGGTGTGGCGGAGGCCGGGACGGTTTTCACGCCAGGTGGGTTCGCGGGTCAATAACAGGCTTTGGGTCGACAAACGGGATTAAACCTCGGCATAAGCGGTGGAAGCCCCGAGCCAGCGGTCGCACAGGGGCTGGATGGCGTCAGGTGCTTCCCTGAAGAACTGTTCGCCGATTTGCTGGATATTATCCAGTAAATCGGCATCCCTGGACAAATCGGCGATCTTGAAATGCACCGCGCCGGTCTGGCGCGTGCCGAGCACTTCGCCGGGGCCGCGCAGCTGTAAATCCTTCTCCGCAATCACGAAGCCGTCGTTGCTGTCGCGCAAGATGCCGAGCCTTTGGCGCGCCATCTCCGACAACGGCGCCTGGTACATCAACAGGCAATAGCTATCGCTGTCGCCGCGGCCGACGCGTCCGCGCAACTGATGCAGCTGCGACAGGCCGAGCCGCTCCGGGTTCTCGATGATCATCAACCCGGCGTTCGGCACATCGACGCCGACCTCGATCACCGTCGTCGCGACCAAGAGGTCGATTTGATGCTGCTTGAAGGCCTGCATGATCGCGTCTTTCTCGGCCGCTTTCATGCGTCCGTGGATCAGCGCGATCCTGACCGCGGGCAGCGCTTCGCCCAAGAGTTCGGCGGTTTTTTCGGCCGCTTCGCATTGCAGCGCTTCCGATTCCTCGATCAGGGTACAGACCCAATAGGCCTGCTTCTTTTGCGCGACCCAGCCCGAGATTTTGGCGATCACCTCGCCGCGGCGGTCGGCCGGAATCACGCTGGTCACGATCGGTTTGCGGCCTGGCGGCAGTTCGTCGATGACCGAAATATCGAGGTCGGAATATTGCAGCATCGCCAGGGTGCGCGGAATCGGCGTCGCGGTCATCACCAGCTGATGCGGGCGGATGCCCGACTGGCGGCCTTTTTCGCGCAGCGCGAGGCGCTGGTGCACGCCGAAGCGGTGCTGTTCGTCGATCACGCAGAGGCCGAGGTGAGCAAATTCGACGCCGTCCTGAAACAAGGCGTGCGTGCCGATCGCGATCGGCGCCGAGCCGTCTTTCAGCGCGGCCAGGATCTCGCCACGTTGTTTGCCTTTCAACTGCCCAGTCAACAGCACGACTTTGGTTTCGAAATGGCTGAACCAGTGGCTGAAATTACGGTAATGCTGTTCGGCCAGGAGTTCGGTCGGCGCCATCACCGCGGCCTGATAACCCGAGCTGATCGCGAGCAGCGCCGCATAGGCCGCGACGACCGTTTTGCCGGAGCCGACATCGCCTTGTACGAGCCGCATCATCGGCTGGGTCTTGCGGCAATTGTCGGCGATTTCGCCGATCACGCGCCGCTGGGCGCCGGTCAACGGGAAGGGCAGGCGGCGGATGAAATGGTCGGCGGCGGCCGGGTCGCCGGCCAGAATAGGCGCCTCGCAGGATTGGTTCAGGCTTTTGGCCTGTCTCAGGCTCAGATAGTGGGTCAGCAATTCTTCGAACGCGAGCCGTTTCAATGCCGGATGACTGCCATTTTGCAGCGCGGCAGAGGCGCCCGGCTCGCCGGGCGTATGCAGGGTTTGAATCGCCTGCTGCAAAGCAGGAAAGCGCAGCTGTTGCAATAGCCGTTCGGGCAGCCAGTCGATCAACAGGCGGCTGTCGTGCATGCACAGCGCGAGCGCCTGTTTGACCGCCTTCCTGATCGTGTTTTGAGTCAAACCTTCGGTCAGCGGGTAGACCGGCGTCAGGCGGCTGTCGAGCGCGAAATGGTCCGCATCGGCGATGATCTGGTAATCGGGATGCGTCATCTCCAGGCCGGCGTAACCGTAGCGCGCTTCGCCGAAGCAGCTGACCAGCGCGCCGGGCGCGAAGGCATGGAACTGGCTGGCCGAGTAATGGAAGAATTTTAACGAGATGAAACCGGTATCGTCGGCAATCCGGACGATCAGGCTCTTGCGTCCGCGCGGCAGGATGTCCGCAAATTCGACCTTGCCGGCGATCATCGCGGTCATGCCCGCTGCGAGCGAGCCGATCGGCGTCAGACGGGTGCGGTCTTCATAACGTACAGGAAGATGGAACAACAGGTCCTGAATCACGCGGATGCCGAGTTTTTCGAAACGCCGCGCGGTTTGCGCGCCGATTCCCGCAAGTGCGGAAACCGGTTGCTGCAGCCGGTTCATCGTTCAGGACTTCAGGAGGCCGGATATTCCTGCGGCGGCAGGCAGATGATGCCGTCGATCTCGACCAGCGCGCCTTTCGGCAAGGCGGCAACGCCGATCGCGGCGCGCGCGGGGTAGGGTTGCTGAAAATACTGCCCCATCACTTCATTGACGATCGGGAAGTGCGCCAGATCGGTCAGATACACATTCACTTTGACGAAATCGGCAAATGTGCCGCCAGCCGCGTCGGTGACCGCTTTCAGGTTTTCGAAGACCTGGACGATCTGGGCCCTGATATCGCCGTCAACGAGGGTCATCGTCTCCGGCAACAACGGAATTTGACCGGACAGATACAAGGTGCGGTCCACTCTGACGGCTTGCGAATAGGTGCCAATCGCCTGCGGGGCTTTGTCGGTGCTGATGATTTCTTTGATCATGACGGGACGTTCGAACAAATACGGTTGAAATGGGGCTATCTTACCATATTTGCGGGGGCGGCTTGCTAGTTGCCTAAGGCAGGGATCGGGAGGTTAAAGTTGCTTAATGACAGGCTGAACCGATCAGGCCCTGACGCGTTCAATCTTGACCACGCTCGGCAATTTTTTCAGCTTGCGCATGATGTCGGCCAGATGTACGCGGTTCTTCACGCTGAGCGTGATCAGATCGACGCATACTTTTTCGTCCTGATCGACGACGCTGACGTTTTCGATGTTCGAATGCATTTCCGAAATCGCGGCAAGAATCGTTGCCAGAACGCCGGTCCGGTTCAGCACCTCGAGGCGCAGTTCGGACGGAAATTCGGTGGACACATCCAGACTCCATTCGACATCGAGCCAGTTGGCCTGTTTTTTCCGGGTATCGTTGCTGTTGTGGCATTCGTGATGGTGCACGACGATGCCTTTGCCCGGATTGTAAAAGCCGATGATCGAATCCCCCGGAATCGGCCGGCAACATTTGGCCAGCGTAATGATCATCCCTTCGGTGCCCTTGATGATCAGCGGCGCGACGCGGGACTGATGGGTTTCTTCCAGTTTGATCGCGCCGTGCACATCTTCCTGGGCAATCCGTTTGGCGACCAGGAAGGGCATCTTGTTGCCGAGGCCGATGTCCTCGAGCAGGTCGTCTAGCGACGCTTTGGCGGTGACCTTGAGCAGTTCATGAACTCGCGCTTCGTCGATCTGGTCGAGATGCAGCTCCATCGCCTGCAATTCCTTTTCGAGCAGGCGGCGGCCCAGCATGATCGCTTCCTTGCTGTTGAAATTTTTCAGATAGCCGCGGATGCTGGAGCGGGCTTTCGCGGTAATCACAAAGTTCAGCCATAACGGGTTCGGCCGCGCCCAGGAGGCGGTAATGATGTCGACCGTGACGCCGTTTTCGAGCTTGGTTTGCAGCGGCGCCAGTTGCTTGTCGATGCGCGCGGAAATGCATTGATTGCCGATGTCGGTATGCACCGCATAGGCGAAATCGACCACGGTCGAGCCGCGCGGCACCTTGACGATGTTGCCTTTCGGGGTGAACACGAAGACTTCCTGCGGAAACAGATCGACCTTCAGGTTTTCGATGAATTCGAGCGAATCGCCGGCCGATTTTTGGATTTCGAGCAAATCCTTCAGCCATTCGTGCGCGCGTTTCTGAAATTTTTCGTTCTTCTCGTCGTCGGATTTGTACAGCCAGTGCGCGGCGATGCCCGACTCGGCCATCCGGTGCATATCGTGCGTGCGGATCTGAATTTCGACCGGTACGCCGCCGGGTCCGACCAGCGTCGTGTGCAGGGACTGATAGCCGTTCGCCTTCGGCAGCGCGATATAGTCCTTGAAGCGGCCCGGTTTCGGATTGTAAAGCGAATGCACGACGCCGATCGTGCGGTAGCAGTTGTCGATATCGTCGACGCAGATCCGGAACGCATACACATCGAAAATATCCGGCAGCGAGATTTTCTTCAGCCGCATTTTGGTATAAATGCTGTACAGATTTTTTTCGCGTCCGGATACTTCGCAAACGATGCCTGCCTGATGCATCCGGCTCTTGATCGCGTTCTCGACCGTATTGATCGTTTTGAGTCCGTTGCCGCGCGTTTTCTTGACCGCGGCTTTCAGAATCGCATAACGCCGCGGATACATCGCCTCGAAGCTCAGGCATTCGAGGTGCTGCTGGATATTGTTCATGCCCAGGCGATTGGCCAGCGGTGCGTAGATGTCCAGCGTTTCTTTCGCGATACGCCGTTTCTTTGGCGGCGGCATGACGCCGAGGGTTTGCATGTTATGCAGGCGGTCGGCGAGTTTGACCATGATGATCCGCAAATCACGGGTCATCGCCATGAACATCTTGCGGACGTTTTCGGCTTGCGCTTCGGCGCGCGAGATGCCGTCGATCTTGGTCAGTTTGGTCACGCCATCGACCAGTTCGGCGACTTCCGGGGTGAACTGGCTGGCCAGCTCGGCCTTGCTGATCGGGGTGTCTTCGATCACATCATGCAGGATCGCCGCCATGATGCAGTTGGCGTCCATGCGCATTTCGGCGAGGCTGATCGCGACCGCGACCGGGTGGCAAATATAAGCTTCGCCGCTTTTGCGGAATTGTCCCGAATGCGCCGAGGCGCCGAATTCATAGGCGCGGACGCATTCGTCGATCTGTGGGGGTTCGAGATAGCCGTTCAGGATCTCGCACAAACGCCGGACCAGTTTGTCCTGGGGGCGTTCGAGTTCGATCGGATCGGCTATGTCCAACATAAGTCAGTCTCAGAACAGCGGGTTAGGATCGTGATGTTCGGTGGAGCGGTGCAGGGCATTCACGTTGGTCGGCGTGACATAGCCGGCCGCGATTTCGCGCAAGGCGACGACGGTATCCTTGTCCTTGCCGCGCGGCACAAATTCGTCTGCGCCGTGTGACAGCTGACGCGCACGGGTTGCCGCCAGCAACACCAGCTTAAAGCGGTTTTCGACATTTTCTAAACAATCTTCAATCGTAACTCTGGCCATCGGTATCCTTAAGTGTTGATGTCAATCGATCTGATCATTCGACCAGACCGAACGACAATGGTTTTCTTTCTTTTTTGATCAGTGCGTTACAAAGCGCTTACAGCCATTATATTAGTAACAATGGAATATTAGCAATGTTGAACGTTTATTGATAGGGCGGCCTCGATGAGGCATCGAGGCTGTGAGCGCGTCTGATCAACGCATCCCTGTGGAGCAAATGGGGCTTGGCGGGCGCGGCAGCAGCCGCGCCCGCTGAAACCTGGCAGGGTTTATTCGCCGCGAGTTTTCAAAATCGCAACCGCCGGCAATTCCTTGCCTTCGAGGAATTCCAGGAAAGCGCCGCCGCCGGTCGAGGTGTAGGACACTTTGTCGCTGATGCCGTATTTATCGATCGCGGCCAGCGTGTCGCCGCCGCCGGCGATAGAGAATGCAGGGGACTCTGCGATCGCTTCGGCCAAGGCCTTGGTGCCGCCTCCGAACTGGTCGAATTCGAATACGCCGACCGGACCGTTCCAGACGATCGTTTTGGCGGAAGTCAAAATCTCTGCATAGAGTTTTGCGGTTTCCGGTCCGATGTCCATGATCAGGTCGTCTTCGGCCACTTCGCTGACTTTTTTGACGGTCGCGACCGCGGTTTCGGAGAATTCCTTGGCGCAGACCACGTCGACCGGAACCGGAATATCGGAACCGTTTTGCTTGGCCAGCGCGATCAGTTGCTTGGCGTCGTCGATCAGGTCCGGTTCATACAATGACTTGCCGACCGGGAATCCGGCCGCCGCGATGAAGGTGTTCGCGATGCCGCCGCCGACGATCAACTGATCGACTTTTTCGGACAGTGTTTTCAGCACGGTCAGTTTGGTCGAAACCTTCGAGCCGCCGACGATAGCGACCAGGGGCTTGGCCGGCGTTTCGAGCGCTTTGCCCAGCGCGTCGAGTTCGCTGGCCAGCAATGGACCGGCGCAGGCGACTTTGGCGAACTTCGCAACGCTGTGCGTCGAGGCTTGCGCGCGGTGCGCGGTGCCGAATGCATCCATCACGAACACGTCGCAGAGCGCGGCCATTTTTTGGCCCAGTTCGTCCTTGTTTTTGCCTTCGCCGGCATTGAATCGGACGTTTTCGCACAACACGACTTCGCCGGGTTGAATCTGAATGCCGTCGATCCAGTCTTTTTCGAGGCGCACCGGCTTGCCGAGCAGTTCGGCAAGGCGTTCTGCGACAGGCTTCAATGAGGATGCTTCGTCATAGACGCCTTCTTCAGGACGGCCGAGATGCGACATCAGCATTACCGCCGCGCCTTTCTCCAAGGCCTCTACGATGGTCGGCACGCTGGCTTGAATGCGGATATCGCTGGTGACTTTGCCGTTCTTGACCGGTACGTTCAAATCCTGACGAATCAATACGCGTTTGCCGGACAAGTCCAGATCAGCCATTCTTTTTACTGACATATTTCTCTCTCTTGGTTTAAGTAGGGGGGGCGAATCGGATTATTATAAAATATTGGGGGCGTATTCGTCTTGTTTGCATTTCCGCAATAACGCGAGTGTCGTAACGATTTTTTTGTATAATCGCCAGCTTTACCGGCAATCTTCCTGCAATGCGGACTTCCTTCAACACCATCGGCATCATCGGCAAACCCAGCGACCCCAGCATTGCCGGGACCTTGGCGCTGATTTACGATTATTTGCTCCAGGCGGGGTATCGGGTGATCATCGCCGCGGACAGCGCCGAATTCATTCGCGGCAAAGACGCCGTCGCGGTCGCAGCGGATCAAATCGGCCGGCATTGCGACTTGGTCATTGCAGTCGGCGGCGACGGCACCTTTCTGGCCGCCGCGCGCGCGATCGTGGATTACGGCATTCCGCTGATCGGCGTCAATCTCGGCCGGGTGGGTTTTCTGGTCGATATTTCGCCGGACGAATTGCCGGCCCGCCTCGAAGCGACCTTGCAAGGCCATTACAAGGAAGAAGAACGCTATTTCCTGCGCGCGAAGATCATCCGCGAAGGCCAAGTCATCCACGAAGAGATCGCGCTGAACGAAGTCGCGGTGCACCGCTGGATCACGCCGAGCATGATCGAAATCGTGACCAAAATCGACGGCGTGTTCCTGAATTCGCAGCGTTCCGACGGCCTGATCGTTTCAACGCCGACCGGATCGACCGCTTATGCACTGTCTGCGGGCGGGCCGATTCTGTCGCCGTCGCTGAATGCCTTGGTGCTGGTGCCTCTGAATCCGCACACGATGTCGAATCGGCCGATCGTGATCGAAGGCAACGCCGAGATCGAACTGAGCTTCTGCCAGACCAAGCAGATCCAGGCCCTGGTCACCTGCGATCATTTGCAGATCCCGGACGTGTTGATCAGCGACAGGATTCTGATCAAGAAAGAACCGAAACCGATTAAAATTCTGCACCCGGAAGATCATGATTTTTTCCAGGTCCTCCGCACAAAATTAAACTGGAGCAACGGTTGAGAGCGCCATGCTGTTGAATTTGCATATTATCGATCTGGCCGTCGTCAAAACGCTCGATCTCGATCTCGAAAAAGGCATGTCGGTATTGACCGGCGAGACCGGGGCCGGCAAGTCTATCCTGTTGACCGCGCTCGGCCTCGCGCTCGGCGACCGCGCCGATTCGGGCTACGTGCGTCCGGAGGCGAAGCGCGCCGAAATCAACCTCGAATTCGATCTCACTGACGCGCCGCTCGCGCGCGACTGGCTGGTCGAAAACGAACTCGATGACGGCGAGCATTGCCTGATCCGCCGGGTCGTGAACGAAGACGGGCGCTCGAAGGCTTATATTAACAACCGCCCGGTCACCCTGCAATCGCTTCAGGAACTCAGCGAAAAACTGGTAGAAATTCACGGTCAGCACGCGCATCTGCGGTTGCTCGGCGCGGACGAACAACGCCGCCTGCTCGATGCGTTCGCGAAAAACCAGCCGCTGCTCGACCGGCTGAACGCGTCCTACCGGCAATGGCATCAGGCGCACCGGGAGCTTGCCGTGCTGAAGAAAGCCAGCCTCGATCACAGCGAACGCGAGGAATTGCTGCGTTACCAACTGGACGAGCTGAATCAGCTCGATCTGGCGCATTTCGATTATCAGGCCTTGTCCGACGAACACAGCAAGCTGGCCAATCTCGGCCAGATTCTCAGCGCGGGCCAGCAGCAGATCGATGTGCTGTATGAAAATGATCAGGTGTCGGTGATCCGGATGCTCGGCCACTGCGTGAACGAACTGAATCATCTGGCCCGCTTTGCGCCGGAACTGAACAACGTCTGCTCGTTGCTGGCGGAAGCGCAGATTCAGATCGAGGAAGCCTCCCTGGAACTGCGCCGCTTTCTGGAGTCGCAGGAAGCCGATCCGAAACGCCTGGAAGACCTCGATGACCAGATCGGCGTGATTCAGAGCCTGAGCCGGAAACACCATGTCGCGCCCGAGGAACTGCCGGAGCTGGCGCAAAAAATCGCGCACGAACTCGACAATTTGACGCACAGCGAAGAACGGATCAGCGAGCTCGAAGCGGACGTTGTGAAATACCTCGATCAATACCGCCAACTGGCCGCCGAACTGAGCGCAAAGCGCGGGCAGGCGGCGACCCGGCTCAGCCAGCAGATTTCGGGAATGATCAAGGAACTCGGTATGCCGCAGGGCGAATTCCGGGTCGAATTGACAGGACTCGACGGCAACGAACCGAAGCCGAACGGCCTCGACAAGATCGAGTTTCTGGTCAGCGCGAATCCGGGCATGCCGCCGAAACCGCTGGCGAAAGTCGCCTCCGGCGGTGAGCTGGCGCGGATCAGCCTCGCGATCCAGGTCACCACGTCGAGCGACAAGACCACGCCGACGATGATCTTCGACGAGGTCGACTCGGGCATCGGCGGCGGCATCGCCGAGATCGTCGGTCAGAAGCTCAGGAGCCTGAGCCAGAACCGCCAGGTCATGTGCGTGACGCATCTGCCGCAGGTCGCAGCACAAGCGCATCACCATTTGTTCGTCGCGAAAAACCAGCAGACCGACATCACCTCATCGACCGTGCACGTGCTCGAAGACGAGGAACGCGTGCTGGAGGTCGCCCGCATGTTGGGCGGCGTCAATCTTACCGAAAACACCCTGGCGCACGCCAGGGAAATGCTAACCTTAGGAAACTCACACTCATGATCCGCTTTCCAGCCGAATGGGAACCCCAATCCGCCGTTTTGATCGCTTGGCCGCACGAGACCGGCGATTTCATCCATCTCGACGAAGTCGAGACTTCTTACCGTTTCATCGCCGAAACGATCAGCCGCTATCAGCGCTTGTTCATCGTCTGCCGCGATGACGCGCACGAAAGCCGCATCCGCGGACTGATCGAAAGCAACGACAACATCGTCTTCATCCACGCGAGGGTCAACGACATCTGGGTTCGAGACACGGTTTTTTTGACCGTCGAGGAAGACGGCAAGCCGCTGCTGCTGAATCTGCGTTTCAACGGTTGGGGCGAGAAATATCCGCATGACGACGACAATGCGCTGAATCAAAAACTGTTGGCGTCGCCGGCTTTTGCGGGCGTGCAAAGTCTCGCCATCGACTTCATCCTCGAAGGCGGCAGCGTCGAAAGCGACGGCAGGGATACGATCATGACAACCCGCCAATGCCTGTTGAACCCGAACCGGAACAAAGATCTGAGCAAACACGAGATCGAGCGCCAACTCGGCCTGAGCTTCGGCGCATCGCGCGTATTCTGGATCGATCAGCCGAACCTGCCCGGCGACGACACCGACGCGCATATCGACACCCTGGCGCGGTTTTGCAGCGCCGACACGATCGCCTATACCGCATCGGATGACGAAACCAATGCGCAATACGAAAGTCTGAAAAATATGGAAATTCAGCTGCAGGCGCTGCGCACACGCGGCAACAAATCGTATCGTTTGGTTCCGCTGCCTTTGCCGACAGCGATTTTCGACGAAGACGGCCGCCAATTGCCGGCCAACTACTCGAACTTCCTGGTCATCAATCAGGCGGTGATGGTGCCGGTCTACGAAGATCCGATGGATGCGGTGGCGCTGGAACGGCTGGCAGGCTGTTTCCCCGAGCACAAGATCATCCCGACCCCATGCCGGCCGCTGGTGCATCAGTACGGCAGCCTGCACTGCATGACGATGCAGTTTCCGGCCTGCGTATTTAAATAAGCCTTTATCTGTCAATGCTTTAGGGGCGACAAACGCGAATCTGTTTGCCGCCTTGCCTTTTTGGGAGAGTATCATGAAATTGTTAGTCTCTGCTCTGATCCTGATCGCTTTCTTCGGATTTCTGGCCTATACCAATCCGAACATCGACAGCTATGACCAATTCATCAATCAGCGCATTCAGGCAAAAACCGGGCAATCCAATGATCCGCTCCAAGGCATGATCGGCTCTGTGCTGGGCGGGGTCGCGTCCAGGCTGATGGTCCAGCAAACCGAGCGCAAGGACTATATTTTTTTTAGCGCCTACGATACCGCGATCGGCAATAAGCATATTCGCGCGATCGGCATCGTGAATCATTTTTACCTGACCGAAGACCAGGTTTTCAAGGATCAGGCCCTTCAATCCCCTTAAATGAACCATCCTCTGCCGCCCGAAGTCGTAGACCTACAGGGGTAAGCCTCATTTCATCGGTTTGCGAAAGCATAAAGCTCTCATTTAGAGGTGAGCGGACATGAACAAACATTTGCAATCAGTCAGAGAATACCGCGCAAAATTCGGCTTTCCGCCGGCAGAGGGCCATATCTCCGACATGGCTATCGTGATGCGACAGGCATGGCTGATGGAGGCGGGCAAACAGGCCCTGCTGGCGATCAAACAGGGCGATATGGCCGAAATTCTGTCCCGGCTGACTGCTTTGGTCTATGTGGCCTTGAACGCGATTGCGCAGCAAGGCTGCGAATTTGAGGTGGACGAGCAGCCGGTATTCTGGCGGCATGACGGGACGGTGTTGTCGTTGATGCGAGTGATCAGCGACCGCATCCATGCCTGCGCGTCAGGACACTGCAAAGATTATTCGGAACTTTATTGCGTCACGGCGCAATTAACCAGCAGTTTCTTGAATGCGGATTTCGACAAGGCATTCAGCGCGTTTCACCTGCATCAACTGGAAACGGGTATTGCTTACGGTAAGGAAGTCGAAAATCAGGGCGAAGTCGACTGGACCAAGCTGCCCGATTTGAGCGATTGCCTTTATGAGTGACACTCATTCAAAAGCAAGCCCAGCCTTTCTCCACGCCTTGGCGCCGCCTTCCAGATTGAATAAGTTACGGTAACCCAATTCATAAAGCGATCTTGCCGCCGCATTGCCCATCGGGCCGCTTTCGCAATAGAGGTAGATCGGTGTGTTTTTATCTTGGGGCAATTTGTCCTGGTGTTTCGCGACGTCGTCGTAAGGAATGAAAATATCGGTGCCTTTGATATGCCGCTGCTGGGGCGTGTGTACGTCAACCAGAAAAATATCGGCATTTTGTAGGGTCCGGTTTAATTCGTCTGCGGATATGGTTTTGACATAGTCCGGCTTTTGAAAATTGCATCCCGCAACGCAGGCAAGCATTGCGATAACGGCACAGGATTTTTTCATTATTGTCGTTTTGGCGTTCATAAAATCAATCACTCTTTGGTTTGTCTAAGCGGCGTCACCGCGATATGTCTTAGAAAGCCTTCCGCTTCCCGTTTCAGTTTATCATCGAGTGCCGACGCGCTACCCTGCGGCCTTCTTTCGGAATAGGAGGAGTCGATCATAAATTCGGATGAGGCGTCGAGGCAAACGAAACCGTGCGCCGTGATATTAAAAACGAGGCCGGGCGTATAAGGATTATTCCGTTCTTCTTGTTCCAAATCATAGCGGGAGCAATAGCTGCCTGGAAGGCCGTAAGGGACCGACTGAAGGCTAAGCAGCCGAAATCCCTTCCTAGTCAATTGCGCCCTAAACAGTTCTTCCTGCGCTTTCGGAAACTCGGCCGCAAAATTAACTTTCTGGATTTCCGGTTTCATCACCATAATCGTGGCAACAAAGGTATGCATCAATTTCTTTCTTTGTGCGGGCAGCACTTTGCCAAAGACGGTGAGGTTAGGGCTTTGCTCAAGAAAGTGCCAGTCATTACCCTCCGGCGGCAACGCCGAATAGCCTGTTCCGAAATAACGCTCGGTTGCGTCGGTCACGGGCCGCGGCAAGGATTGCTGCGCGCATCCGGATAACATCATGATGATTAGGCACAATGGCATCCCTTTGATGTTCGTATTGGCTTGATTCATTACGAACCCTTTTACGGTTTTATCCTATCACTGGCAGCCGGCTCCCACACCAGGATCTTGGGGATCGACTAATTTGAAATTCCACTTGCATTGGCCTACTGTTTGCGGGGCGTTCTGAGACTCAGGAATGCTATAGATCGACGTACCACTCAGTGAACCCTTACTCTTGCTGCGATTTACGCTCGCACTTAATTTGGCAATCTCGGCATAAAAGGCGTTGAGTTCGGGGCTCGTCGAGCAATCTGCCATGGCTACCTGGCCCTTGGAATCGGGATTTTTCTGGTTGTCGATTACGACCCCCGTAAACTTGGCCACCCCGACCCATTCAACATATACATTCTGTCCAGGCTGGGGCTGGGTAATTTTCAGGGTCTGATTTTTATCTACCGTATTGTACTTAAGGCCGTCGAAGTTCGAGCAATTGAATTTACCACTCCATGTTCCCGTAAGATCAAGGGCGTCAGCTGGTGCCGAAACGAACGTGATGGCGAGTGTTAGCGGTGCGAAACGTATCAGTTTCATAAGAACTTTCCTTTGATTAGAGTTCACTAGAATTTTAGACAACAGGACCATCTATAAACATAATGGCAGAGCCTGTACGTTAACTCTAAGACTTGTCGCGCTTAATATTAGTTTCAGAAATACTTTTTGATTTATTTTGATTGGTGCATTAAACAGCTACCGAGAAATCAGCACTTCGTTACTGCCTTGAATGATGCCGCCGAGTCCCTGTTACACGCTAACCCTTGAAACCCGGATGGGCGCTCAAGCGTTCGATAGACATTGGCATGTGCGTTTCGACAGAGTAATCCAGATCGAACCGGCTGCCCGGATGGTTTGGGTAAAGGATGCTATGCATGTTAAGCGGATTGATTACGCGAGTTCGTCTTATGGACTTCGTGCAGCAAGTCTTGAGTACGTTACTTGATCGCTATTCAATAAGATGTTGCAAATTTCGGATGGATTGTTCAGGATATATGAAGGCAGCCTACGGTGGTTGCTAGCTTTTATTAAATTGATTCTTACATTTCATCAAATTATATTATGAAAATTGTTTTTCGTCTTCTCCTCGCAGCGACACTACTGACGCCGACGCTTGCTGCGGCGGATCTGATCATTTACAAAGGGAACCGTACCGATGCATTCAACGGCGAAGGTCATGGCGGCTTTCTGACAAAGAAGCAGATCCTCATCGTGGATTATCAAAACATTCAGGCATCCGTGATCGATTACTCGGCGGCCAAAGGGGTTAAATCCTACAAGGTTACGCCGTTGAATAATCCGCATTTTGTGCAGGTTAAGGGGGCGAACGGTAATTACACCGCCATCGCTCGCACGCCCTTGCAAAGCGAGATCGATGCCGGGGCAACTGTGGAAACCGCTTACTTCCATGGTAAGAATACTCCGTTAACGGTGAACGGCACAGCGAACAGCAAGGTGACTATTCCTTTTCCGAAAATCATGAGCGGGCATGTCGGTAGCGGCATTGTCTATTCCGACAGCACGGGGGAGGCGACTCTTACGTGGGGCGGCTGGAAAGTTGGTTTTGACTCTGCGAGTACCTTGAAGAGCAATAAAGCGGGGGAAACATTCGATGCGGCTCTGGCCAGATACTCTGCTGAGCTTGAATCTTTGGGATATGTGCAGCAGGGAGCCGTTGAAGATTGATTCGCTTATAGTTTCCACGCGCTGCAAAACGGGCATTAAGGCTTTCGAAAAAAATAACTCTCCGGCTGAAGACCTGCCCGGTTGTTACTGGGAACGTCGAGCCCCAGCTCGGCGTTCCCAGGGCTCCCAAATGATACGTGGAGCGCGTATCCCACTGGGTTAAAGAAAAGCCGGAGGGTAGGGCGGATTCGCCTTACGGACTTTCGCAACCCAACAATGCTATGGTCCTGACAATTCGTTTTGTTAAACAAAGGCATTCTTTTCATATCGATGCGGATGTTGTCATGCCCGCCTTTCGATGCAACTCATTCAAAGATCAGAACCGGAATTGCCGGCTAACATGGTCTTTCGCACTAATGGAATAGGAGGCGCGCCATAAGACAGAAAGGCATCGTGGAAAGCCTTTCATGATGCTCGCCCACCGTGCGGCACTGTCCATTCCTCCCTAAGTTTACGGATCATTAATTTGCCCAAGGTATAGTTAAGATAAGCCGGATCGAATGTGCCGCGAGCCGCTTGTTGACGCGCATTGCCTATGTCACAAAAGGCAAGTTCTCGAAACATTTTTTCAGAGGCCTCTACGGTCATTCCCTGGGTATGTAGGCCGATTGCAGAGAGAAATCGAACGTTACGGAGCAAAGCGTTTACCAACTGGCCGATATGCGATTCAGTATCTCCGGCATTCAAGCCGGCCTCCCACATCAACTCTTCCGTATAATGCGCCCAACCTTCGGAAAATGCGTTGCTTCTAAACAATTGGCCGAATTTCGAGCCTACATGACGGGCATGCAACCGTTGCAAAAAATGTCCAGGCCACACTTCGCGGGCCGAAACAAAAAGCAGATCCGCCTTGCTGGGTATGTAAGCCGCCTGCTCGGCCGGACTCCAGGCAGGGTCCGGGGGCGCGACATAATAGGTTGAAGGAAGTCCGTGTTCGAAAGGACCAGGAATGTCAATGTAGGCTAAATTCCATCGGTTGAAAGGCGGTGATTCCGCAACGTTTGCCCCCTCTGGGTCCGGGATGGATACGAGATTTTGTTCGGCAACGAACGCCTTCAAGGTACTAAGCTGCTGACGCGCCACGGCAACGGTCCCATTAGCTGGTTTCTGAGCTTCGACCTTTCCTACACAGGATTGGAGGGAAGCATTCGGCGCATAGTGTTTACAGGCCTCCTTGAGGGCATCGAGATTGCGTTGGAGGTCTGCACGTCCCACTTTTTCCAGGGCATTCAACGGCAAATTGACACCTTCCGTGGCCTTGAGCATTTCCTGAAAACGCGCTGCACCCATGGCAAAATCGCCGGTGGCGCGGGGGCGTTGGAGTTCCATCCAGCCTGTTAGCTCTCGCATCGACTTGGCCGCCATGGGGACTACCGCATCGAATGCTTTCTTCAATTGGGAATCGGTGACCGTAGCAAAGGCAACCTTGGCATCTTCGATAAAGGCGCGTAGCCGCTGTTCGATTGGAGCATAGGCACGGCTCACATAAACATTGGGATCCAAACTGGGAGAATAGAACATAGGGTTCTTGTATGGCGTTTCAGCGGTTTGCAACCAAAACAATTTCTCGTTGATCACCGCAAGCAGGTACTGCCGCTCGAATCGCTCGGATTCTTTTAGCGCCGAAGTGCGATACTGGCTAGCCTTTTTCCGTTCGGATTTAAGCCACTGTATTTCTTTGCTCAACCCCACTGGACTCCAGTCGGGCAGTTTACCATCGAAGCCATGGCGACCGGCATTGACTGCGAAAGACGGGTGCAGGATGAAGTAACTTTCAATAAATTGGTCGACAAAGACATGCCATGCGGGTTGTCTGGATTTTGCCTGGATCGGTTGCGCTGTAAACAGCAAGCCAGCAACAATCATTCCAATTGAAAATAGTCGCATTACTTGAGAATACCTGAAACGAGTCATGGCGGACCTCTGTTTCCAATGAAAGTCGTAACATAAATCGACTAGCCAGTACTGTCAAACGTAATAAGTGTTTTTTAAGTTCTACTCTAGATCGAAATCGACAGCATGGCGAATCTTGCCGCCGCCAATGCGCATAGAACCTCCCGCCGAAATATCCTTTGCATCGGCGGCTTTGGCATTGATGCTTCCGCCAGCGTTGACTTTAGCACCGGATGCGATAGTGCCCGTGGTTACAGACCCTCCAGCATCAAGAGTCGCGCCCGTAGAAACGTTCCGCACCTGAATGCTTCCACCGGCATCAAGGTTGGCTTTTCTACCGATGTTGAACGCTTCTATATGACCTCCTGCATCGGCTTTCACGTAGTTGCCCATATTTTCCGCATTGATGCTTCCTCTTGTTACGAGGGAAGCACCACTTCCAATATTGCCTCCAATTTTTATGCGGCCATTGGCTTTTAGGGAAGAGGCGGCCCCCACATTTCCTGCAACAATAATCGAGGCATCGGTCTTCAGATTCGCATGATTACTGACACTGCCTTGGATTTCAATCCCACTAAATCCGCCAAAATTCTCTGTCGTTCCCGTATCGATTTGTTGTCCATTGATCGTGATGCTTCTACTGTTTTGGCTTTCTGTGATGACAATAGCGCTTCCTGAATTTAGGGCAATGCTGCTTGCACGGGTGACGATAACAGTGCTGCCTTTTTGGGTTTCCAGCGTAACATTGTCTTGCACTTCTCCGTGTATTTTTACACCCCCTTTGGTAACTTTGATGTGAGCACCACTCCCAATTGCGCCTGCGATTTCAATTGAATGATCGAAAGTGAGCTTGGATCCTACGGGGATATCGGAAATCGTCTCGATTTGTTCGCTCTGCTCATGCGCAGGTTGTTGCGCAACGACGCCCATAGCTATCGTAGCTAAAACCGCGAAAAAGACGATGGTTTTAGGTGAGAGGGCCATAAAATTTATCTTACTGTTTGGTTGAAATTGTCGAGCGCGGGATTGATGCCAAGCCAATGCGGCCATTCTACATATGGAACATGAAACTAAAAACTAAAAATTAAGACAAACCTATCGTGAACGCCATCGACGGGTTTTTTATATATCGTCACCCTTGATAAATCCACTATCTTGAACTGTATAGGGCTCAGTAGCTAGAAATTCTTACATCTTAAGTATTTCAATTAGCCTTTATCGGTATAAAATAAAACCATCGGATGCCTGTGTTATAGCTGAGGTGGGAGGTAAGATGAAAATACAGCGTATTTTTTTATCAGCTTTTTTAGCGGCTTCCTGTGTTTTTCTTAGTGATTACATCGAGGCTGAAGAGAGTCATAGTTCGGCGGTGACAAAGCAGAAACCTGTTGTTGAAGTCACAATACGCAATAACACAAAATCTGTTAAGACAAATCAGAAAAAATCGACAAGTGTTGCCGGTAAAAACGACCTTGCTAAACAGAGCGGGCCGCAAAAGCCGCTGAATCTTTCTATTACGCACGCGTATGTTGAGGAAAGCGGGCCATTAACCGGACAAAACACAGGGATCCAGGCTAAGGAAACCAATATTTTCGCTGGCGAAAAAAAAATGACGCGCCCCATGCAGCTCAATGGCAGATTGTTGACATCGCAAGAACCTGAAGTTGAAAAACAAAAGTTGACTGAAGGGGTGGGGATAGTCATCAACATTAAGCCCTGAGCGTCGCTGAATAAATAAATCCCGCGCTTTAAAAGCATAGGTATCTACACAAATCCGCTTCATCTGTCGCCCAGACAGGCGTACGAGAAGTTCTCGCGTTTTTTGTCCAGTCGCATGGGTCATCTGATAACGGTCTTGTTTACCTCCAGCCGGTGATAGTTTAGCCGCGACCAGTCATGGACGCACAGTGCCCACTCATCACAGTGACGGGCAAGTTCATGCGTGCAATTACTATGCGCCGCCACCAATTTCCCATAGCGTTTATGCTTACATATCTTGATCATTGTTCTTAGTTGTGTAGATATCTGTGCTTTTTGGGGGCGGGCTCAATGATCAAGTTAACGATGCGGTCAGCTCCCAAACGCGGTCAGAAGCTTGAAAAAGTATGTTACAACGCCACTTGTTTCTGTGTCTCGTCTAGATCCACCCAATCCATTTGCTTTTCAACGATCGTGCTTAACTCCAGCTGACCCAGCGACGTGATCATCGTGAGTTCGGAGTTGATTTGTTCCAACTGCTCCAAATGCGCCACCAGCTCGAATAAATCGGTTTGATTGGTATTTTTCTTAGATTTCCTCGTTTTTCTCATATCAAAACCCACTGCTATTGTGTCTGTGGCTCAATTTCCTACCAGGTTGTTCTTTTCGTGCGCAAACCTTTTATTTTAACAGATGCTCAGAAAAGTATGTCATCCATACTGACAAGAGTAGGGGGCTTCGAAAAAGAGGGGGCGCCTGGTCTGGCGATTCCATTAAAACGCAAGATCTAGGATCCGGCAGCGATCCGGTCTTTTATTAAATCGGCAAGCATGGGCAGAAAGGCTGCGCTGCCGCCTTGCAGGAAGAGGCCTCCTGGGCTTCGTTGCGCCGTCTCGGAAAATATATTGAAATCGGGATTGATGTCGATGATGGCTGCGCCGCGTCGCAGTACGGTGCTTACGACCTGATTCGGTAGGTTTGCCGAACCGGTTGTGCCCGCGACGATGAGCAAAGCGGTTTTGCCGGCGGCATCGAGCGAACTTTCGAACCGGTAATGCGGTTCGTCGTAATACTCGTCCCAGAGCAAGACATGCGGCCAGGTCATGGATTTGCATTTAGGGCAAATCAGCATGCCCCAAGCGCAGGCGGAAAGATCATCGCCTCTCGATATTCGGGTCAGGCCTTCCGGAAGCGGATATACTGCATCAGCACAGCGCTCTCTAGTGCAGCGCATGTAGTTCAAATTGCCGTGAACCTGATACGTTCTTTCGCTCGTGTTGCCGGCAGGCCATCGACATTCTGGGTGATCAGCCTGAATCGACTGCCAAGCCGTTCATCCATTTGTCCGATCGCCAAATGTCCAGGGTTGGGAGTCGCAGCCTCACAGACGCCGCGCCGGAAGAGAAACCATTTCCAACCTTCCTTGGGGTTTTGCTGAAGCATGGACAGGGTGGCAATCCCGCTCGGCTGATAGTTTTTTGAGCCTACGGTCCAGTATCCCTCCCGGCCTCGAAAAGTCGGTATGCCGCTTTCCGCAGAAACGCCGGCACCGGTGATGAGGGTGATGAGTTCTCCGGTTTTCAAGGCCTCTGCGATTATGCGGACCAAGGGGGCGATAGGTGTTTGCATTAAATAGAAATCTCCTGACTTTCTGTTAATGGCTGTTCATTGCAAGGCGAATTTGCCTGCGTTGGTTTTCTTGGGTTTAGCCTGGAAATCCTCAGGCTCGAGCGGATTGGAAGAGCCAAAATAGCCATTTTGATAATCATCCTCGCGGGTTCGCGGGTACGGTTGCTGCAAAATAATGTTTCATGGAAACTCTCCTTTGAGTAAAGTGAAAATAGCTTGCTTGAAGCGGAAGGGCCGTCTTCATGTCAGCAAACGCGTTAGCTGCTGGCATGTAAAAAAGCCGGGATTCTCAAGCCGTTGTTGGGCGGCAATGGTTTGTCGACAATTACGCTTATTATATCTATTATCATATAATAGAATCTTATTTGCCTATGAACACGATGCAACCCAAAATTAAGAGTCATTATTCATACTGCAAATGAGACGAAAGCCTGGCTTTTCCGGCTAAAAAGCCAAAGCACCTGTCTTGATTTCGCTTGAGTACAAGATTTTACGCACATTCCGGCGCGCGGATTTGTATGCCTCTGCCGATAAGGTGCTTGCCGTCGTGCGCCCGCACATTGAACTCAATGAGCGGCGACTTTGGTGACCCGGGCATGCGCAGTGACGGTGCTGTCCACGGGCGTAGACGCAAAATGTCGAACGTTGATGTCGAAGCCGGCGCCAGCAGAAAACCAGCCGGGGGTAGGTGGGGCTGGAGGACGCTCTCCATCAAAGAAGTGCATAGTTCTCCTGTATTTCGGGTGAAAGTGTCCTTCGAAGGAGAGGGCTCTTTAGATAGTGAGCGATCAGGCCAAACTATAAAAATGACATAAATATACTATTATCACATAATAGATTCTTATTTGGACGGTCACCAACTCCTTCATCCTAGGAGAGATACTGGATCTGAGAGAGTAAGCAATGAGGAAAGAGATTGGACAAAACCCGAACAAATTATCTATTACCATATAATAGAAATAAACTAAACGCCAGAACTATACCCATCTGCACCCATCCGCCTCGAATGCCCAGTCAGGATTAGTCAAAGAAATCGAAAAAGCTCAAATCCAGTAAAAAAGAGTTAGACAATCTTCAGGTAAAATAAGGGAAGGGGACGGGTACTTCGTTGTTGCGGGGATGAGGCTTGTCGCGCCAGTCTTTCCGGTTTATAGCTTTCAAGGCGATAAACTTGCAATGTTAGCCGGATTTGCTGGCGCCCAGTATTTTTGTGGGCCGAATCAATGCTTGCGTGTTTTAGAAACCGGCATGCAAACCCGGTATGCCGATATGCTGGATGTGGAGGGCATTTTGGCCTTCTTCGTAGGCCAGTAGTTTGCCTTCCTCGCGCCAAATCCGGAAGGCCAGTGCATGGGATAGGACCCGTACCGGATAGCCGCGCGGCATCTCCTGCAAGTAGGGCTGGATGGTCGTGAAATCCGAGGTGTGGTATTGGTCCATGATGAAACGCAAACCGCCGTTGGCAGGACCTATGTTATAGGCCAGCAGCGCCAAAAACAGGTCTTCGTGCATTTCGTCCAAATAATGCTTGAGCGTTGCGGCGGCGACAAAGGCATTGTGTTTCGGATTCTGCAAGTCCAACTTGGCGACCTCCAATCGCTCGGCGGCTTCCTCTAGGGTCGCCTTCGGCACTTGCGTGATCTGGAACAGGCCGCGCCCGCCGTCGGCGCTGTCTTTCGGCAGGAACGAGGACTCGGCCGCGGCAATGCCGTGCAGAATATTCACGTCGACATCGAAAGCCTCGGCCGCGGCCTCGATCGAGGGGGTAAATTTCTTGGCCCGGACCAGCATTTTTTGCAAGTCCTTGGTGCCGTAACGCCGGTAAGCGGCATAGATCTGATGCTCCAAGGTCACGCGTCCGGCTTCTTCCTTGCCGCCGACCAGGGTGCGGAAACGTCCGTAGGCCAACGCGAAATTATCCTGTACGGTAAACCAGCCGATGATGATGGCTAAACCCGCGGCGACCAAAGGCGAGAGGTATTCCGCCTTCAAATGCAGCCATTGCCGCAAGCGCCACCAGCCGAGCAGTGATGCTAACGTCAGCAATACCAGCAGCAATATTCCGAACGCGAACGGTAACAGACTGCCGAAAAAACTGGTGCCGGTAAAGCGGTCGGCGGAATAACCGATCAGCACGATAATCAGCGAAATCGCGACGATCGAGAGGCTGATCAATTCGACCGCAAGCATCGCCAACTTGTGTTGCAAGTAACCGGGCGGCGGCACTTTTTTCTTTTTGCGGGATTTGGAGGGGCCTTTCTTCGGCGCTGTCGATTTCCGCTTCGGCTTGGGCTTCGGCGGGTCTATATCGGCTTCGGGTAGGCTTTCCGGTTTATCCATGAATTAGGCTGTCGGGTCATTTGTGCAAATGATCGGCGGGACACACGCCGTTGCGTAGACTAATGATAGGCCATTTTGCCGATTCGGCGTGTTGCCGTAAGGTGTCGTCCGGATCGACCGCGATCGGATTTTCGACCTTGCTGAGCAAAGGCAGGTCGTTATGCGAATCGCTGTAAAACCAGCTGTTTTGCAGCGACTCGTTCGAGTTTTGCAGCCAGCTTTCCAGGTAAGCAACCTTGCCTTCCCGAAAGCAGGGCAGGCCGACGAAAGCGCCGGTATAGCGTCCGTCCTTGAATTCTGGCGTGGTCGCGAGCAGATTGTCGATGCCGAACAGTTTGACGATCGGTTCGGTCACGAAACGGTTTGTCGCGGTGATCACCAGCAGTGTGTCGCCGCGCTTTTTATGTTTCTCGACCAGTTCGAGGGCCGGCTGCAAGAGCAACGGACGGATGATGTCTTCGATAAATTCGGCGCGCCATTGATGCAGCCGTTCGGGCGCATGCAGGGACAAGGGACGCAGCGAGAATTGCAGGAACTCGACGATGTTCAGGGTGCCGTGTTTATAGTCGTCATAAAACTTCGCATTCGCCTGCTCATAGGCGTCCTTGTCGACGATGCCACGGTCAACTAAAAATTGCCCCCATAAATAGTCGCTGTCGTCGGCTATCAGGGTATTGTCCAAATCGAAAATTGCTAAACTCACGGCTTTCCTGTCAATAAATAAAAGGCTCATCGCCTATGGAAACTCGGTTGATTTTATGGTTCAATGAGGTATTAATTTAACTGCCTCGCTATCCCCGCAATTTTATCACATACGCATCGGGGAGAAGGCAAGGCAAACAACAAGGTTTTGACATGATAGACTCGAAAGGATACCGACCCAATGTCGGGATCATCCTTTGCAATGACGAGGGTCGCGTGTTTTGGGCAAAACGGATGGGGATGAATGCTTGGCAGTTTCCTCAAGGCGGAATCAATCATGATGAAGATCCAGAAACGGCGATGTATCGTGAATTGTGGGAGGAGACCGGCTTACAGCAGCAGCATGTTCAGTTGCTGGGGCGCACCCGTTATTGGTTGAGATATAAACTGCCTGAACGTTACATTCGCAAAAATACGCTGCCGATCTGCATCGGACAAAAACAGATTTGGTTTATTTTACGGCTGGTCACGCATGAATCGAACGTGCGTTTCGACCATTGCCCCAAGCCGGAATTCGATAACTGGCGCTGGGTCGATTACTGGGAACCGCTGAAAGACGTGGTTTACTTCAAGCGCAAGGTGTATCAGCGCGCGATGATCGAATTGAGCGAGATTCTGGCGATCGAAGGGATGCCGGTTGAGCTGTCGTCGGAGAAACCGTTTAAGGAGCCGCAGAGCACCGGTAAGCCCAGAGGATATCGCAGGCCTAAATACAGAAAGGCCGGGGCGAGAGCGTAAGGCTTTCAATAGGGACCGGTTTTAGTCTGTAAACCGCTGAGCGCTTCCGGCAAGCGGTAAACGGCGGTTTCCAGACCTCCATCCTGCTGCAAGTGTATCATCCGGTAGCCGGGCGCGGTATCGACCACGCTGAACCCCATGCTTCCCGGCTCGAACTGAAAGCAGGTCGAGGGTGCGCTGAAGAGGCGTATCGCATCGACTTGCTTATCCATCACCTGGTGGATATGGCCGCAGGTAACTGCCTTGATCTTCGGGTAGCGGCGCAGCACCGCAAGAAATTCCGCACTGTTTTTTATCATCATCGCATCGAGCCAGGGGCTAGCGATCGTTTGGCAATGATGATGCACCGCAATCAACGCATGCCGATCGGGGTAAGCGTGCAAACACGCTTCCAGAAAGTCCAATTCCTGCTTTTCCAGGCGGCCGCCAGGTTTGCCGGGAATCTGGCTGTTCAATGCGATGATCTGCCAGTTGTCGAGTAATGTTTGTTTGTTGCAGCTGATCTGGCCGACATTCAAAGCGCTATGCATCTGCGCGAGGTCATCATGATTGCCCGGCAGGCAGATACAGGGCAGGTCGTATGTCTGCAGTTTTTGCGCGATGCGCTGGTAGCTCGCGATCGTCGGGTGCTGCGCTAGGTCGCCGGTGGCCAGGATCAGATCGATTTTTGAATTTACCGCGAAGGCATGGTCAAGAACCTTGTGAAAATAATATTCCGTGTCGACGCCGAGCATCGTTTCTCCTGGATGAGGGAGAAGATGCAGATCGGAAATTTGCAGGATCGAATACTCAGGCATCAGGATCTCAGTCGACCGTCTTGCAGAGAATTTTGGAGTTACGCTGTGGATTATAAAGACGCTTCAGCGAATCCGGCAGGCTCTGTAAATCCGTCGGGGCGAATCCGCGCTCGATGAACCAGTGCATCGTTTGCGTCGATAAGGCATAGATCTTTTGCAGTCCTAAACTCTTCGCCTTGGCATAGGCGTATTCCATCAGCCGGTTGCCGCGGGACGCGCCCTGGTAATCCGCATGCACGGCCAGGCAGGCGATCACGCCGCTTTGGCTCAGTTCATCCCGGTGCAGTGCGGTACAGCCGATGATCAAACCGTCGCGCTCGATGATGATATAGTCGGAGATCTCCATCTCGATCTTTTCGCGCGAGCGTTTGGCCAGGATGCCTTGCTGTTCGAGCGGCTTGATCAGCTCCAGGATGCCGCCGATGTCGTTCAACGTCGCTTGCCGCAACTCTTCGAACGGCGTCGCGCTGATCAGCGTGCCGACGCCATTGCGGGTGAATAATTCGAGCAACAGCGCGCCGTCGGTCGTGCGGTCGATCAGATGCACCCGGCTGACGCCTGCGTTCGAGGATTGAATCGCGGCTTTCAAGGGCAGGCTGGCGATAATCGGAAGGTCTGGGTGTTGCTGCAAAAACGCGCCGGCTTCTAGGGTCGTCATCTGCTGGATCTGCTTGCCGCTGCCCGGGTCGTGGAAGCTTTGCTCGGTCAGTAAAATCAGTTTCTCTGCTTTCAACGCGATCGCGACCTGGGTGGCGACCTGTTCGGCGGACAGATTGAATACCTCGCCGCTCGGCGAATAGCCGATCGGCGAAATCAGCACGATCGCATCCTGATCGAGCTGCTGCGCGATCGCCGCGCCGTCGATGCGCCGCACTTCGCCGGTATGGCCATAATCGACGCCGTCGATCACGCCGATCGGCTTGGCGGTCACAAAATTGCCGGAGGCGACGCGCAATCCGTAACCTGCCATCGGCGTATTCGCCAGCCCCAGCGACAGCAGCGCTTCGATTTCGACCCGCGCGGTGCCGGCCGCTTCCTTCACGCATTGCAAGGCCAGTCCGCTGGTGATCCGAAGGTTGTTGTGAAATAGGGCAGGGGCATCCAGCTTTTTCAGCCGTTCGTCGATCTGCGGGCGAATGCCGTGCACCAACACCAGCCGAATGCCGAGGCTTTTCAGCAACGCAAAGTCGTGCACCAGATGGTCGAAATCTGGATCGAGCAACGCCTCGCCGCCGAAATTGATCACGAAGGTCTTATTGCGGTGCGCGTGGATGTAGGGAGACGAATCTCTAAACCAGTTGACGAAGGATTGGTTGGGTACCATCAAAGGAAAGGATTTATTGATTGTGAATTTTTGTTAGGCTGAGGTACGAAGCCTAACAGAACGGTCGAGACACCATAAGAATGTTGGGCAACGATAAAGCCGTTGCCCAACCTACAATAGGGAGCGTACCTTATACTCAGTCCAAATTATCGGTTACCGCGCCTTTAGAGGCCGAGCTGACCAGTTTCGCATATTTCGCCAGTACGCCTCGTGTATAACGCGGCGCCGGTTGCTGCCATTTGTCGAAACGGCGGGCGATTTCATGTTCGTTCACATGCAGCGTCAACGCATTGGTTTCCGCGTCGATCGTGATTTGATCGCCGTTTTGCACGATCGCCAGCGCGCCGCCGGTGTAGGCTTCCGGGGTGATGTGGCCGACCACGAAGCCGTGCGTGCCGCCGGAGAAGCGGCCGTCGGTGATCAGGGCGACATCCTTGCCGAGGCCCTTGCCCATCACCGCCGAAGTCGGCGACAGCATTTCGCGCATGCCCGGGCCGCCTTTCGGGCCTTCGTAGCGGATCACGATCACGTCGCCCTTGACGATGTCGCCGTTTAAAATGGCCTGCAAGGCCTGTTCCTCGGCGTCGAAGACTTTCGCCTTGCCGGTGAAAACCAGGCCTTCCTTTCCGGTGATCTTCGCGACCGCGCCTTCGGGAGCGAGATTGCCGTACAAGACGACCAGGTGGCTGTCTTTTTTGATCGGTTGGTCCAGAGGGCGAATCATGTCCTGGCCTTCCGGATAAGGCTTCACCTCGGCCAAGTTTTCGGCCAGCGTCTTGCCGGTCACGGTCAGGCAGTCGCCATGCAGCAGGCCGCGGTCGAGCAGTTCCTTCATCAACGGCTGAATGCCGCCGATTTCGATCAGTTCGGCCATTGAGTAGTGGCCGCTCGGTTTCAGGTCGGCGACCATCGGCACGTGCTTGCCGATGCGGGTGAAATCGTCCAGGGTCAGGTCGACGCCGGTCGCATTCGCCATTGCCAGAAGATGCAAGACCGCATTGGTCGAACCGCCGAGCGCGATCACAACCGTGATCGCGTTTTCGAACGCTGCCTTGGTCATGATGTCGCGCGGCTTGATGTCTTTTTTCAGCAGACCCAATACCGCCGCACCCGCGCGTTCGCAGTCGAGGCGCTTGTCTTCGGAAACCGCCGCCTGTGCGGAACTGTTCGGCAAGCTCATGCCCATGGCTTCGATCGCAGAAGCCATCGTGTTGGCGGTGTACATGCCGCCGCAGGAGCCGGCGCCCGGAATCGCTTTCGCTTCGATCTCGGCCAGTTCCGCGTCGTCGATCTTGTTGTTTGCGCGCGCGCCGACCGCTTCGAAGACCGACACGACGTCGAGCTTCTTGTCTTTGTGACAGCCCGGCAGAATCGTGCCGCCATAGACGAAGATGGCAGGACGATTTAAACGAGACAATGCGATCATGCAGCCCGGCATATTCTTGTCGCAGCCGCCGATCGCGACGATGCCGTCGAAGCCCTGGCATCCGACGACCGTTTCGATCGAATCGGCGATCACCTCGCGCGACACCAGCGAATATTTCATGCCCTCGGTGCCCATCGAGATACCGTCCGAGATCGTGATCGTGTTGAAGATCACCGCCTTGCCATTGGCTTGATTGACGCCGTGCGCCGCATCGTCGGCCAGTCGGTTGATGTGCATATTGCAGGGCGTCACCATGCTCCAGGTCGAGGCGATGCCGATTTGCGGTTTATGGAAGTCTTCGTTGCTGAAGCCGACCGCGTGCAGCATCGCGCGGCTCGGCGCGCGCTCCATCCCATCGACGACCAGGGATGAAAAATGACGGGTTTTATCGCTGCCGGAATTGGCCATGTATCTGTTCCAGGAATATGTTGAAAAAAGCTTGGAAGAAAGGGGCAAGCGCCGGCTTTAAAGATTAATAAAAGGTATCCCAATTGCTCGACTTGCGCCGCCAGCTCAGTTTCGGCAGGATGAAGCCCAACAGCATGCCGATGGCGGCCACCATGCCGCCGTAGAGGAACCAGTCCTGTTCGCTGCGATCCTTCAGCGCCGCGTTTTCACGCTCCAGTTGCTTGGCTTCCTTTTCGATCTGCACATAACGTTCCTGATAATCGTCCCGTTCTGTCTTGATGCGGATCGCTTCGCTCGAGGCTTTTTTGAGATCGCTGAGTTCGCGCGCCAGTTGGTCGCGTTCCTTGGTCAAGGATTGTTCTAGAGTGGAGCCAGGCGTCAAAAACTGTTTCAGTTTGAGCAGTTCGAGTTTCAGCGCCGCATTTTCGGATTTCAGCGCGCTGCTTTCCTTGGTGGCCGTTTCCAGTTGTGTCCGGCTGGGCGGTTCTTTCATCGTGTTGTGGGTCAGGATATACCCCTCGGTGCCGTCTTGCAGGCGTACTCGGGTATAGCCGCTTTTCTTGCTGATTTCGAGCACGGTTAGCGGAGTGCCCGTCTCCAGCGAGCGCACGACGGCGCCTTTGTTGCTTTCCTCGCTGCGCAGCGCGATGATGTGCGTGTCGGTCACATAGACTATCTTGTTGGGCTCTGCCGCGTAGGTGGCGCCGATGACCAGCAAGGAAGAAAGGAATAGACGTTTCACGATGGCATCTCTTGGCAAGGACGGAAGTGTCGCAATTTTAACGTTATTTCCCGCAGATGAGAAATTCCAGCAAGGCTTTTTGCGCATGCAGGCGGTTTTCGGCTTCTTCGAAAATGACGCTTTGCGGCCCGTCGATCACCTCGGCGGCAACTTCCTCGCCGCGGTGGGCGGGTAAACAGTGCATGAACAGCGCATCGGGCTTCGCGGCGCGCATCATTTCACCCGTGATTTGATAATCCTTGAACGCCACTTCGCGCAATTTTTGTTCTTCTTCCTGCCCCATGCTGGCCCAGACGTCGGTGACCAACAGGTCGGCATCACGGGCCGCGTCGATCGGCGCCTCGAAAAACCGCACATGATCGCCGCCCGCTTGTACGATGGCCTGATCTGGCAGGTAGCCGTCTGGGCAGGCGATATGCAGACGAAAATCGAGCAGCATCGCGGCATGGATGTAAGAGTGGCACATGTTGTTGCCGTCGCCGATCCAGGCGACCGTTTTGCCTTTGATTTCGCCGCGTTTTTCGAAATAAGTCTGCATGTCGGCCAGCAACTGGCAGGGATGCTGCTCATCGGTCAGGCCGTTGATCACCGGCACCCGCGAGTTCAGCGCAAAGGTCGTCACCATCTCGTGGCTGTGGGTGCGCAGCATCACGCAGTCGACCATGCTGGAGATGACTCGGGCGCTGTCCTCGATCGGCTCGCCACGGCCCAGTTGGGTATCCCGCGGAGAAAGGAACATCGAACTGCCGCCGAATTGCGCCATGCCGGCCTCGAACGATACGCGTGTGCGGGTCGACGATTTTTCGAAAATCATCGCGAGCACCTTGCCCTGCATCGGGCGATAATCGGAGGCGCGATTTTTTTTGAGTTCGATCGCCCGATTGATCAGTTTCCGGAACTCATAGCCGGTAATGTCGAGCAAGCTGATGAAATGTCTGACTTTCATAGTGTTACATCTTGTGCAGTGTAGTCTTTGATAAGACCGGATAAGGTGGCGGCGAGCAGTTCGATTTGCTCGTCGTCGAAGATCAATGGCGGCAGCAGGCGGATCGTTTTTTCGTTGGTCACATTGATCAACAAGCCTTGCGCCAGGGCTTTTACGACCAGTTCGCCGCAAGGCCGATCCAGCTCGATGCCGATCATCATGCCTTTGTGGCGAATGTCGACGATGCCGGGAACGTCGTCCAGGCTTTCGCTCAGCGCCGCATGGATCGCGCGGCCTTTCTGCTCCGCCTTTTCGATCAGGTTTTCCTGCTCCAGCGTTTCCAAAACGGCCAGGGCCGCGCTACAGGCCAGCAGGTTGCCGCCGAAGGTCGAGCCGTGGTTGCCCGCGGTCAACACCTCTGCGGCCTTGCCGCGCGCGAGACAGGCGCCGATCGGAACGCCGTTGCCCAGGGCTTTCGCGAGCGTGACCACATCGGGCAGGATGCCGTTGTGCTGGACCGCGAGAAATTTGCCGGTGCGGCCGACGCCGGTCTGGATTTCATCGAGCATCATCAAAAGATTATGCTGGTCGCAAATGGCGCGTATCCGGTTCAGATAATCGGCCGCCGGCACATTCACGCCGCCTTCGCCCTGCACCGGTTCGACCAGGATCGCGACCACGCCGTCGTTATCGGTCAGCGCCTGTTCGATCGCGACGACATCGTTGTAAGGCGCGCGGATGAAGCCTTCGACCAAGGGCTCGAAACCTTGCTGGACTTTCGGATTGCCGGTCGCGCTCAAGGTGGCCAAGGTGCGCCCGTGGAAACTTTTTTCCATCACGATGATCCGAGGAACATCGATGCCCAGGCTGTGGCCGTATTTGCGCGCGATCTTGATCGCGGCTTCGTTCGCTTCGGCGCCGGAATTGCAGAAAAACACGTTGTCCATGCCGCTCAATTCGGCGAGCTTGGAAGCCAAGGTTTCCTGCACCGCGATGCCGTAAACGTTCGAGGTGTGCAAGAGGGTCTCGCTCTGTTTACAGATCGCTCGGTGCACAGCCGGGTGCGCATGACCCAGGCTGCAAACCGCGATGCCCGACAAGGCGTCCAGATAGCGCTTGCCGTCGGTGTCCCATAACCACGCGCCGGACCCGCGCGCGAAGGTCACCGGTAAGCGCCCATAAGTTGGCATGATGTGACTGCTCATTTCATTCGCCTGTAAACGAGAAAAACCGGCGCTGAGCGCGGCCGGCAGAAAAAAAAGGCTCGATTATAAATTTCTATTGACTATCAGGCAAGTAGCGGCGTAAAGATTTGCTTTTTTAATACGCATAATCTTGCTAGAATCAGACAGTTTTCTTTATTGAGTGTTAAAAAATGAGTGTCATCGAAAGAATTAAATCCCAGCTGGAATCCAATTCCGTCGTCCTGTACATGAAAGGCTCCCCCGATTTTCCGCAATGCGGTTTTTCCGGCCAGGCCGTGCAAATTCTGGACGCCTGCGGCGCCCAATATGCCTATGTGAATATTTTTGAAGATCCCGAACTGCGCGATGCGTTGAAAAGCTATTCAAATTGGCCGACCTATCCGCAGCTTTATATCGCGGGCGAACTGGTTGGCGGCTGCGATATCATGACCGATTTATATCAAAAAGGCGAATTGGCTAAAATGCTCGGCGCCGTTGCTTCTGCCGCCGAATAAGTTTCAGGCTTTATTCATTTCCCAGCAAAGTCCCGGCGGTTCGGCAGAATCTGGCCGGGGCTCTGTTCCCGCCTTTTTACCGGCGTTATCTTCAATCCGTTTCCGTCTGAGTTGGTCAAACCGGCGTCGGGCAATGAATCCGCCGTGCTGAGTGTTTGTAAAGGAAAGTGCATGAAATTCGGGGCAAACAGAATACAGCGCTTATTTGTCTTCCTGCTGTTGGCGACTCAGTTCCTGGCGGCCGATCTCTATGCGGCTGACCAGCCGCCGCTTGCGCCGGGTTATGGCAAGCTGCAATTCGCTTTGCCGGAGCCCGGCACTTATCAATTGCCGCCCTTGGGCGATGCCGCCGACGGCAACGTGCTGGACAGCCACGGCAAGGCGATCAAACTGCATGATCTGCTGGGCGACAAGATCGTGCTGCTCAGCTTCGTTTATTCGACCTGCAACGATGTGAACGGCTGTCCGCTGGCGACCGCCGTGCTGCATAAGATCAAACAGCGGCTGCTCAAGGAAAAGGACATCGCGGCCAAACTGCGGCTGATCACGCTCAGTTTCAATCCCGAACACGACACGCCGGAAATGATGGCGAAATACGGCGAGGCATTGCAAGCGCCGGGCATCGAATGGCATTTCTTGACCACAGGCTCCGAAGCCGACCTGCAGCCTATCCTGGACGGCTACCGGCATACGGTGCAGAAGGTCTATGACGCCGAAGGCAAAAACACCGGCACGTTTACGCACGTGTTGCGGGTTTATTTGATCGATACGAATAAACGCATCCGTAATATTTACAGCGTCTCGTTTTTGCATGCGGATACGCTGATCAATGACATCCGAACCCTGCTGACCGCCGAACCTAAGCTGGCTGTACAGCAGGCTGCTGCCGGCAAGGCGTCGTTGTATCAGCCGGGCGATGACAAGTCGCATTACGAAAGCGGCGATTACGAGACCCATTCGACCGCGATGAAAGAGCGGCAGGGCAAGGCGATCGATTTGCTGGAGCGCGCCCGGAAGCCGATGTTAGGCTTGCCGCGCGTGCCGGTCCCGCAGGACAATCCCTTAACCGCCGCCAAAATCAGCCTGGGCCGTAAACTGTTCTATGACCGCCGCCTGTCGCTGAACAAGACGTTTTCCTGCGCGATGTGCCATATACCCGAGCAGGGCTTCACCAGCAACGAGATGGCGACCGCGGTCGGAATCGAAGGGCGCAGCGTCAGGCGCAATTCGCCGACTCTCTATAATGTCGCTTATATGCGCACCTTGTTCCATGATGGCCGCGAAACGACGCTCGAACAGCAGGTCTGGGGGCCATTATTGGCGCACAACGAGATGGCGAATCCGTCGATCGGTTATGTGCTCGATACCCTGGCGCAAAGCCCTGACTACAAAGGGCTGTTTCAAAAAGCCTTCGGCAAAGGGCCGAGCATGGAGACGGTCGGCAACGCGATCGCCAGCTATGAGCGCACCTTGAATTCAGCCGCGTCGCCCTTCGACCGCTGGTATTACGGCCAGGACAAAAAAGCGCTGGATGAACAGGCGCAGAAGGGCTTTACCTTGTTTACCGGCAAGGCGCGCTGTTCCGAGTGCCATACGGTTACCTCCAAGTTTGCCTTATTCACCGACAACGATTTTCATAATACCGGCATCGGTTATAGCGGAGCCATGCAAGGCGCGAGCGATAAGCGCCGGGTGCAGATTGCGCCGGGCCAGTTTGTCGAGCTTGACCGCGAGGTAGTGGCGTCGGTTTCGGAAACGAAAAGCAATGACCTCGGCCGCTATGAAGTCACCCAAAATCCTGAAGACCGCTGGAAATATAATACGCCGTCGCTGCGCAATATCAGCCTGACCGCGCCTTACATGCATGACGGCAGCCTGCAAACACTCGAAGAGGTCGTGCAATTTTATAATCGGGGCGGCCAGGCGAACGAAAATTTGGACCCGTTGATTAAGCCTTTGCAGTTGAACCGCGATGAGGTTTCGGCGTTGGTCGCGTTTTTGCACAGCCTGACCGGTTCCAATGTGCCCGATCTGGTCGGCGATGCCTACGCCGCGCCGATCGGCGATACGCATTAAGGCTTGGATCAAAATTAATTTCTCGAAATGAACTGAAGCTGCGTGCGAGCGGTTTGCAATCGCAACTCAAGGCTGTGTTTTCAGGGCAGCCCCAGCCCCAGCCCCTCGGTCGCGCTTAAAAAGCGCTCCCCAAGGTATTGGTAGTTCTACCAATAGCCAGTATTTCGTCCTGGCTATACGATAGATTAATCTTTAGAGAGTATTCGGAAAACCATGGGCACTCGCGTATCCAAAAAAATGATGACTTCGTTTGAAAGCATTGGCGCTACAGGGGCCATCCTGATGGTCAATGCTTTCGATCCGCAGATTTCGACCAGTAAAATCTTTCTTGAAGCGATACAAACAAACGATCTGCCGCACGTCGTGATCGGCAACAAAATGGATCTGGTCAATCCGGATGAATTCAGTCAGCTCGAAGCCGAACTGGGCTGCAAGGTCATGCCGATGTCACTGTTGACCCGGCAAAATACCGATCATCTGAGCGAGTCACTGAAAAAAACCTTTCCGGAGCAAGCGAGGATCTCGGTGCTGGGAATTTTCAACACCGGAAAAACCAGTCTGATCGCGCATTTGACCGGCAAGGCGTTGAACATTTCGAATTTGCCGGGCACCACCCTGGAATTTGAAGAGCATGACTGGGGTAGCAGGGTATTGATCGACTCTATCGGCCAATTGATCGATGTGAACCGTCCGTTCATGGTCGGCTACGATTTCACCGGGCTCGATCAACCCGATCTGATGTTCGAACATGCCTTGCGTCAGGAAGCCGAAGGCATTCTTTCCTCAATCCGTTCCGCCAAGGCCGGCTTCCTATCCGCGCTGGAACTGATCGCCGATTGTATCGACAAGGGCGGCAAGATTGTGATCACCGGCGCCGGCGCGTCTGCGCTGGTGGCCGAAGAGATTGCGGGTCAATTTTATGAAACCGGCATCACCTGTTTGCCGGTCACCAATGCGATGAGTCAGGCGAACCCGGTTTCATTCGCCAAGGGTGTGGCCGAGGAGGAGGGCGGATTGGCGCGTTATGTGGTCAGCATGGTCTCGCCGAATGACGTGGTGATCGGCGTTTCCGCCTCGGGCGGAACCGGTTTTGCCTATGAAGCCTTGCGCCTTGCAAGGATCAAGGGAGCTAAAACGATTGCGCTTACCGAAAACAGGGATACCCCGCTCGGCGCCAACGCGGACGTGATCATCAAGAGCAGCGCCAAACCGGAAGGCCCTTCGAGCACGAGGGTGCAGACCGCTCACCTGTGCATCGGCCATGCCTTGGTGTGTACGCTGGCTGCGATGCGCGGCTTGACCGGCGAGGAGTCGGTCAATTTCATGATGCCGGAACATATTGCCACCAAGAAAATGGGCATTAAATAACTAACAATCCCTGATATCGGTCAGGTTTTTTTCAGCCGAGTGCCTTTTTCAGCAGATCGGCGATTTCTTCGGCGAACTGACAGATTTGCGTCATGTCGTTGCCTTCCACCAGAACACGCACCAGAGGTTCTGTTCCGGAAAATCTGACCAAAGTCCGGCCTTTCCCATTCAATTCGGTTTCAATGCGCTGGATCAGTTCCGGATACCCCGGGATTTGGTCGAGACTGCTTTTCTTGCCGACCTTCACGTTGATGTGTTGTTGCGGAATGTCCGTGATGACTCGATTCAGTTCACTGATTCTCATGCCGGTTTCCTGCATAACCGCCAGCACGTTCAATGCGGCGATACAGCCGTCGCCGGTGGTTGAATGGTCCAGATGAATCACATGGCCGGACTGTTCGCCGCCTAATGCGGCGTTCAGGCGGCGCATTTCGTCGACGACGTTTTTATCCCCAACATCGACTCTGACCACCTCGATGCCGTTTTCACGCATGGTTTTTTCCAAGCCAAAGTTGCTCATGTGCGTGACGACCAGCGTGTTATTGCGCAACGTGCCTTTTTTCTTCATGTGCAGCGCGCATAGCCCCATGATATGGTCGCCATTCATCACATTGCCGGTTTCGTCGACCATCACGACCCGATCGGCGTCGCCGTCCAGACTGATCCCCACGTCGGCGCGATACTTTAACACCGCATCGGCAATCACGTCGGGGTGCAAAGCGCCGCATTCGCCGTTGATGTTGATGCCATTGGGCGTGTTGCCGATGTGGATCACTTCCGCGCCAAGCTCGGAAAATACCGCGGGCGCGATTTTATAGGCCGCGCCGTTGGCGGTATCGAGTACGATGCGCAGGCCGTCAAGCGTATATTGATGGGGCAGGGTGTTTTTGACATAGACGATATAGCGTCCCTGGGCATCGTCGATGCGCCAGCTTCTGCCGATATGTTCGAGTTGCGCAAGATGGGGTTCAAAATCGTCCGCGCCGACCAGCCGTTCGATGGCTTCCTCCATCGCGTCCGGAATTTTGTAACCGTCAGGTCCGAAGATTTTGATGCCGTTATCGTAGAAAGGATTGTGGCTCGCCGAAATGACGATGCCGACCGCGGCGCGCATATTGCGGGTGATAAAACTGACGCCGGGCGTCGGCAAGGGGCCGACCAATTGCACCTGGATACCGGTAGCCAATAGTCCCGAGGTCAGGGCCATTTCGAGCATATAGCCGGATAGGCGCGTATCCTTGCCGATCACCACTTTAGGCGTGGAATGGGGAGGCGCCTGACTTTTTAAAATGATGCCAATCGCCTGGCCGATCTTGACCACGAGGTCAGGCTGCATCGGAAATTGGTTGGCCTTGCCGCGAATGCCATCGGTGCCGAATAATTTGATTTTTTGCGCTGTCGCTGACATGGTTTGATACCGATGTTGTTATCCAATAATCATTATAGGATTTATTTTGGCTATCGAATTAGCATTTGATCGTCGCGCCCGCAAGTCGTTCGATTGCAGCATATAGTTAAGCAGACCTATTTAATGGTACTATTTGACGATTTCCACTACCGGTACAGACAGCTCGATTCGACCTTATGAACTCCAACCACCGAATCCTATTTGCCGGCGATCCGCATGGAAATTTTGAGCCGCTGATCAAGGCTGTGCGTAAATGCAGTCCGGAAGCGGTCGTACTGCTCGGTGATTATGATTTAGAGCAGCCTTTGGAATGTTATCTGGAGGCGATCATCGGCCTGACCGAGATTTGGTGGATTGCCGGTAATCATGACTTCCAGTCGCCCGGCAAATACCACAATCTGTTTCATTCCTCGCTAGCCGATAACAGCCTGCATCTGCGCGTCCAGGAAATAGCGGGGGTCCGTATCGCCGGACTCGGCGGCATTTTCTTAGGCCGAGTCTGGTACCCGCCCGGGAGGCCGAAGTGGATCAACAAGCGCCATTTCCTGAACAGCCAGAAACCCGGATCGCGCGACGATAACCTGTCCTTAAAATACCAGTCGGCTATTTGGCATGATGAGTTTGAGGCGTTGAAAGCGTTGAAAGCCGACATTCTGGTTACCCATGAAGCGCCTTCTTCGCACCGCTTCGGCTTTGCCGCGATCGGCGATTTGGCGGCGGCGATGGGAGCCAGAAACATTTTTCATGGCCATCTGCACGAAAATTATTCGAACACGATTCGGAGGCATATCCGCGTCGTCGGCGTCGCCGATCAGACCGTGTCCGATTTGGCGGGCAATTTGGTCGATGTCGACGAATGAGCAATCGCAGGCGGGGTTTTGCAAAAAATCTGCAAAACGGCATGCGGGTATTGATAGTCGATAGCCATTCAGTCTCGGCGCGAGGTCTTGAAGGGCAGCCGCAACAGGCGGAGAAAGCCCAGTGCTTCCGGCTTCCGGTAGGCGGCCAGTCCGATAGTCATGCTGGTCTGAGGTTCTTTCGGGTCGGCGACATAGGTGCCGCACAGCCGGTCCCAGAGTGAAATCGAAAAACCGTAATTGCTGTCCATTTCCGCGCGCCGGGTCGAGTGATGAATCCGGTGCATGTCCGGGGTGATGATCAGCCAGCGCAGTATTCGATCGAGCGCGGGCTGGATCGCGACATTGCTGTGATTGAAGGTCGCGGAACCGTTCAAAATGATCTCGAAGGCGATGACCGCTATGGGGTCCGCGCCAATCAGCAAAATCCAAAACACCTTGTAAAGCATCGATAACACGATTTCGAAGGGATGAAAACGCACCGCGGTCGTCGCATCGAATTCGAGATCGGTGTGATGCACCTGATGCAGGCGCCACAGCAGCGGCCATTTGTGCATCAGAATATGCTGGGCGTAGATCGCGAAATCCAGCAGCAACAGGGTGGCGGCAATTGCCAGCCAGGCGGGCAGGGCGGCCAGATTCAACAAACCCCAGCCCTGCGACTGCGCATGGGCCGCGGCTAGATAGGCCAAGCCGCCGAGGCTCGCGCGCATCAGGATCATGTTCAGGGCGGCCAGGCCCAGATTGATCGGCCAGCGCTGCGCGCGGCCCAGTTGCAACACGCGCCGCGGCCGCCAAAATTCCCAGCCTATCATCAGCAAAAAAATGCCGGCGGCGGCGGATAAACGGATTAGGGTTTCCAAAATTGACCTCTTTGATAAAGTTCCGCCAATTCGGCCGGGTCGGCGCCGAAAAAATAGCGCAGACGCAATGACCACATCAGCAAAATCGTTCTGAAGACGCCGAATGCCTCCCAGCGCCGGCCCGAACTGGTGACCTTCGCGCGCAGACAAAGCGGCGGGCCGATGGCTTTGAGCAATTGGGATAAGGCGATATCTTCCATCAACGCGATGTCGGGATAGCCGCCGACACCGAAAAAAGCCTGCCGCGCCACAAAAATGACCTGATCGCCGGTCGCGATGCCGGTCAGGCGCGAGCGCCAGTTCATCATGCAGGCGATGAGCTTCAGCAGCACCGGACGGCCGCGCAGGCGGATATCGAAACGGCCCCATTGCCCGCCGCGCGCGAGTCGTTGTTCGATCAGCCGCAATGCATTATCCGGTAAAACCGTATCGGCATGCAAAAACAGCAAGATGTCGCCCTTCGCGAGCCGGGCGCCCGCGTTCATCTGCAAGGCGCGGCCCTTAGGCGCCCGGACGACCCGGTCGGCCAGGGCTTCCGCGATCGCCACCGTCGCATCGCGGCTGCCGCCGTCGGCGACGATGATTTCGGCCTGATGCCGCAAGGGCTGCAACGCCCCCAGGCAAGAGGGCAGCGCCAGGGCTTCATTCAGTACCGGGATGATGATCGAAAAATGCATAAGGTCTCGGGCTCTAAAACGATGAGGGTTTACTATTCTCAAATCGATAGCGCGCCGAGTCAATTTTTATCATCCTCGACTTAACAACGAAAGTCCTGAAAGCAATTGACAGTTTCTTGAGCCCTGTCTATATTGCTTCGTCATTTTTGAAAAATAATGGCGAGGTAATTGATTTTATTTCATTAACCGTTCGCAGGGGGTTGCGGTTGTCTAGAGCTTGAAGCCCTGAAATTGTCTGTTATTCATTTGTTCTTATTTTGTTTGTGCTTGTCCGTTATGGGGCTTTGGGTTCGTTCGTGCCGTCCGACCTTTTTTCTTAACATACGTTGCAGGAGAAGGAACATGAAACAAATTGGCGCTGAATTTTTTGGTACTTTTTGGCTGGTTCTCGGCGGATGTGGCAGCGCGGTATTAGCGGCCGCATTTCCGAATGTGGGCATCGGTTTGCTGGGGGTAGCATTCGCGTTCGGACTCACGGTGTTGACCATGGCTTACGCGATCGGCCATATTTCCGGTTGCCATCTGAATCCGGCCGTATCGATCGGCCTGTGGGCGGGCGGACGCTTTCCGGCGAACCAACTGTTGCCTTATATTCTGGCTCAGGTGGCCGGCGGACTGGTCGGCGGCGGCATCCTGTATCTGATCGCGAGCGGCAAAGCCGGCTTCGATCCCACTGCCGGATTTGCGGCGAATGGCTACGGCGAACATTCGCCGGGCGGTTATTCGTTATTGGCCGCGTTAATGACCGAAGTCGTCATGACGATGATGTTTTTACTGATTATCCTGGGCGCGACCGACCGCCGCGCGCCGCCAGGGTTTGCGCCTATTGCGATCGGTTTGGGGCTGACGCTGATCCATTTGATCAGCATACCGGTCACCAACACATCCGTTAACCCTGCCAGAAGCCTCGGCGTCGCGGTATATGCCGGAGACTGGGCGTTGGGACAGGTTTGGCTGTTCTGGGTCGCACCGATCGCGGGTGCGCTTCTGGGCGCCTTCATTTATCGATTGATCGCCGAGGGGGAGGATTGAAACCTTAAACTTGTCCCGCTTTAGCAATCCGCTTTACCTCAGGGATGCTTCTCTAAGTCGCCTTGGCGAGAGGACGATTTGAGAAGCTCCCATACTCAATAATAACTATAAGATCATCTTTTATGTACGGGGAAAGTATGACAAATGAGCAATCCGCAACCCATTTTGCGCAAGTTCAACAGGATGAGTTGAACGTCATCAACAGTCAACGACTGAACCGGGGCGATAATCGACAGGGCGATGAGGCCAGGAAAATCACCGGTATTGCGATCAGCGGCGGGGGCATCCGTTCCGCTTCGTTTGCTCTGGGGGTCTTGCAGGGCCTGAACAAATATAACGTCCTGCGCCAGGTGGATTATTTATCGACCGTCTCCGGCGGCGGCTATATCGGTTCGTCGCTGACCTGGTTCAATTATTTGAACAAACGTAACGGTTCGCCCTGGAGCTGTCCTTTCGCTTCCGAAAACGATCCGGGGCAGGGCGCCGCCCATTCACCGTTGAATTACCTGCGGCAACACGGCAATTATCTGTTGCCGGACGGGCTTTCGTCCTTGTCATTGTTGGGTGTCCTCTTGCGTAACATGACGCTTGCGGCTTCGGTGTATTTGGCGGTCATCGTCAGCCTCTTTTTTCTCTGTTTCAAACTTCAACTGTTTCAGCCTATGCCCTGGATGCTGCCGTATTTGAGTCATTGGCAGCCGGCATCGCTGTTCACGCAAGCCGCACTGTCCATGGCGCTGCTCTTTGGCGTCACCAGCTTTATGTACGCCTGGATGACCTGGCGCAAATTAGGCACCGAGGAACGCGGCTATCGAGGTCGCTTCTGGTTTCAGCGCGCCCAGGGCAAGTTCATTTTCCTGGCGCTTGCCTTCGGCCTATTGGCCTTGCTGCCAGCGATAGATTATTTTATCAATGCCAAACTGCATGGGATGGAATACATGTCAACTTCGGTGCCGGCGCTGCTCGGCGTGATCGGGTCGATCTTCGAGTTTTTCCAACAGAAAAAAGGCACGGAAGCCGGCAAAGGACCGATGACCGAAATCCGGATTCTAGTCACCGCACTGCTGTTGATTGTCGGCATTCTGTCGATCGGTTATCAGATTGCGCAGGATTGGCAGCAGTCGGAGACGCAATGGCTTTACGGGGTGGTCATCTGCGGTGTCGTGTTGAGCGGATGGTTCGTCAATCTGAACCTGTTCGGCATCGGCCGAATGGACCGTGACCGGCTGATGGAAGCCTTCATGCCGAATCCTGCGGCAGTCGGCAACAACCACTGGGAACTAGCGACCCAGGCCGATGTGGCTTTCTTCTCAGATGTCTCGGGACCGGATCAGTGGGGACCTTATCACATCATCAATGCGAATACGGTGTTGGTCGATTCGAACAACCCTAAATACCGGGGCCGCGCCGGCGACAATTTCATCATGTCGCATCTGTATTGCGGCGGCGACGCGATCGGCTTTCATCCGATGTCGACCCTGTCCGGCGGCGAGATGACGCTGGCGACGGCGGTCTCGATCTCGGGCGCGGCGCTGAATCCGAACGCGGCAAACTCCGGGCAGGGCGCCACCCGCAACCGGCTGGTGGCGTTTCTGCTGGCGTTTTGGAATATCCGCCTGGGTTTTTGGGTCCAGAATCCCGCGGTGACCGGCTGGCGAAAAATCTTGTCTGATATGAACACGCGCCCGAATTTCTTTTATCCCGGTTTTTTTCAAGGGCTTTTGGGACGGGACCTCAGAGAAAACGTCGGCTATCTGGAACTGTCCGACGGCGGCCATTTCGACAATACCGGACTGTATGAATTGATACGGCGTCGCGTCGATACGATCTATTTTTCTTCGGCCGGCGCCGATCCGAATTTTACCCTGGACGATATCGGCAGTGTTTTGGTGCGCATCAACGTCGATTTCGGCGTCACCGTCTCTTTCAATGATGAACTGGAGGGTCTGATGCCGGGATCGGATGGTGAAAGCATTTATGCCAAACGCTTCGGTTTTTCGAGAATGGGTTTCGACAAAGGCACGATCCATTATCCGGCCCACGGGAACGAACCCGCCAAACAAGGCACGCTGTATATCGTCAGGGCGACCCTGGTCAATGATTTGCCGGCACAGATTTACAGCTATCGCGCCCAGCACGAGGAGTTTCCGAACCAGTCTACCAACGACCAGTTTTTCGATGAGACTCAGGTCGAGGCGTACCGGGAATTGGGATTCAGGTTGACGGCGCGGATGTGCAACGCGCTGTCGCTTCCCTAGTCAGGCATTTGGAGGTTCCCGGCGCTTATGCTCACTGCCATTAAGTTAAGCCAATCATGGTAAGAAGTTAAGCCGTTCGTGGTGAGCTTGTCGAACCATGAACGGTTTAACTTCGGGGCTTCGGATGATTCCGTTCACCCTTCGACAAGCTCAGGGCGAACGGAATCATCCTTAACTTAATGGCAGTGGACGCTTATGCTGGGAACCTTGATCCCTGTTAAAGCCGCTCGACCAAAATTTCCTCGACCTCCGCATCGGTCAGCACGATCGGATTGGTCAGCATGCTGCTGCCGCGGCTGTTCGCGACGATCAGCGCGAAATCTTTCGCGCCGATGCCGTAGCGATTAAGGCGCGGCAGTTGCAGCCTTTCGCTCCATTCGGCCAGCAGCGTGATCAACGCCGCACGGCCTGCATTGCCTCGACGTTGACTTTTGTCGCCGCGGCGACCAGGGTGCCGCAGACCACGCCGTGCGGGATCGGAAAATAAGCGCCCAAGGGCGAGGCCAGCCCGTGCACCGATCCCAGCCCCACTTACGCCAGCGTGATGCCGGAGAGCAGGGCCGCATAAGCCATCGCGGCGCGGCCATCGCCGGCTTCCGGTTCGATGCCTTCCCAGGCCGTGAAAAAGCCTTCCTTGAAGGCCGTCATCCCGCTCCAGGCCAGGGCGTCGGTGAAAGGGTTCGCCTTGATCGAAACATAGGATTCCAGCAACTGCGTGAACGCATCCATGCCGTCGGCCGCGATCAGTTCGCGCGGGCAGCTCGCCAGCAGGTCGGGATCGATCACCGCGTATTCGGGGATCAGGCACTCGTCGCGGAACGACTTCTCATTGGTAGTCTGGAAATTGGATAGATTAGGACGTGATTTGAAACACTTGGTGACCACTGTCGATGATTTACGAGCCTGCAACGTCGGATTAAAGGTATTGGCGGGTGCCGGTGCACAAATCGATACGACGACAGCAAATGGGCGTCTGTTCTTTGGGATTTTTGCGGTACTAGCTGAATTTGAGCGGGAACTGATTGCTGAGCGTACCCATGCGGGGCTTGCAGCCGCGAGGGCACGAGGCCGGCAAGGCGGGCGCCCTCGAAAGATGGATAGAGCAACCGTGATGATGGCGATGGCCGCGATGGCAGACCCGAAAGCTAATGCGTCAGATGTGGCTCGTCATTTGAATATAACTACTACGACTCTGTATACCTATGTAAATGGTGATGGTACGTTGAAGCAGGCTGGACAGTCGCTTATTGATTGAACTGTTGCTCGATTAGGGTAACTGCGAAGAATTCACATAACTTAGGGTATCGTTAACACTCAACCCTTAGAGCCCGCCTTTCAGCAGACGATCTTCTATCAAAGCTACGTAAATCATTAATCATCATGGCCTAGTAAATTTCATTCATGAAATTGAAACAATTAGAGCTTAGACTTAGTTGCATGCTTAATCAATCCACACATCAGCAAATCTAGATATGTTTATTGAGAGTGCTTTATTCATAATCAGCTTGATTGGAGAATCATAATGAGACTCTTATAATTAGGGTCCATTCTTATCCTTCTTTGGATAAACTCTGGGATCAAAATACGATAAAGACACTTCACAAATGGCTTGAGATCAGAGAAACGAATTGCAGTGGAACCCTAGTTGCCACAAGAGATATGCCGAGCGGCACAACGAACTTGCCGAATGCAGGCTATTCTCGTTTTGACTTAATTCCAGTACCAGTTACACCTGGCCACACCTATGGCTTGTGCCTGCATTACGATCCAATGCCTATCCCTCAGGGCTTTCAACGTTATAACGACAGTGTTTCTTTCTACATATCAAATGGCGGAATTGTTGACATACCACCGATATCGACTGCGGCTAAGGTTCCTGCTTTACCTTGGCAAGCTGAGATGCTTTTTGCAACGTGTTTATTGGCTGCTGGGCGCTGGATAGGTCATAAGCAAAAACCAAATAAACTGAAAAAAGGATAGTCAGACCAACAAAGTTAGCAGTGTCTGCTTTTATGAATTTTGACATGTCTGAAAAGTTCTCGCTGGCCATCCAACAGTACGAGACAGGTAATCAAAAAGAAGCTGTAGTGATTTGCGAAAAAATCATCATGGTTGATCCAAATCACTCTGCGGCACTTAATTTATTAGGTCTGATATTACTCGATAACAAGCATTACAACGAAGCGCGTGATTTATTCGAAAAGGCGGCCGCAATTGCCCCAAAAATCCCTGATTACTATAATAATTTAGGATCGCTACACCAAGAACAGAACCAGTTTAGCTTAGCTGAAATTTATTTCCGTCGGGCAGTCCAGTTAAATCATACTCATCCGGAAATTCTTGGTAATCTTGGAGATAGCCTTCAAGCCCAGAAAAAGCTGAGCGCAGCAATAGCATGCTACCATGACGCCTTGCGCTACAGTGAAAGCAACATTAGGATACTTGTTAATCTTGGCAGATGTTTAGAAGATCAAGGCGAATTGAACGAGGCGGCAGCATGCTATAACAAGGCCATAGCGATTGATCCAAACCATGCCATAGCTCTCAACAACCTAGGCACCGTACTCGAAAAACAAGGTCTGGTTGAGGAGGCCATATTCTATTACAAACGTTCTCTCGTGCACAGCCCGAGCATGCATTCACACACAACAATCTTGGGCTTGCATTCATGCAAATTGGGCAATTCGGGGTGGCTACCGCGTGTTTTCGAAATGCGCTTGCGATAGACCCAGGATATGTCGATGCGCTAGAAAATATCGGCGATATTTCTGCAATGCAGGGAAAGACTGACGCGGCGAAATCATTTTATCGTAGCGCCCTTAATATCAATGACTCGCCGGGTCTCAGATTCAGATTGGCCACGCTGTTGCCACCGATACTTGAATCTGAAGAGAGCATAGCCATGATCCGGAAGGAGCTTGAATCAGCATTGGATGATTTACGACAGGACAAAAATTTAAAGTTATTTGATCCTGTTTTGGAGGTGAAGGATGCATTTTTCTATCTTGCCTATCACGGATTCAATAATCGAAATTTAAAAACTCAGCTTGCCCAGCTATTCGAACGAAGTTGCCCTTCATTACTTTGGGAGGCACCACATTGTTCATTACTGCGTGATGTGTAAAATCCTATTAAAATCGGCATTATTTCAAAATACCTCTACAACCATAGTATTGGCAAAACGACTCAAGGTTTCTTCGCCAAGCTACCCCGTGACCGCTTCCGTGTTTATGCAATTTTCGTTGCACCGATTGTCGATGATCAAACTTCAAGGTTTATTAGAAGCAATGCCGATGAAGTGTTAGAAGTCTATCCTTCGCTTGCAACAGCTAGACGGAAAATTGCTGCACTCGAACTGGATGTTTTGTTTTATCAAGATATTGGAATGGACCCATTTACCTACTTCCTTGCTTTTGCAAGACTTGCGCCAATTCAATGCACATCCTTTGGTCATCCAGATACAACCGGCATACGGAACATGGATGGTTTTATTTCCAGCGGTCTATTCGAAATTGAAAATGCTCAAACGCATTACAGTGAAACGCTGCATGTGTTAAGTAATAATAGTTTTCTGACTTATTATTACCGTACAGACCTGCCAACTATTCTAAAATCTCGAACTGAATATGGTTTATCGAATGAAAAGCACCTATATATTTGTCCGCAAACCCTTTACAAACTCCATCCAAGCTTCGATCACATTCTAGCCAATATTCTTCGTAGCGACCCCCTGGGTAATATTGTTCTATTAGAGGATTCTGTAGCGAATTTTGCGGAATTACTACGCCAACGCTTTCAAGTGAGTATGCCGGATGTTGCTGATCGCGTGATATTTTTACCACCACAAAACACGGTGGATTATATAAACCTCATTGCAGTATCGGATGCGATGCTGGATATCCCCAGTTTTAATGGCATGAATTCCAGTCTTGAAGCCTTTGCGGTCGGAACGCCAATCGTCACTTTGCCAGGCGAATTGCAACGTACTCGGCATGGCGCAGGCATGTATCGCAGAATGGGGTTCTCCGATTGCATCGCTGAGAATACGCTGGATTATATAAAAATCGCCCTCCGTTTAGCCAATGATTTACTTTTTCATCGAGAAGTCAGCGCTAAAATTTTGGCAAATAATCACCTGCTCTTTGAGGATGAGGGAACAATATTGGCATTCTCAGATTTTTTCGAACGGCGCGTGTCATCAGTCCAATCAAATTTGGAGGCGCCGTTTCCCGAATTTATTTCCAGTGGGCATCAAACAGCCTCATGAATTCTATCCTATGCCTTCTGCCAAATGATCATTCACAAAAGAATCTAGACACCTTTATAATTCGAGCAAGGGATTGCTGCCTATGATTCGATTTTCGAAAGATACTGTCACATGGGTATCAGCAATGTTTTTTCTCGGATTCTACGGAACGCTGCACTTTGTCTATTTTCAGATTCCAGATGAAATTTTTAAGGCGATCTATTACAATGGACTAGGTCTGTTTTGCGCTGACATTATCAATTTTGTAGCACCTTTAGAAGGAGTGGCGGCCTTCCAGAATTACCTCATATCATCGAGAGTTAACCTTGAAATCGTCCGTGGCTGTGATGGTGCAGGGGCTCTGTTTCTGATTACAGCTGCGATACTGTCTTTCCCGGTCGAATTCGAACGAAAATGCATAGGCCTAGTCCTTGGCGTCTCAATGCTTTACTCAATCAATCTAATCCGGATTAGTGGACTTTATTTTGTGATCGCATATCGTCCGGAGTGGTTTAATCTAGTACATATCTATTTGACCCCCACCCTCATGATTATCCTGGGATGCCTGTTTTTCATCTGGTGGGCATTCGGTTCATCGAATAAGTTCTATGAACCGACGTGAACTGATTCTACTGACCATTAAAGCCTTACTAGCATGGCTGGCATTGTCCGGATTGGCGTTGTATTTTGGGGCGTCGCTTATAATAGGGTTATTTCCCTTTATTAAGTCGATAATGATAATACTGACGCCAGAATTGGCGCCTAGATTGAAATTGGTAACGTCAGCATCGGCATCAGCTCAACTTGACTATTCGATTGAATTATCCGCTTGGGTACTTCGTCCTATTTATCTAAACGCCGCTCAATACATTCCGCCTGGAATCGATTTGAAATCACCCGCCAACTTACTACACGTCCTAGTCCCGCTAGTCATTGAAGGATCTATTTTAAAACTCTCGCATCGATTCGTTGCGCTCTGGATGAGACGTCGCAACTCTTCGCTATTCACGTATTCCAGAAGAAAGCAGGTGCGGACAACCCGACCAAGTTCCCGAAAGGCGTAATATAATTTGTTTTTCCGACTGGCCGTGCCGAGCTTGCGCAGGATCATCGAAGGTGCAATGCGGCCAGCCTTGATCGACAGCGCAATTTGTAGCATATCCGGTAGATGCCGGGCAATCAACTCCCAATTGATATTGTCCTTGGTGAACAACTCGCCAATATGGTTGTAACTTGCTTCTGAGGTCGGCTTGTAGTACTTCAAATCCTTCCAGTTTCGGATACGCGGCATCAATTTGATGCCCAACAGATAAGCAAGACCGAATACTGGCGTACTTTGCGCTTGGGTATCGCCATGCAGCGTATCCGGTTGGATGTCGGATTTGTTTTTGGTCAGTCCGTCCAGAATATAGATGGCCTCCCAAACGCCGCAAGGGATAAAATGCGAGAACAGGGCAATATAAGTATCACTGACATGGTAGTACGCGACACCACCCCAACTACCGTAACGAATATGGTACTCCGACAGAAGATTGTTTTCGTAGAGGTCCCACTTGGTGCCGTCGGCACCGGCACGTGTTGCGTCTCCCCAAAGTTTGGGTAGCCAGAAGCGATTGTAACCATTGATCACTTCGCATATCGTTGCTTCGAGTTTTTCGGTCGTCACATGCCGTTGATTGACGAATGCTATCTGTCTGTCGCTGACACCGGACACGCTCTTTGCAACCTGCGTCGGCCCGAGTCCTGTGCCATAGGCGAATGTCGTGAGTATTTGCCGTCGCTCCTCATCTTCCAGTTTGCTTTCATGTCCGCTTAACGGCCCAAAGAACTTCCCCCAGTTCAGCCATCGCATCGTATCGCCAAGCACATCGAGCATCGATAGGTCGAGTGCTTGCAATTTTTGGGTCAATGCGTCTTCAACAACCCGAAACCCTTTGGGATCGGGCTTCTTGGTAAGCCTTGCCAGTACCGGACGGCCATTGACGATATTGAAATAGGTGTTGCTCAGGTAGTCTCGGTCAACCGCATGGGCGGCATCAAGGAGTTGGGTACGCACATGGTCGACGAACGCTGGGCTTTCAACCGGTATGCCGACCAGTTCCCCGTACTCCGCTAAAGCCGCGTTACACGCCTCCATGGACAGCAACTGCTCGCGCGAATCCGAGTAGGCATCGCTGCCTGGAACACAGATGTCAGCAGATTTCAGTTCCTGAACCAATTGCCGGCAGACGCACACCTCGAACTGACCTGACATGGGTTTTGCGCGAGAGTGAGATGTCGTACCGCTTCAGTGCCTCCCGGTCTACGGGTATCCCTTCGATTTTCGCCAGATGATCAATAATGGCGTCAGGGATTTGATCCGATGTCACAAAATGACCCAGACGCTGAAAGGTCTTCAAGGTGAGAAGAAAACCAAATCGGGTACTCTGGCCACGCACAACCGTTGTGCAAAAGCCACACTCTTCAGGTGTTGGGGAATACCATCGCTCCAATTCGCCGGCATTAAAACTGGATTTGAGACGGGGATAGGCGGTATCGCTCGCTTGCATGGCAGGAACTTATTTATTGGTGACCAGCAGGCCAGCCAATTCGCGCGAGAGTTTCGATCAGTGTGGTTCGTTTGACGCCAAAGTTGCGGCACACAGCCGCCTTGGACATACCGCCCTTTAAAGCGGTGGTGATGGCCTCCAATTTCTCACCGACAATGGCGGGTGGTCGCCCGCCGGTCCGTCCACGTCTCTTGGCGGCAGCCAATCCAGCAACGACCCTTTCTTTTGTCAATGCTCTTTCATACTGGGCCAGCGCTCCGAATACGTGAAACAACAATTCGCCGGATGGTGTAGTGGTATCCATTCCCTCAGTGAGTGAACGGAATGCGACCTGATTTTCTTTCAGCGCATTGACGATGGATAGCAGGTGCGACAACGAACGCCCAAGTCTATCGAGCTTCCAGACCACCAGAACATCACCCGGCTGAACGAACGCCAATGCTTTCGATAATCCAGGCCGATCATCTTTAGCGCCGAAAGCATGATCTTCAAATAAATGCCGACTATCGACGCCTGCCGCTATCAGCGCATCGCGCTGAAGATCGGTCGTCTGGCGATCCGAGTCGGATGATACTCGCATATAACCGATAAGCATGTACGAAAAACCCTTAGAAAGTAATTTGCGTATAGTACATCATTACGACAGTGTTTTTCGTACATTTTATGAGGCAGTTTGAGGAGCAATGACGGTACTTTATCGAACCCACCGGAAAACAAGTGTTTTACGACAGGTCGGCAATGACCAATAAGCCTGTGTATTTTCAGAAGACGAGTGCTGAAAACTTCAATTTTAGGCGTGAATTGATAGCTTAATCCGCTGAAAACACGGTTCTCGGTAAAGCCCTGCTTGCCCCAATCTGTTTGATTCAAATAGAACATGACTTCATCGCCGGCGTAGACACTTAAGTCCTTAAAGGATGGCTGATTTGTAATAATTGTCTGGGACGGTAACCTTCATTACCGCTTGTTTGGTTAATCCGATCTTCCATACGGGTTCGGCTCATGAGTTTGAAATCGCCCAAATCCTGTTTCCAGACAAAATCTACATAAGGACGGCTCTCCTGAAAGGCAGTCTTGTTTAGCGGATGAAGCCAATCATGTGTATAACCTAGCCACAGCGATGCGTTATTGTTTATTTGATAGCCGACTTGGCTAAATAACAGATTTTCGGAATACCTTGATCCACTTGGCGAATCTTCGCGGGTACGGCTTTGATCCACGATGAGCCAATTAAATTTGTTGAGGCTGGGCGACAAAGCTGTAAAATCCCCTTGCAACGTAGCCGAACCCCATACGCCGAACATGTTATTTGTGCCGTCGTCAGCGGCAAAACTGGAAAGCGGTTGAGTCAGTAATAAAGGGCCTAAAACCACAGTAGCTTTAAATTTGGTCATAAAAGAATTCCATAACTATGTTTATGCAAATATTTTTTACAAAAAGAAGGCATATTATGTGCCAATTTATAAGTTTATGATTTTTATATAGAATTCATTATCTCCGAGAAATTTAGAAACTATGAACGGTTGAAAAAACCAACTTGCGCTGGTTCTGTGGCGAGTATTAGAGCGAACGATTCACCCGGCTTGCATGGGCGTCATTTTAAATTTTTGTCTTGAACATGCCTACACGAGCCGAGTTGGACTCGCGGCATTTTAATTGCGTGATCAACATAGGGACCGGATGTCACATTGGCTTTTATTGCTTGAATTTGCCGGCTTAGCGTTGGTCATTGGAATCGCTGGCTATTTTCTCGCCCTCTATGGCGATGTCATTGCCGAAAAGACCGGCTTGGGCGGAAGCTGGGTGGGCTTTTCCATGCTGGCGACAGTGACCTCCTTGCCGGAATTGGTAACGGGTATTAGCTCGGTAACGTATGTTGGTGTTCCGGATATAGCATTGGGCGATGCCTTGGGCAGCTGCGTATTCAATCTGCTGCTGATCGTGATGTTGGATTTTATGCACCGAGGTTCTTCGGTTTACACCCGAGCCAGTCAGGGTCACATCCTCTCGGCTGGGTTTGGTGTGGTACTGCTCGGATTCGTGGCGTTTAACATCCTATTGTATCGAAACGGATTCCGTTTGAGTTTGTGGCATATCGGGCTGTATGCCCCGATCATAGTACTATTTTATATCGTGTCCATGCGCACGGTGTTTCGTTTCGAAAAAGCTCAGCACCTGGAAGCCGTGGAAGAAATTGTCGAGCGGCACCCTAAAATGAGTTTGGCAAAGGCAATTGCTTTTTATTGTGTCGCCTCAGCCGTGGTCATTGCCGCAGGTATCCGTCTGCCATTGACGGCCGACCATGTCGCCCAGGCCATGGATTGGCAGCGTAGCTTCGTGGGCACGGTATTCGTGGCCTTGGCGACTTCGATGCCTGAAGTAGCTGTGACGTTCTCAGCTTTCAGAATCGGTGCCCTGGACATGGCCATCAGCGACTTGTTCGGCAGCAACCTGTTTAATCTGGTCATCATTGCCCTAGATGATGTAGCTTATTTAAAAGGCCCCCTACTTGCCTATGTTTCGTCTGCGCATCTGATTTCAGCACAGTCGGCCATCATGATGACAGGTGTTGCCATTGTCGGCCTGCTGTATCGTCCAAACACTCGCCTCTTCAAGACGGTGGGCTGGGTCAGCTTGTTCATGTTCAGTATTTTCATACTCAATATATCTGTGCTGTATTTGCAACATTAATAAGTCAATATTTGCCCCGATCACATTTATTTAAAAATACCGAAAAACATTGGCCTGTGATTGCTTTCTCATTTAAACTCAGATCCAAGCGATAATAATTAAACCAATAACGGAGCTCATCTATGGAAGCCTATCCTTCTGAACTTCTGCTGATCGCCTTTGTTGCGATGCTTGCACCGCTCCTTGCCGAGTTGCCCCCTGGTTTCCGCTTACCTGTTGTGGTTATTGAAATCATTTTGGGGATACTGATAGGCCCATATGTGTTAAACCTAGCCGTTCCGGATGGCATGATCGGTACACTGGGAGAACTCGGCTTGGCTTTTCTGTTATTCATGGTCGGGCTTGAGATCGATTTCGACAAGATTCGCGGCAGACCCTTGTCCTTGGCGGTAGGCGGTTGGTTTCTTTCGTTCTTCATGGCTATGGTTTGCATGTATTTTTTCCATGCGATTGGATTGATTCAAGCTCCGCCTTTATTGGCGGCAGTCGCTTTGTCCACCACAGCCTTGGGCGTCTTAGCGCCCATTTTGCGTGACCGGGGAGAGTTGGACTCCGCCTTCGGGACCTATATGGTTGCGGCCGCCGCAGCGGGTGAATTCGGCCCCTTGATGATCATTTCGCTTTTACTGATCCCCACGCATGACTCCTTTCTACATGGGCTGTTCATGGTGACTTTTATCATCATTGCTTTTGTCGCTGCGAATATCGCTCTTAATGCGCGTTCATCACGGATGATTGAAATCATGACGCGCACGATGCAAAGCAGCGGTCAGCTTCCTGTAAGAATTTGTATTCTGCTTCAGATTCTGTTCGTCTCGCTCGCCGCCAAATTCGGCTTAAATATCGTGATGGGCGCTTTTGCGGCCGGTATGGTGGCAGGGCTCGTCATTAAAGGGAAAGCGGGAGAACCACTCCGGCAAAAGCTGGATGCAATCGGTTATGGCTTTCTGATACCCATATTCTTTATCGTAGCGGGCATGAAGTTTGAAGTCAGCGCCTTATGGTCGGCCCCACTGGCACCCGTCCAAGTGATGCTTTTGTTGGGTTTGCTGCTATTGGTCCGGGGTGCCCCGGTGTTTTTATACAAGAAGGATTTGGCTCCCGACGAGCAGATACCCTTCGCGTTTTATTCCGCCACAGGCCTGCCTTTGATCGTTATCATCAGCGAAATAGGCGTTTCCGCCGAGCTGATGTCGCCCGACAGGGCAACGATACTGGTGTGTGCGGGTATGCTTTCGGTCTTGCTCTTCCCTGTCTTAGCCGTGAAGCTGCGGGGGAAATTCAGTTTGACTTGGTGAATCTTCACTTTAAATAGGGCCATAGGATACGCATGTGGGAAGTGCTATCCAACGCCTGCATAGCTAGATTGCCGCCGCTAGTGGAGTTTGGACTGCTGTTGGGCGGCTCGGCAATGGGTGCGTTGTCGCTATGGGCCGAACGAGATTGAAGAGAAGAAGGCCAATCCGTTCCTGAAATTCCTCAGCTATTTTTGGGGGCCCATCCCTTGGATGATCGAAGCGGCCGTGATCCTATCGGCGGTAGACCGGCATTGGCCGGACTTTGCGATCATTCTCCTTTTGCTGGTGGCCAACGCTGTGGTCGGATTCTGGGAAGAACACCAGGCCGGCAACGCCATCGCCGCGCTGAAGGCCAAGCTGGCGGTCAAGGCCCAGGTGAAACGTGATGGCAAGTGGACAAACCCGGAGGCGCGCGATTTGGTGCCGGGCGATGTGATCCATCTGCGTCTGGGCGATATTGTGCCAGCGGATGCGCGCTTGTTGGAGGGTGACCCGGTGGAGGTGGATCAATCCGCGCTGACGGGAGAGTCGTTGCCCGCCACGCGCAAACCCGGCGAGGCGGTGTTCTCGGGTTCGATCATCCGTACGGGTGAAATCGACGCGCTGGTGTACGCTACGGGTAAGAATACCTACTTCGGCAAGACCGCGCAACTGGTGCAGGGCGCGCAGACAGCCAGCCATTTTCAACGCGCCGTGTTGAAAATCGGCAATTACCTGATCATTCTTGCGATGACTCTGGTGGCGGTGATTATTACTGTCGCACTGTTCCGCGGCGACCCGATGCTCACCACGCTACAGTTTGCCCTGGTGCTGACCGTGGCTGCGATTCCGGTGGCGATGCCCACGGTGTTGTCCGTGACCATGGCGGTAGGTGCGCGTTCGCTGGCCAAAAAAGAGGCGATTGTGTCCCGGTTGGCGGCCATCGAGGAATTGGCGGGCGTGGACGTGTTGTGCGCGGACAAGACCGGCACTCTGACCCAGAACAAACTGACATTGGGCGATCCGTTCAACGTGGACGGCATCCCTGCCGAGCAAGTCATCCTCAACGCCGCGCTGGCGTCGCGAGCGGACAACAAGGACACCATCGACCTGGCCGTGCTGGGCGGCCTGAAAAATGATCAGGCCTTAAAAGACTATCAAGTACTGCATTTCCAACCGTTCGATCCGGTGCATAAGCGCACCGAGGCCACCATCAAGGGTACGGACGGAGATGAGTTCAAGGTGACCAAGGGCGCACCGCAGGTGATTCTGGATTTGGCGGCCAATGCCGGTGAGGTGAAGCCTGCCGTCGACAAAGCGATCAATGAATTTGCGGCGTGCGGCTTTCGTTCATTGGGCGTGGCCCGGGCAGATCAGGAAGGCAAATGGCAGTTTCTAGGCGTGCTGCCCCTATTCGATCCGCCACGAGAAGAAGCCAAGCAAACTATCGTGACCGCGCGCGCGATGGGCGTGAAGGTCAAGATGGTGACGGGCGATGCACTGGCCATTGCCCAGGAAACCGCCAAGAAATTAGGGATGGGGGCAAATATCCTCAATGCAGGCGGCTTTGGCGATACCAAGCATCATGAAACGGAGCAGTTGGCGGAGTCCATCGAAAAGGCCGACGGTTTCGCCCAGGTGTTCCCCGAACACAAGTTCCACATTATTGATGTCTTGCAAAAACGCGGCCACATTGTCGGCATGACCGGCGATGGGGTGAACGACGCCCCCGCGCTGAAGAAGGCGGACTGCGGCATCGCCGTTTCCGGTGCGACAGACGCGGCGCGCGCGGCAGCGGACATCGTGCTGATGACGACAGGCCTGACGGTGATCATCGATGCCATCAAGGAAAGCCGGAAAATCTTCCAGCGCATGAACAGCTATGCGATATACCGCATAGCCGAGACGCTCCGGGTACTGTTATTGATGACATTTGCGATCCTGATCTTTAACTTCTATCCGATGACTGCCGTGATGATTGTGATTTTGGCGTTGCTCAACGACGGGGCGATCCTTTCCATTGCCTATGACAATGTGCATTACAAGGACAAGCCCGAGGCATGGAACATGCACATGGTGCTCGGTGTTGCTACGGTTCTGGGTGTCATCGGGGTTATCTCCGCCTTCGGTTTGTTTTATCTCGGTGAGCGCGTCTTTCATCTTGACCGTGCGCATATTCAGACCCTGATGTATTTAAAGCTGTCCGTGGCAGGACATCTGACGATTTTCCTGACGCGCACGCGCGGCCCATTCTGGTCCATACGCCCCGTGCGGATATTATGGGTGGCTGTGCTCGGCACGCAAATCGTGGCGACTTTGCTTGCGGTTTATGGGGTGTTCATGACCCCGCTCGGCTGGGGCTGGGCCGCGTTCGTTTGGGGCTATGCCTTGGTGTGGTTCCTAGTGAACGACCGGGTGAAACTGCTTGCTTATCGGGTGTTCGATCCGACTGCAGCCCCCCTATTGGTCAAAAAGCAGGCTGATGCGAAACCTGCGCCTGCCGATATGACGCAACAGATCGCCAAGCGAGCCTATGAGCTCTACGAGCAGGGGGGCCGCCAGGGCGGTCATGCAGTAGAGGACTGGGAGCAGGCAGAGCGGGAAGTTCGAAAAAAATAAAGCCCGCTCATAATCAGACGCGAACAACGCCGCATCAATGCGATCTTAATCAGATGCCAAAACAGTCTTTTCTTTCTTTAATCGTTTGGAAGCAACGCCTGGTATTCTGGTTAGGCGCAATTGTTGTCGGTTTGGTTATCGTCGCCATGACGCTGCTCAGCGAATGGGCGGCAAACGTCTACCGAAGCCTTTCCATTCTCTATCCCTGGTTCCACTTCGTCATCCCTCCCGTCGGATTGGGAATCACAGCATGGATAACTTTTCGTTTCTTTCCCGGCAGCGAACGCAGCGGCATACCACAGGTTAAAACAGCGCTGGAAATCGCCGGCAATCTGGAAGCAAGAAATCAATTGATCTCCTTGAGAATCGCTTTAGGAAAACTGCTGTTACCGATCATGGGCCTGATTTCCGGAGCGTCAGTCGGTTTTGGCGGCCCCGCCGTTCACATCGGCGCATCCATTATGTTGTCTCTAGGTAAAGCGGTTAAATTTCCGCCGCATTACATGGAGAAAGGGTTGATTATAGCCGGCAGCGCCGCCGGTTTTGCGGCCATGTTCAGCGCTCCTTTGGCCGGCATCGTTTTTGCCATCGAAGAAATGGGCCGAACGTTGGAAGAGCGCATAAGTAGTCTGGTATTGACCGCGATCGTATTTTCCGGCGTGACCGCCTATGCTTTATTGAACAGCTATATATACTTTGAAGACGAATCGCTGCGCATGCCATGGGGACAACATTGGCTGGCTATACCTGTATGTGGAATCGCCGGCGGCTTTTGGGGTGGTTTGTTCAGCAAAATAACGATTGCAGGGGGACGTTTACTTAAGCGTTCAGGACTTCCCTTCGTCGTTATTGCTATTGCTTGCGGCGGCGTGATAGCCGCATTAAATTTTTTATCCGATGGGGCAACCGTAGGCACCGGTTACCAGCAAACCAAAGCCATTTTAAACAGCACGGCCCCTCTGGGTATTTCCTTTCCATTTCTCAAAATGCTTGCCACTTGCGCAACTTTTTTCAGCGGTATACCGAGTGGAATTTTTGTGCCCTCGATTGCAACCGGTGCGGGGCTGGGTATTGATCTAGCATACTGGCTTCCGATTGCGCCTGCTCCAGTGATGATTTTGTTAACCATGACCGCTTATTTCTCGGGGATGCTACAATCGCCGCTCACCTCATTTGTGATCGTCATGGAAATGACTAACAGCCATGAAATCCTGATACCATTGATGGCTACAGCTTTTTTTGCTACCGGAACGTCAAAAATAATGAACCCGGTGCCTTTGTACCTAGCTTTATGCGATGCCTACTCTACCTTAGGGACATCCCACAATTCCGTCAAAAACTAATTTCTGTTTTTAAATGCCGAACAGCGGCAGCTGTCCCAGCGGCTTCGACACAATTCTGTCCAATAGTCGAGTTTATATTTGGATCCGGACTATCAGATATTTGTTTTTTATATTCAGTGACTGACTCAAAATGGTCAACTGCTGCTATTCACGGCGGTCAGTATGCTCATATTTAGTATGATAAAGAGCCCTCCTACAGCGGGATAAACATGATAATTCTGAATCATAGATGCAGAAATCACATGAATTTATCTACTATTGCCCATTTTCGCACGAATCCTTACGGTCATCCTTCCTGATCGTATTGGGATTGCTGACGGCTATTCTGGTCGTCATGGCGATTTTACCTTCCCAATTACTAGGCCAAATGGAAATCTCTTTCCAGGAAGTGGCCTCGACAGGCAAAAATCCACGATCCGTGCCAAGTTTTGTAGATTGGATGGTTTTTTGCGAAATGGGTGGTCGCTGGCTGTTGGGGATCGTGGCCGCTTGGCTGAGTATTCAATTTCAGCGTTGGTTACTGCGGTAATGGGATAATCGCTCTGTCTATCGCTACTACAACAAGATGGAATTGTTGGTGGTTCGAAAACGACGCTTAACGTCATCCTTTTTCCAACTAATAAAATTCGTGATGTTACTCATTTACGAAGGAATCCTTACGGTCATCCGATTTGACTTGAACGTGGACCAGGGTAACGTGCATGATTTCGCCTAAACAACAGTGGATAGGCCGTCATTATACTGCACGCGGTCGGTTCGATTGGGGCGAATTTGTAAGGGGACTCCCGCGCTATGGATGCATCCATAGCGCGGGATTTGCGGCAACACTACTTCAAGCTTTGATAATAAGCGCCGAGTTCTTCGATTTCCTTTTCGGTCAGCGTTTTCGCGATCAAACGCATTTTGCCGTAAACATCGTTATGGCGGCTGCCGTCCTTGAAGGCGTTCAAGGTTGCGCTCAGATACTCGGCCTTCTGTCCTGCCAGCGCCGGGATGTCCAGTTTCTGGCCTTCGCCGTCGTTGCCGTGGCAGACTTCGCAGGGGACGAGCAGGCGTTCATTGTCGCCTCGGGTGACCAAGGTTTCGGCCTGTTTGAGGTCAGCCAAGCCGGAGTTCTCGGAAGATGCAGGCTGGGAGGCAAACCAGGCGGCCAGATCCGCCATATCCTGCTTGCTGAGGCCCTTCGCGATGCCCGTCATAAATGGACTGTCGCGGCTGCCGTCCGCATAATCCTGCAATTGCTTGAACAAATAAGTCGGCAATTGTCCGGCCAGCGACGGATAGGCCGGCGTTTCGCTGTCGCCGATGTCGCCGTGGCAGGACGCGCAGGAGGCAGCCAGTTCCTGGCCTTTCTGCGCATTGCCGGCTTTGACGAATTTCAATTGTTCCGCAGTCCAGGCAACCTGGGATGAAGGCGCGGCGCCAGCCAGTGCCGGAACCGCCAAAATCAGAGAGAGCAATAGTCTGTTCATACTCAGTATCCCCAAGGGCTGGAACCGTAGGTTTTCATCAAAAAGAACTGCGCGACCGGATATCCGAACGCGAACAGCATGAACGCGCCAATCACCCAGTTCCACATCGCAAAGCTGTTCAGGTAGGCTGGAAGCGCTTTGACCGGATGGATAGGCTCCGCGTATTCGACTTCGCCTTCATAGGTCTCGGTCACGTGAAACTGTGTCTTCGCGAGGTTATAGATCAACAGACCCGCCGATCCGACCAGGATCAGGCCGCCGAAGATCATCGTGATTTCGTAAGGCTCCCAGGACAAGGTCAGCAAATTGTTGTAATGGACGCTGTCGATCCGCCGCGGCTGGCCGAGCAGGCCGAGGATGTGCCAGGGGGTGGTCAGGATCACCATGCCGATGAACCAGGTCCACAGCTGGATTAACGCAAGATTGTTCGAAAACAGCGGCCTTCCGGTCAATACCGGCCAGAAATAATAGGCAATCCCGAAATACATGATGATCGTGGTGCCGCCGAAAATCAGGTGGAAGTGTCCCGGAACCCAGGCGGTATTATGAATCATCGCGTTCATCGCATAGCTGGCGTTGATCAGGCCGCCGAAGCCGCCGAGGATCAGCATCAATAGAGCCAGAATGATCGCCAGCACCAAATGATTGGTCCACGGCAATGCGCCGATCCAGCCGAACAGACCCTTGCCGCCATTCAGACGCCCGGCGATTTCCAAGGAAGCAATTACCGTGAAGCCGGTGATGAAGGTCGGCAAGGTTACCACGAAGGTGCCGACCATATGCAGCAGCTTCCAGCCGCTGGCTTGTTCCGGGTCCATGTATAAATGGTGAAAGCCGATCGGCAAGCTGAACACGACCAGCAGAATGAACGCGGCCCGCGCCAACTCGTCGCTGAATACATAGCCACCCGCCTGTTTGGGGACCAGGCAGTAAAACGCGATATAGGCCGGAATCAGCCAAAAATACACGATCGGATGCAAAGTCCAGGCGAACAGCGTGCGCGCGAGGCCGGCATCGATCGTATCGACCCAGCCGAGCGCCCAGGGGATCAACTGGAACAACATTTCGGCCGCGACCCCGGCGCTGGTCCACAGCCAGAGGATCGTATTCGCGGCGGTCGCAAACATCGCGAGCGGCACCGGATCATCCGGATTGGCTTTTTTCCACTGCATGTACATCACGATCATCGACACGCACCAGAACCAGGAGCCGACGACTAAGAGTGTCGCGCCGATATAGAACAGCACATGCGCCTGCACCGGCGGATAGAACGTGTACAGCACCGAAGCCGCGCCGGTTAATAAGGGCAGGGCGGCCAACACGACGCCGGACAGTGAGACCCAGAAACCGGCCCAGGCGAAGGTCTTGTTCCAGACCGGCAGTTTCAGCGTGGTGGTCGCGACATAGTAGCCGAAGCCCATGATGAAAAACGTGGTCAGCACGAACGCCATCAACACTCCGTGCGTACTGGTCGAGGCGTAATAGACTTCGCGCGATTGAATCCAGCCGATGAAGCCTGAGCGCTCGATCACCTGATAGATGCCCATCAGGCAGGCCAGCGCGAAGGCGCCGAAGGCGACCCAGAAATGGGACAGCGCCAGTGTTTTTTCAGTCGTATTATTCATGGCTCGCGTCTCCTTGTGGATGTTTGAGCGCATCCCACTGCTCTTTGCCGATCACCTTGATATTGTTCCACATGTGCGCATGGCCCATGCCGCAATATTCGTTACAGAGCAAGGGGTAGGCGCCCGCATGATGCAGTTCGGTCTTGACCTCGGCGACATAGCCCGGCACGATCATCGTGCTCATATTCGTCATCGGGACGTGCACGCCGTGAATCACGTCCTGGCTGACCATCCGAAAGGTCAACGGCGTATCGGTCGGCAACACGATGTCCTGCGGATAAAAGCCGTAGCGCCCCGCGACGATGCGTACCGTGATATTGCCGGCGGCGTCTTCTTCGATACCCAGCTTGTCCTCGGCAAACTCGCCGCTCAAGTGCAGGGAGGCGGAGTCGATCGGTTCGACATGACTCGGCGCATGAATGCCGTGAAAAAGCGCCGAGGCCAGAATCACCGTCACAAAGAGCCCTGCAATCCCGAGCGCAATCGCCGCCCATTTTTTTTCCAGTGGATCGATATGCATACCGCCCCCTTAACCGATCGGGCCGCGCGGCAGAAACACGCCGTAATACATGAACAGCCAGGCCAGCGCCATCGCGCCGCCGACACTCAGCATCAAGGCCCAGGTGCCGACCGGTGAACTGGTCAGAATTTTTTGTCGCTCTTCTTCGCTTAACTGACTCATAAGTTGCTGCCTCAAGAGGGTTGGAAAGAGATAAACCGACTGATATACTCGGATTTTCAATACGATTTGTGATACTTTTATCTTACACGGAACCTACTGATACCGATAGCATTTATCAGGTCTTGAGCCAATTAAATGCCGTTGAATTTTATTGAACTATGTTAAATGAATGATCCGGCTGTGTTTTTTTGATGATTAAATTTCAGGAAATAAACGCTCTCCAAATCTCTGCTGGCTAGGCCAACTGAGAAAACGCCCAGGCGATTGCCTGATCGTTTTCGGAATCGATCGTGATCGCATGCGTCTGCTCTTCCGGACGTAAGGCCTCGGCGATTTGCTGCTGCCGCTGCAAAACGGCGAGCGTCGCTTCGGAAGCATCCTGATGTTGCCGCTGCAAAATGCGCTGCATCAATACCGAGTCGGCCGCCTGAAAATCCAGAATCCGAAACGGAACGCCGCATGCGCTTGCCAGTTGCCTAAATTGCCCGCGCTGCGCGGTTTTCAAAAAGGTCGCATCGACGATCACCGAAAAACCGGCTTCGAGCACGGTTTTCGCCTCGGCGGCGAGCCGGTCGTAGGTGAGTTGCGTCGCCTCCGCGCTGTAGATGCCGCCGCCGGTCGCACTGCCGGTGCCTTGCTCGGCGCCGAAACCGTAAAGCCGCTTGCGTTCGATGTCCGAGCGTAGCTGCACCGCGCCGATCCGTTCGGCCAGTTGGCCGGCGTGATAAGACTTGCCGGAACCGGAAAACCCGTGCGTGATCAACAGCATCGGCTTGGAAGGCTGGGTAAAACGTTCGGCCAGATTGGCGTAAACACGGTATTCGGCGAGATTCTGTTCCAGGCACGCCGGATCGAGCTGCTGCTCGGAACGCAGCAAACTGACCTTGGCCAGCACCAAGGCCCGGTAAACCAGATAGTAGCGCAGCAGCGCCACGCCCTGATAATCTCCGGTATGTTGCAGATAACGGTTCAGAAAACGGTAGGCGAGGGCGTCGAGGTTGAAGTGCAGCAAATCGATGATCAGGAAAGCCACTTCGCTGACCACGTCGATCCAGCGCAGCATCGGATTGAATTCGATGCAGTCGAACAGGATAATTTGACCGTCGATCGAGGTCATGTTGCCGAGGTGCATGTCGCCGTGGCATTCCCGCACGCAGCCTGCGCCTTTGCGGTCTTCCATCAGGCCGGCTTTCAACTGCCATTCGGCCTGTCCCCAGTCTTCGATAGTTCGTATTTGTTCCCGTTGACGTTCGTCCTTCAGCCGGAGACGCAGATGCGCGAAGTTTTCCTCGAACCAGTGCCTGATGCACGGACTGCCGCCATAAGGCGAATCTGCCTCGGCCTTCGCGATATGCGCATGAAAATCGGCGAGCAGGTCGGTAATCTGATCGATTTCGGCACGATCGACTTGCCCGCTTTTGACCCGGTCCTTCAAGGTCAGTCCGGTCGGAAATTGCCGCATCTTGACCGCGTATTCGATCGCCTCTCCGGTACCCTCGATACGGGGCTGTTCAAGCGAGCCGGTGATCGCTACGACGCCCAAATACCAGTCCTCGGCCAGCCGACGGTTCAGGCGCAGCTCTTCATGACAATATTGGCGGCGCAGTTCCAGCGTCGAAAAGTCCAGAAAGCCGAAGTTGACCGGCTTTTTGATTTTGTATGCAAAGTCGCCGGTCAGCAGCACCCAGGAAATATGGGTTTCGATCAAGCGCACGGCGGTAACTGGATGCGGATACCTATTCGGCGACAGCAAGTGTTGAATCAGCGTTGATCCGGGATTCATCGGTGTCGGCTCGGTTTTGATCAAGGTCATTTAGGTAGTTATACGAATAGGATTGTGCGGCGGAATAGGCTACTTTACCGTTATAAAAATTCGGCTGTCCATTGGTTTTTGATTAACCGGACGATCGGCTTTTTTCGGGCAGGTGGGTTCATTATCTTTAGGATCGGAGAAAGGCTATGAAAGAAGCAAAAGAAAACAAAGAAAATAAAGCAAGCAAAGACATTGTCAGCAAGGCATCCGATAGTGAAAGCGCGCGCGGCTTAATGCCTTTTGACGATCTGGACCGCTGGTTCGACGACATGTTGTCGCGGCGCTGGCTGCATCCTTTGGATGCCAAATTTCCGCGCTTTCCGGCGATGCATTTTTCTGCGGGCATCGAGATGCCGAAGGTCGATATCATCGAGAGCGAGTTTGAAGTCAAAATTCATGCGGCGCTGCCCGGCGTCAAAAAAGAGGATCTCGACGTGACGCTGAGCAATCAAACGGTCACGATCAAGGCGTCCACCAAGAAGGAAGAAAAGAAGGAAAGCGGCGAATATTACCGGCGCGAGATCAGCCGCGGCGAATTCCAAAGAACCTTGACGCTGCCGGCGCAGGTCGATTCGGATAAGGCGAAGGCTTCGTTCAAGGACGGCATACTCGAAATCGTGCTGCCCAAGCTGGAAAAGACCAAGCGGAAGAGTATCGAGATCAAATAATCGACGGATCAATCGCTGGCCTCTGCCGGCGGCTGGCATTATCGCTCATGAAAGCGATGGTCTTAACCCACCTTAGCAAGCTGGCCGACAACCCGCGTCCGCTCGCGTTGCTCGATATGCCGGCTCCGGTGCCTGACGATCACGGCGTGTTGATTCAAGTCTCGGTCTGCGGCGTATGCCATACCGAGCTCGATGAAATCGAAGGACGGACACCGCCGCCACGCTTGCCGGTGATTCCGGGGCATCAAGTGGTCGGGCGGGTCGTTGCAATCGGCGATCGAGTCACTTCGGTTAAACTCGGCGACAGAGTAGGGGTGGCATGGATCTTTTCGGCCTGCGGCCGCTGCAAGTTTTGTCTTGCGGGTAACGAAAATCTGTGTGCCGACTTTATCGCCACCGGCCGGGATGCCAACGGCGGTTATGCCGAACTGATGACTGTTCCGGAGCATTTCGTTTATCCGATACCCTCGGCGTTTAGCGACGCGGAGGCCGCGCCCTTGTTGTGCGCAGGCGCCATCGGTTACCGCGCGTTGCGCTTGACCGAACTTCAGGACGGCGCGCGTCTCGGCCTGACCGGATTCGGCGCCTCCGGCCATCTGGTGCTGAAGATGGCGCGTCACCAATTCCCCAACAGCGAAGTCTATGTGTTTGCCCGCAGCGGCGAGGAACGGCGTTTTGCGCTCGAACTGGGGGCGGCATGGGCCGGAGAGAGTGATCAACTGGCGCCGCACAAGCTGGATGCGATCATCGACACCACGCCGGCCTGGGCGCCGATCGTGCACGCCTTGGCGAATCTCGAAGCCGGCGGGCGGTTGGTGATCAATGCGATTCGGAAGGAGGACGACCAGCACAAATTGCTGGAACTGGACTATCCGAAGCACTTGTGGCTTGAAAAAGAAATCAAAAGCGTCGCCAACCTCACCCGCCGCGATGTGAGCGAGTTTCTGGAGCTCGCGGCGGCCATGCGGATGCAGCCGGAAGTTCAGTTATACCCGTTGAGCGATGCGAACCGGGCGCTGGTCGAGTTGAAGACCGGCAACATTCGCGGCGCGAAGGTCTTGCAGATTGCTTGATGATTACGGTGCGGTTTTTTGCGCCGGCGCTTGTGCTGGCAGCAACAAACGGGTGATTTGAACCAGATCTTCACGGGTCAAATTGCTGGCTAATTGTTTCAATTTGATGCTGTTGATCAAATAATCATAACGCGCCCTGGAAAAGTCGCGTTTGGCTCTGTACAGATTCCTTTGTTCGCTCAACACTTCGACCATCGTGCGCGTGCCGACTTCAAGGCCCGCCTGGGACGCTTCCAGCGAGGCTTCCGATGAGGCGACCGCGGTTTTGAGGGCCTCCACGCGGCTGATGTTGCTGATCACGCCGCGATAGGCGTCCTTGACCTGGCGGGTGGTCGAACGTTTGACCGCATTCAGGTTTTCCTTGGCGGCATCGTATTCATATTGCGCCTGCCGCGTCCGTGAATTGACCGCGCCTCCCTCAAACAAAGGCACGTTCAAGCGCATGCCGACACTCTCATTTTCCCCGCGAAAACCAAACGAACTGTTCACGTCCGATTTCTCGTAGGATGCGACAATATCCAATTGCGGCAGATGGTCGCTACGTTGAATCTCGATCGACTTGCGCGCCGCTTCGGCCTGATTGTAAGCGGCGATCACGCCGAGATTACTCGCTTCCGCGCTATCGCTCCATTGGTCGATATCGGCGGGCTCGGGTTTTTTCAGCGGCAGCTCCTCGCCCAGCAGGTCGAGCACGACATCGTGGTCGCCGATGATCTCCTTCAAGGCTTCATTGGTGTTGTCGAGCAGGTTCGCCGCTTCTATTTCATTCGCATAGGCTTGATCGAATGCCGCCTGCGCCTCATTCACATCGGTAATCGGAATGATGCCGACCTCGAAGCGTTGTTTGGCCTGGTCGAGTTGCCGCGCGATCGCTTCTTTTTCGGACATCGTAAACTCCAGATTATCCCGGGCCGACAAGATATCGAAATAAGCGGTCGTCGTTTTCAGCAACAGATTTTGGATTTCGGCAGCCAAATTGGCTTCGGCCTGCGCAATCACATTGTCGGATTGGCTCAATTGCACCCAGTGATCCCAATGGAATACGGGTTGGGTAATATTCAAATCGAAGGTATGGCTCCAGTAATCCTGGTCGACCAGATTGCCCGCTAAATTGAAGGCGGGAATTTTGATATTGCCGGAAGGGATGATAGCCGCTTTCGCCTTTTGATTGTGCAGAAATTCTTTAGTCGATTTGGCTGTCGCCGAGACGACCGGAAGAAATCGGGCCAGACTCTGGTCTTTCGACTCACCGTGAGCCAACCTTTCGGCTTCCACCTTTTTCAGATTCGGATCGTTCTGCAGAGCAAGATCAAAAATTTCGGAGAGGTTCTGAGCCTGGAGAGGCGGGATACCGAATAAAAATACAACAATCAATCCTGTTAACCGATTAGCGAAGTGCCTGATCATAATCCTGTATAACTCAACAGTTGAGTTCCGTATCAATTTTAAGGGCTAAGTGATAGTATTTCTGCCTTCCTTATCGCCACCACTATAACCGATGAAACGATTATTGAACATCCTCATTTTACCTTGCAGCGCAATTTTACTGAGCGGTTGCGCCGCCAGCCTGGGGAAGGGCATGGTCGAGGCTTTTCTGGAAAAACAGGAGTCAGTCGATACCCGCGTCTGCGAAATCTGGGGCAAGCCGTTTGCAGGGCTATTGCCGCACCTCAACAATTCACAGGGAAAAATGAAGGTGCTGATGGTGCATGGCGTAGGCGATCATCTGCCGGGCTATGCAACGCAGTTTCTGGAGAAGCTCGCGCAAAAGCTCGACCTGACCGCCCAGTCCGCGCATCCGAAAAACATCACGCTGACCAGCCGGGCCGATGCCAGCAAAAATCTCGGCAATTTGCGCATCCACCGTTTGCTCAGTAAGGATAGAAAAAATGAGTTACTGTTTTATGAATTGACCTGGTCGAAGATCACCGCGGCACAAAAAGAAGTGCTGGCATACGACAATTCCGGCGAATATTCGTTTCGGCGCGCGGAAATCAACGATCTGTTGAAAAAGTTTTCGAACGACACCGGCCCCGATCCGATCATTTATCTTGGCGAGAGCCGGGAAGACATTCTGGTGTCTTTCGCCCAGGCCTTCTGCTGGATGGCCCGCAACGGCTGGGACAGTTTGCCGGACGATGTTCAGCAGTCCTGCTCGTTTAATGATGTCGAACTGGCCCAGAATGTACGTACTGATGAATACGCCGTCATTTCGCACAGCCTCGGCAGCCGCATCACCATCGACGGCATGCAGCGCATCGCTTCCTTGATCAACGAGCGCGATGTCGACTTTCGGGAGGCCTTGAAAAACAAGGAGATTCCGATCTACATGATGTCGAACCAGCTGCCGATGCTGCAATTGGGCCGTAAATTGCCGGACGTCGCGAACCAAAAACACGCCTATTGTGATGCCTCGGGCGAGAAATTTCAGGAGCGCTTGCTGACCAAAACACCGATCATCGCGTTCAGCGATCCGAATGATTTACTGAGTTATGCGATTCCGCACGGTTTTGTCGAAAAATACCTGGACTCGAGGCTTTGCATCGACGTGACCAATATCAATATCAATGTCGCGACCATTTTTGACGCTTTCGGTCTCGGCAAACTCGCCAATCCTTTGGATGCGCATGTCGGCTACGATACCGACGATCGAGTGATTACGCTGATTGCGAAAGGCATCGGCAATCAAAAAACCGACAAGCTGGTCAAGGATCGCTGCCGGTGGACCGAAACGGTGGATTGATTGTATTCATCAAAATGGCTCCTTGAATGGACGCAGATCGATTTCGTGGGTCCAGGCACTCGGATGTTGACGGTGCAGTTGCCAATAAGTTTCGGCAATCGCATCCGGTTGCAGCAGGCCCTCCTGTCCTTTCGCGGCGACAAACTCCGGGAATTGGCCGCGCGCCCGGTCGCCGTCGATCACGCCGTCGATCACCGCATGCACCACATGAATGCCTTGCGGCCCGAATTCCCGCGCCATGCCTTGCG
>Ga0208751_100009_pt1 | contig 70646 bp, 52 predicted proteins | sample LakWasMet22_HOW5_2_FD_183868 | JGI IMG/M metagenome (GOLD analysis project Ga0208751, IMG submission 183868) | Freshwater sediment methanotrophic microbial communities from Lake Washington under simulated oxygen tension - Sediment Metagenome... | ecosystem: Environmental > Aquatic > Freshwater >... | reverse complement strand
TTGCTGCATCGTACTGCTTTTTTGCGCAACGAGCGTCTTTATTTATTAAATAAAAACAATTACTTACATTGCAAATTGGGCACTTTTAATGCGATGGTCATGCGTTCGAATCGCATGCGACCCACCAATAAATTTAAAATAAATCAAGAGGTTATCTTAATTGATTACCTCTTTTTTTATGCCTATCGTTTTTTAACTTCCGGTTTTTTGACGGTTTATTAATTTAACCTAATCTCCTCATTAGTGTTAATTCAGGTTTGCTTGCTTCACAAAGCAGCTCGACACAGTCAATCAATCGCGCTATTTCTACTTTGCTGTAATGCGTAGTTACCCTTCCAGCAAAGTGCCCTAACAAATCCTGTCTATCCTCAAACGATACCCCAGCAGCGCGTAAACGCATGCCAAACGTATGCCTCAAGTCATGAACTCGAACCTCTTTCAAGCCGATTGATTCGCGCGCCTTTCGCCAGGCTTTATTATTCATCCGTTCAAGCTTCCGGCCTTCAAAATCAAAAACGAAATCTGATTTATTGTCACGCCTTCCAGCCACTATGGATTGAGCTACATTGTTAAGAGGAACAATCCTCTCAACGCCATTTTTAGCCCTATCCTCTGGGATAATAAATACCGATTTATCCAAGCCGTTAACGCTGAATTCTTCACCCCAGCGCATGCCACATATTTCCTGATCCCTAAGTCCAGTATTAAGGGCGAATAAAGCCATTTCTGCCAAGTATTTTGGCATGATCTTTAATAACTGATCTTGTTCCTGCCATGTTATTGGCCTGGGCTTTCTTTTAACACCTTGAATTGTTGGCAGCATTGGCACGGTATCAAGCCACGGCCTACCCTGATCATCACGCCAAAGCCGGGCCGATAAAGTCAATACACGCCGGATGATTGCCATGTCTCTATTCAGAGTCCCTGCTGATATTCCAGAATCCTTACGGTTCTTAATGAAGCCATCAAGCACCCCGGCATGTATTGTCATAAGCGGCATTTCTCCAATAAACGGCATAACCGCTTTCAATGTCACAATGTCTCTATCCAACGAGCGCTTATGACTGTACTCATCAATAAAACGCGCAGATGCTTCGTTAAATGTACGCTCCAAACGTTCACCATACACTTTAACCTTACGCAGTTTCTCAACCAGTTGAGCTAAGAACCGTTCAGCTTGATCGAGCTCCGTTTCGCCAGTGCTTTGTCGAACGAGCTGACCGGCGATAACTTTTTCAATGTGCCAGATTTCACCTTTTTTTCTAAGACCTGGGGTTCTTTTTGCCATGATACATTCTCCTTTACTGGCCTTCCGTTCGCGGCCTTATATTGATCTACCCACGCATCAAGGTCAAATCGGTCATATGTAACCATCCTTCCATCTTTTATTTCAATTACGTGCGGCCTAACTTTTTTATTAAACTCAGGCTCGCTTAATCCTAGGTATCTAGGTGCTTCAGACTGCCTTATTAATCGTGGATTTACCATTGCTACTGTCCCATCAAGAGATATATTTAAAAAACGAATCTTTTTTCTTCGATTCTTTTTTAGAATAATATGGAGACGAGAACTAGGCACGGAACAAAGCTTATTTTTAAAAAGTGGTACTAACGCCATGAGCTAAGCCCGGGTAAAATTTCACTGATCAGATATATCAATTATTTGCAAAATAATTAAAATTTTGTAGACAAAGAATCTGAATTGAAAGTCGTAAATGATAAAAATACGACTGGGGAACAGAGATAAACTGTAGTCAAAAGTGATTACGGCTCGCATAAACAAATTTATTCGAATATAAATCCGTGGGTAATTTGGGACGTCGGGGTGTTATTAAATGATCAATACCCAGCAAGTCAGTATCAGAGTTTGCAAAATTATGTCTTGTAATCAGAGGTAATTGAAAAAATACTACATCAATGAAGCAGAGAAATTTCTTTGGAAACCACTTAACATAGTGGTTTCCAATGGAAAAACACATAATTTTGCAAGTACCTCATCGTTTTAATTTTAATTTATACCGACCTTTGCACAGATGCTGTTAACCTCCAAGCAAAAAGATTCGATCTTCAAGCAAGCAGCTTGAACACTTAAGTCTTTTAATAGCTCATAAGCTTCTAATTGGAGCTCGAATTTTTTTCTTCTGACTTTCATGTGAGCTTCTACAAAGCTTACACTTGGATAACTGCCTGATAAACTTCGCACTAGAATTGAATAGCGACTGGAAAGATATTTAAATAATTCATTTGGACACCCATTCCTAATTAAGCTATCGAACGCTAGCTCTTCATTAGGGGATACCTTTGTTAAAAGATCAGATAGTGTTTTATAAACTAAAATATTTTTATTTGTCTCACCTCGAATGTTGAGACAAAGTTTTTTGTCTCCAAAACAATCTTGACAAAGAAGCGCCGCCGACACGGCTATATTAAATGGCTTCAAATGAAAATTACTAAACTCGCTAAAATAATCTGGTGATCTTTCTTTATAACAACTGGATTCATAAATGTACATGCGACACACTAATTTAGAACATTCAATTAATTTTTTAGGTAATTTATTTTGTTCAGTATTGAATATTTTTGAAATAGCAGGAAGAATATCAAGCTCCGAACTGATATTCTTAAAATGCTCGATTTCAAATGGCAAGTCTCTTATATATTCAAGTTGAATATTTATATTTGCTTCTATCTGGTTAATAGCTATATTTATTGATGCCATTTTTATCAATGAAGCGCGAAGTGTGTCGGCATAATATCTCTCATTGAATTTTGGAGCGAAGTGTTTATTAATTCTAATTTGCATTTCTTCAATCGTTTCATCTAAGTCGGTGTCAGGCATTAAATTTTTATCATAATAACCAAATATGTTTTGTTGTACGTAACAAAACAATAGTTGAATAGCTTGATCCATTAATAAAAGTAATATATCAAAACAAGTAGGGTGATATTCATTAGCTCGAAAAATACGGTACTTTTGCTTTTCTTGATCTGTCATCCCCTGAACAAGACGTGAGTAATAACAATTGATTAGTCCGTCGTTAATTTTTTTCACTTCTTTTGTAGTAAAAAATTCTGATGGGCTGTCTGATAGGGATGGAGGCGAGGTTCTGTTGGGGCCAGCAACTAGCAAATCAAACCATCCCCTTTTCACTTTCGATAATATCGAAAAATGCGTTAACACCTTGAAGTACTCTGACTTATTTAATTCTATTAAATTAATTGCACGATTCTTACCTAGGATTGCCTCAATTGTTTCCTGATGATAAAAAACTTTATCACATACTTCGTAGGTTACTTCTAAGTAATCTTTTAGCGAAGTACGATTTAGATCTTTTGTGGCAATAGGCTTATCGCTGGAAATTTCGAAAGGGGAGTCAGGAAATTTGTATTTTCTAGTCAATAGAAACTGCGTGAGTATTTTTTTATCGAAAGGCAAACCAAGATACCATATTAGTATTAGCTGAAAATCTTCCTTGGTTGAAATTGTTAAACGCAAAACATCATTATTTTTTGGATTTAATGAAGAAATCACCGCCAATGATGAAGCCAAGTCATTTTCTTCATTATTTTTTATATTACCATCGCTGTATTTTTCAGATATTTGGTATGAACCTATAATTGAATTGCAGAAAGAAATATTGTGTATAGACATTTTATTAACGTATATAGTAACGCTATCTTTATTATTAGAATTTCGAGTGATTGCAATATGGCGAGGAGGTGAATCATAAAGTTCAAAACAATAGGCGTACTTGTTATGCTGTTCCTTCAAATTAATATTCTTAGAAAGCGTAGTCTTGGAGTTATGTAATTTTGCAACAATAGATTTTGCAATATCTGGAGTTAGTGTCATGTCGTTCAAATCCTTTAACCATAGAAATTAAATCAAAATATCAAAATTTGATGCACCAAGAACAACTGGTTATTTGAATAGTGTAGATCATCATTTTAATTACGCGGCAAAAACAACGTACTGACAGAAGCCAGTACGTTGCTTAGTTGGAGTTAATTCGTTTTAAAATATTTCTGGTGCAGCCTTTTCAATTTCAAGCTTATATCGATTAAAACTTTCACCGGCTTGCTTGCCAAAAAACTGAATCAAAATCAAATCACCGACTTCGGCCCGTTGACGGCTGACGCCTTCCTGTAGGAAGCCATTTAAAAATGCTGAAACCAATTCACCCGATTCAGCCATTATCACTGTCACCGTATGCTGCTCGCCATACTTTGGATGCTGGAAGGTATTAAAGCCAATAATAGTGCCCAGGATATTGCCGTCTCTTTCAAAGTTCCAAAACCTAACCTCTACAGCGGTCGGTGCTGATAGCTGACCGGAGGCAATGGCTTTTAATCTGGCAAATTTGTCGTTGTTATTTGTGTTCATAATTTTTACTCTTAGCTAAGTATTGACTGTTAAACGCCCATTACAGTGTTTCAATGGTCGTCATAAATTTGGGTGAGTCCTTCCCCCAATACATAAGCGTTTTTTTCTGCCGATCCTGTTCTTAAACCATTTCAGTCATACATACTTCAACTGGTGATACTGACGCTATCGCCTGTTGACCAATAACAGCAGTCAACCCCACGACCGTTACTAGGCTGATCGCGCAAGCGATTGGCCTGGTATTTTTCTGCCGCTTACTTTTCTCTGTCTTTGATTCTCTGTAGGGAGAAGGAAGGCGGCTGCCTGTTAGTTTTTAATAGAGGAGATATTTTTCATGAGCAATCCATGTCCAAACTGTCAATCCGTTCGAATCACGACGTTAGATCATGGCAAAAAAGTCGGTGGTGCGATCGGTGCCGTTGGCGGGGCAATAAGCGGTGTGGCCGGTACGATGAGTGGTGCCGAAGTTGGTGGCACAGTCGGCATCATTGGCGGTCCCCCTGGCGTTGCCTTGGGCACTATCGTAGGGGCCATCTTCGGCGGTCTAATTGGCGCGGCCACCGGCGGTGTGACCGGTGCCAAGCTGGGGGAAGTCGTTGATCAACGCGTACTCGACAACTGGCAATGCCTTAATTGCAATTACGTATTTAGCCAACAGAGCCATTAACGCTTGCTGATGCGAAGGCCGCACTTGGCGCGCCCGATTTAACTTCGTTTTTAGCGTTTGTGTACCGACTAAAACCAGCCTGGCGTTCGTTATGGACGTTAACGGCTGCCATTTAGTTGTGACCGTATTTTTAACCCCTTGAGGACGCAGTCATTGCGTCCTCAGCTTTTGCAGGAGCAACACAATGGCAAATGCTTCCAAATATAACGCCCCGCCCAGAATCCGCGATCTGCCGATGCCTATTGAGGCTACGCAGTTGTATGATGTGTCTGAACAATCCTGGAAAGTGCTGACCGAAGTCACTTTCCCCACGGCCAAAACCCCGGCGGTGATCATGATGGCCTTGGATTATTGCCGATCTCGCAAGTTAGACATCTTTAAAAAACCAGTCCATATCGTCCCGATGTGGAGTGCCGCGTTAGGCCGCAATGTCGAAACCGTGTGGCCGTCCATTATGGAAATCCAGACCACCGCTTCACGTACCGGGGTTTGGGCAGGTATGGACAGACCTGTGTGGGGGCCGGATAAGACCCAAACTTTCACCGGTCACTTTAAAGATGATAATGAACAATGGCAGGAAACCCGCATAGAAGTCACTTTTCCAGAATGGGTGGCGGTGACGGTTTATCGCTTTGTCAATGGCCAACGCTGTGCGTTTACTGAGGAAGTTTACTGGCTGGAGGCTTACAGCACCGCTGGCGGTAAACACTCTCAAATCCCGACCGCTATGTGGGTAAAGCGTCCCAAAGGCCGTTTAGCGAAGTGCGCGAAGGCCGCCTCGTTACGCACCGCGTTTCCAGAAGATTGCGGTTATGCCGCGGAAGAAATGGACGGTAAAAGCATCGACGATCTCAACGATACCGCCGTCATTAATGGCCAAGCAATGCCGGTAACGACGGAGCTGCCGGTAAACGACCTGGCAGCCGTCATCGATAAAGCGCAGCTGTCCCCGAAGGTTCAAAATGCCGTGGCGGAATTAGTGCGCCGAACCGCGTTGGTCGGCGCGTGGCAAGCAGCTTACGATTACGCCAAACAAAAATTCACCAGCGAGGAGTTAAGGTTTGCTATCGCTGAACTGGAGCAGGCCTCAGCGGCCCAACAACCGCTGGTAGCGCCGCCTGCAGGCGCGGCCATGCCACCACTGGCGGCATCGCCTGCCGCACCCTTAAATGAAGCCTGTCAGCCCTTAGCACCGCCGCGACACTAGCCTTGCCGCTTGTTTAACATTTCAACTATCACCCTGCCAGAGCATCATGTCGCGCCCTGGAGGGGGTGTTGTCATGATGCCCTGCGTTGCATCAGGAGATGTCATGAAAATACTCGCTCAACCGTTTAACCCTAGCGCCTGCGCTACCGACTGGCGACATTACGAGGTACCCACCGTCCTACGCCGACAAGGACGCGTGTTTCTGGAACGCAGCTGGGCAGCAGAAGCACACAGACATCAGCCAATCACGTTATTCAGCCAGCCACCGTACTCGTTGTCCAAGCCAGAATTGGAGCGTTTGGTAACAAGTTATGGCGGTATTTATCTGCCGACCAGCGATCATCCGCTGCTGCTGTTTGATGATGTGCATTGGGCCCGGCGTTGTAACGCACAACTGAATAAACTCGGCATGTCGACACAGCGCTGGGGATGTCACATTCAGTTATCGGAGTGCCCTTGATGAAGGTTATCAATGTGTCGCAGCGTTCTCAACCGTGGCGAGACTGGCGCGCGCAAGGCCTTAGCGCGAGTGAGGCGGCCGTCATTATGAAACGCTCGCCCTACAAGACGCCGTGGCGTTTATGGGCCGAGAAAACCGGTTTGGTGCTGGAAAAAAGTTTGGCAAACAATCCGTTAATCCGCGCCGGGATTCAGCAAGAACCTGCCGCTTTGCAACACTTTGAGGACAAGCACGGGGTCATGCTGTTACCGCTGTGTGCTGAATCAGCACACTATCCCTTGCTGCGGGCATCATTTGACGGTTTGACCGAAGACAATGAACCGGTGGAAATCAAATGTCCCCATGCGAACACCTTTTTGGAGGTGCAACAGAACCGGGAACAGTCCTTAACCTATCAACTGTATTGGTGCCAGGTCCAGCAACAGTTACTGGTGGCCGATGCGGCGCGTGGTTTTCTGTACTTTTATCTGGCCGGGCAAAGCATCGAGTTTGTCATTGCGCGTGACGAGGGCTTTATAAAATCGCTGCTTGCGACGTCCATGGCTTTTTGGTCGGCGTTGCAGTCGGGTCTGGAACCGATCAAAGATCCGGAGCGTGATCTGTTTTTACCGACAGGTCAAGTTGAGCGGCAATGGCAGGCACTGGCCGCCAATTACCGGCACAACGCCCTGCAAATGGCGGCCCTGAAAGAGCAGCTAAAAACCTTAGAAGCCTTGCAACCAGCGCTGGAACAACGTTTAGTCAGTTTGATGGGCGAGTACCGTGCGGCCGAGCATTCTGGCGTCAGGGTCAACTGCTTTCAAATCCAAGGCAGTATTGACTACAAAGCCGCCTTACAAAGCTTGTTACCGGCCGTGTCGGAGACAGTGCTGGAAGGCTATCGCAAACCAGCCAGCCAACGCGTGCGTATTACCTGCCGCGACGAAGACGGCAAGCTTGCAGAAGTGCCGTTTGCTGCTGACGCATTACAGGCTCTAGTCACCTGCGATTATTGGTTCTAATCCGCGCTGCAGCCAGGCCTGACTGTTTTACAGTTTTACAGTTTTACAAAGTTTTAGCGTCAAATCCTGCTTCCCCCCTGGTTAGCCAGATTTTCTATTCCCCCACCACTAAGGAGTTCCCCATGTTAAAACAGTATTCAATTGCCGATACCTTCGGTATTCACGCCCCCGCCAGCATGCAGATCGAAGGATTTGTAGCCAGCGGCAATGCTTATGTGCCGCCATCCAAACCGTATGTATTCCGGAAGGATCATTTGCGCGATGTGCTGGCTTTTTTAGGCGCCCCTCATGGCGATGGTTTGTACCTGACCGGACCGACTGGTTCCGGGAAAACGTCACTCTTGGAACAAGTGGCCGCGCGACTTCAGTGGGGAGTTCACACGGTGACCGGCCACGGTCGCTTGGAACTCAACGATTTGCTCGGTCAATACATGTTAATGGAAGGCGGCGCGATGCAATGGATAGATGGCCCATTGACGCTGGCGGTGCGTTTAGGACACATATTGTTGATCAATGAAATTGATGCGGTCGATCCTGCCGAGTTGATTGGGTTGAACGATATTGTCGAAGGAAAACCCCTGACCCTTGCGCAAACCGGTACCGTGATTGTTCCCCATCCTAAATTCCGCCTGGTAGCAACCGGTAATAGCGCCGGTAACGGCGATCAATCAGGCTTACATCAAGGCGTATTGCGGCAAAACCTGGCCTTTATGGATCGCTTTAGATTAATGGAAGTGGCTTACCCTGAACCGGAAGATGAATTGACACTGCTGACTGAGCTTGTGCCCAACATGCCAAGCATGGTCTGTGAAAGCATGATCAAGGTCGCCAATCAGATTCGTAAGGTTTTTATCGGCGGACAAGATGGCGGCGGCATGTTGTCAGTGACGCTGTCTACCCGTGGATTGATGCGCTGGGCTTCTTTGGTGGCGACGTTCAAAAGTGCGCCGAATGCCTTGGCGTATTCATTGGACAGAGCCTTAACTTACCGAGCCGAACCGGCAGAACGTGAAGCCATTCACCGCATCGCCAAGGATGTCTTCGGCGATGATTGGCAGGTGTAGTCATGGCACATTGGGCACTATGTCTTTAATGTTAGGGCTTTTGCCACCCCGATTAAACCTTGCTCACGTCTTGGCCGCACACGAAGATCGTTGGTTTTAACGCGTCAATTTGTTGGTGAAGCAGTGGTGTTACGCTCGCCTTAACAATATTTCATTCATGTCAATTAACCCGGAAGGGGCACGCTTGCCCTGGGTGGCAGCGGTGCCTCTTTTACTTATAAGGAGGACCTTATTATGTCCCAAGCAGCAACAATCATTTTAGAGCGCATCGTCTTAATTAAAGTTGAAGCCAACATTTACGGCGCACGTAAAAAATTGAAAAAAGAAGACCTGGTATTAGCCAATGGCAGCAAATTGCCGCCGGAAGATCTGGCCAATCTGGGTTCGAAACGCTTACTTGATCCAGAGCAGTTGTCGGTATTCAACCGTTTGAAAAAGGAAGCTGAGCGTATTTGTTTGCGCATCGGGACGCGCTTCTTGGGTGGCTATGCCATTCCTTGCGATGCGGCCCCCGACATTATTGCCGAACTTGAGCGGATTGCCTTGGATTTTGCCCAGGCTAAAACGACGTTCTTAGCGGGCTACGATGCAGCGGTGACGGACTGGGTCGTTCGCCATCCTGAATTTGGTTACATCATTGAAAAAGCGGTCGATTCGGTGGAGTTCGTGTCGACGCGGCTGTCGTTTGATTATTTGGTGGTGACGGTCGGCTTACCGGAGGGTTTACCGGCACAAGACATCGAGCATTTTGAAAGCAAAATTGTCTCATTAAGCGAGCAGATGTTTTATGAAATAGCGGTGGAAGCTAATCAGTTTATTGAGCAGTCGCTGATCGGTAAGGAGCAAGTCACCCGCAACGTGGTGAGACCGCTTAAGCGTATGCGCGACAAACTTGATGGTCTGGGCTTTCTTGATTATCGGGTAGCACCGGTGGTGTGTACTATTGACCGCCTATTGAGCCGCATTCCCAGCAAAGGCGCGATTGAAGGCAATATTTTACACGAGATATTCGCTACCGCCTTGCTGTTGGCTGATCCGGACAAAACCAAGCGCCATGGCGAGGGCTTATTGGCAGATCAGCCCATGATACTGGAAATTGAGGAAACGCAGGGGCTTGCTACGTCTGCAGCGCCTGATGCGCAGTTAACTCTACCCATTGCACCACAGGATAGCGTCGCGACAGTGGCGTCAAATGAGCTGGCAACCCGCAATGCCGATCGTTCCAGGCTGGATCAAGAAAAAGACCACGATCAATTTGCCAATCTGTTTACCGGTATTTTTGATGAGGATGCTGCAGAGGAATCCGCTGAAGGCGGACTGGAAATGGAACGGGTAATGACAATCGAGAACGTGGAAAAAACACCGTTAGTGTCCGACTACTGGTTTTGACAGCGAATAACGTTAACTCTTTACGACTACGCCAACACCCATCATCCAACTTACCCCAGAAGCAAGCTTCTTGCGTGCCTTGCGGTGAGTTGGCTTGTCCAACGCTTTTTAGGAGCACGTTATGAAAAATAATACCCTGCACAATGCCTTTCCGATTGTGGCGGCCGCTATTGGCAACCGTTTTGGCATTCAAGTAAAAATCGGCGGTGATCGCGCCTTTACCAACGGCAAGTTGATTCAGCTGCCTGCCTATAATGGCAATGATCCTGATTATCAGGAGGTTGCCTGGGGCTTGTTAGCCCATGAATCAGCGCATATCCGCTATTCAGATTTTAGCATTGAGTTTGGTTCGTCAGCATTGAGACGGCGTTTGTGCGGTGCCATCGAAGATGTGCGCATCGAATTCGAACTGGCGAAAGATTTTCCTGGTACGCGGCTGACACTGAGATCGGTGGTTGAAAAAATGATCGCTACCGGTGGTTTTAAAGCCGCCACCGTTGCCGATCATCCGGCCAATGTGCTGTATGGCTATGTGTTGAAAAGCCTGCGCGCACGGGTCTTGGGTCAATCGGCGTTACTGCCGTTGGTCGTACTTAGTGAGCAAGCCCTGAATACCCATTTTCCGTCCGGGGCGGTGATTCGCCTGAAGGGCTTATTATCGGAAGTCCCGGCAGGACTGAGTTCTGAACGCGATTGCCTGCAGCTAACCGATCGTATTCTCACCATGATTGAGCAGGAATGTGCAGATCAGGCTCAAGAGCAGCAGAATCAGCCAGCCTCGCAGGCGCACTCTGGTTCTGTTGATACTGATACTGATGCAGATACTGAAACAGCGGCCGATTCGCCTGCCGGTAACGATGAGGAGAATGACGAGCCAGACGATCTCGCACAGGATAACTCAGCTCCATCAAGCGAGGCCAGCGAGACGCCTAACGCGATAGATAATCAACCCCTCATCGACGCTCTGCAATCGGTCTTAGACACTGAGCTTGACCAGGATTTGTTTGACGCGGTCAAGGCAGAGTTGAGTTTGGAGGCGCGTCATGTCGCTGCGTCTGTCATGCCGGTTGGGCTTAAGCCTACAGGTAATAAAGCGGCGGGGCTGCGCTTGCTCGATAAAGTGCAAAGCGAATCGGTGAAAATCCGTGCAGCGTTGCAAGGTCTGGTGCAAGCGCAACGCATGGACCAATCTCGTCCATCGTCGCGCGGACGGCGGATTATCGGTCGCCGTCTGCCCCAACTGGCGTTGGGCGACAGTCGGGTGTTTGCACGCAGCGCCGTCAAACATTCATCGAAGTCGGCGATTCATCTGCTCTTGGATAAATCAGAAAGCATGAGCTATCCGGTACTTAATACGGACATTCAAACCTGGGAATCACGCCTGTCGATAGCCTTAGAAGCCAGCTTGGCACTGGCGTTGGCGTTTGAAGGCATACCCGGTGTCAATCCCGGCATGACCGCTTTTCCAGGCCGGGATGACGAGTCGGTGTTTCGTTTACTTGAACACGGTGAGCGGATTCGCGCAAAGGTCGACAGCTTTTCGCTACAGGCCCAAGACAGTACGCCGATGACCGAGGCAATCTGGTTTGGCGCGGCCGCACTGCTGCGTTGCCGGGAACCCCGCAAGGTGTTGCTGGTGATGACAGACGGCCAGCCTAACGATCCATTGACGACACTGGAGATTTTGCAGCGCTGCCGGGATAGCGGTATTGAAACCGTCGGTATTGGTTTGGGTATTGATGTCAGCCATTTGTTTCCAAAAGCCATCGCCATTGACGATGTTAAGGGGCTGCGCAGCCAGTTATTTGAGCTGTCAAAAACTCTACTGATGGCAAGTTAAAGCCTGACTGTTGGCGTAACAAAGTAATTCATTATGTTTAACAAGCACCGGCCAAGATAATTGACGCCGGACTCCGGCAGACCACCCTGTCCAGTTAAGACGGGGTGGTCTGCCAAACGCAAAGGAGCACACCTGTGTTTGAATTAGATAAATTAAAAGCCGAACTGGGACAATTCACCGGCACTGAGCAGTATTACTTCAACCCCCTGTATCAAGACATGACTTATACCGATGGCGTCAACTATCTGGTGAGCACGGTCAGCGCATATTGGTTGCTGGACATTATTGGCACGGAGTTTTTTCCCAAGCAACAGTCTGGCCAGTGGGATAGCTTCGTGGTCATCACTCTAGCAGTTGAACAGCACGCCATGAAGATCCGCGTTCAAGATGGCAACAATAACGACTATCTGCACAAACCCATTTTGTTTACTGATTTTCCAGACGGTGAATGGGTCTTATGGCTGGTTAACGGGGTTCTGTTACTGCCATCGGAGTATTGATTCAGCCAACTGACAACAACGACGGTGCTGGTCAAGGGAACAGCAATGACCGTGACCAATTTTTGATCTGACACCTAGATACCCTAACCAACCAGCTATCTGCGCCGTAGCGCGCAGCACATGGAGAAAGCGAATGACTAAAAAACAAATGAAAGTCTGGCTGACAACACAAATACAAGCAGCGATAGGTAACGTCAGCGGCGACTACACGGTGACGGAAAATGGCGATTACGTTTTTATTCTGCCTGAAGTAGGCACTAAATTCGCGATCAGATGCGCCATAGATCCTAACGAGTATAAGAATTCCAGACTTATGGAGTTCTCTGAAAAAATCAGCAAATCAAAAGCGTTCACGAATGTGACAGGCTGCCCAAAACTATAGGTGATCTGACATGACCTTGATATTACGCATTGTTCAAGACGCAGAACCAGTAAACCCTCGACACGATGTCGATAATCTTGGGACGATGGTTTGCTTTCACAAACGCTATTACCTGGGCGACCAACATAACATAGCCCATGCCGACTTCAATAGCTGGGATGCGATGCAGGCGCATCTTACTCAGGCGGTTGAGGCAGTTATACTCCTGCCGCTATTTCTTTATGATCATTCTGGTATCACGGTACAAACCAACCCATTCAACTGCCCTTGGGATTCAGGACAAATCGGCTTCATTTATATGGATAGGCAAACTATCCTCAACGAAGCTCCCGGCCATCCGAAGATACTGACTAAAACAGCAAAGGCCTGGGCGACCGAGTGCTTGTTGACGGAAGTGCAGATTTATAACCAGTACCTGAGCGGCGACCTCTGGGGTTATATCATTGAAGACTCAGACAGTAATGAAGTCGAATCCTGTTGGGGTTTTTATGATCAAGCTTATTGCAAGGCTGAAGGAGAGAGCGTGATAGCTCACTTGCTGACACGGAAGGAGGCGGCGTGAACTCAATTATCTAACAGCTAAAAAACACTATGCCATGTTGCCTGCCGCCAATAGTCTTTGTCGGTGGGCGGCCAGGCTTTTGGAACTTACGCTTCGCCGACACCGCTCGGGAGTATCGATTAGCTGTCGATATAGCTGTCGACAATTTTTTTTAGGTGAGATTATCGCCGCTATAGTGCCTATCGATAGCACCGTGGTAACCCGTTAACAGCCACATGAAACCTCGTGGTATGTCCCACGAAAACTCATCATCAACGGGTCACCGTACAACAGCTTTTAAACCTCAACCACTTAAATTATGCCGTATCGACACAACCGGTCTATCAACCTCAAGGTTAGCCATTCACAGCGTCTTTTAAGGATTTACCGGCTTTAAAACCCGGCAGTCTTGCGGCGGCGATGGTGATTTCTTCGCCAGTTTGTGGATTGCGACCTTTGCGCTCGGCACGTTCTTTAACTTCAAAACTGCCAAACCCTACCAGGGCCACGGAATCACCTGCCTTTAAAGCAGTTTCGATGGATTTTATGATGACCTCCAAACCCCGACCTGCGTCAGCTTTGGTTAAATTGGCGTGTTGAGCGATGGCGTTGATTAGGTCGGATTTATTCATGCAAGGTTGCTCTTTAATAGTTAAAACAGTTAGGGTAATTGAGTTGTGTGGGTTTTTGAATCTAATTCTTAGGCAGCCTTGTAAAAGTAACAACCTATGGCATGAATTGCTACTCTCAGATCGACCAATGTTTCATTAGTTCATACAATGATCGGGGTCAAATTTTGAACGGACTTCATAGGCGATGCCGATCCGTTTGGGGGCTGATTTTCACCGTTTAAGTCAGTCATGTACTAACCGAATTCCTTCTGCTGCATCCGTCACGATATGGACTTTTGTCTGGCCACGCGTGCCAATGCGGCCATATTTGAAGGTTACGATCAAATCACCGAATAAATCCCGTTGTGCCTCAATGCGGTAAAAACGCCAATGGTTACGGGATGCATCACAGGCTTGCAGTTCGATTCGAAACGCTTCGTTCATTGTGGTTGCAGGCGATATGGTCTGGTAATAGCTCTTAGGCCTTCTTGCAATCCAATGGCGTGACTCCTGATCTCTAGTTTCGGTAATAGTAAGGACGGGCCAATGGATGATTTATACGACCATGAGATTTAATGAGGCTTTAAAGGCTAAGCAACCCGCTTTGAGTTAGTTATGTATTGAGTTTTAGATAGTGGCGACTTGTAATAGTCCTCGTCCAGAAAGCGTAATAAAGTTTTAAGGTCAGCCTTGTTGCTAGGCAACACAATTTTTTCAATCCCATCTGCAGTTGTTGTTGCGAGTGGAATATTGAATTCAGCGGCAACTGCTTTTATGTCATTTAAAGGTACATTTTCAAGAATTTGACTTTGCTGAATTAGTGAAAACTTTCTTCTTACCCAAGTATCTGATATTGAAATTAAGTTTGGAAGGCTAGCTGCTGTTATAAGTTGCAATGAAGCAAAATCGTTAATGTCGCTGTCTGTTGCTTCTTTGTAATATTCACTCATATCGAATATTTGGCGGAGTAAATGAAAGCTAAAAAATTTTAAAGACCCATCCTTGAGTATGGCAGTTAACTTCGAATCAATTGTTAAACCAATACCTTCTATTTTTTTATAGACGTTTGCTGAATGAAATATAGATAGTCCATTCGTAGAGATGATTTTTCTTTTATCAAAGTGTTGAATCAGGATTGTTACCCCCCCGGATTGATCTATATAACCAGTGAATAAAGCCTTAATAATTTGAAAAACCTCTGGTGATGCGACAACCTCTGCTACTGAAAGTGGGTTTCTTATTACTATGGATAATCCATCTATATCATCAAAGCCCGCAATGACGAGCGCCTCACCGAAGTCCGGTTTATACTTGCCATCAAAAGCAATTTCATGATCAATTGAGTTTGTAAATTGTATTTCTTGATTTTGTAGGTATTGAGTCAGTTCGCTTTGCACTTCCTGAGACAAAGAAAATCTTACTACCCTGCTAGCAGGATCATCGGTTAACGCAAACAAATTAAACATTTTTACTATATCTCCATCAGCATATTTTCTGATATTTTTTTAACAAACTTCACGCTTTTAGCGTCCCTTATGTCCCGCTTTGAGATCAAGACATAAACAACTCCGGTAGATGATTCAACTTTATAAAATCTAAAGTGTAATAGCCGAAGTAGGGGGTGAGATGGCATTGAACTTATTAGCCACAATATTAGAACAAGGATCGATGTCAATATAACTATCATGTCAAATTGCAACTCCGAAGCGCGAGCTATGATTGGTATCAAGTAACTACCAACAAACATCAGCAACATAAAATCATTTGACTCAACTTTCTTTGCATCAAACGCAATCGATTCACTTGAGCGCGACAACATCTTGATTATTAGAATTGGGAGAATTGAACCAATACTGCCGATGACTAAAAGCTCTGCAACATCTTGTTGCCAGCCATGCTGATCGAAGCGAACATAAGCAAGAGTCAACATTACTGGTGAAAATGCTGACATGAACAATAGGGTTTTCAACCAATTTCGCATAACAATAATCGTATATACATAATAAGATATTTCCACAGACGAAAAGTAATAGTAAATGCTTATTGAAGCATCTATTCACCAATATTTACTATTGTGCCCTCAAAATCATCACAAAGCTTATCAACTAAATCTTCAGTCTCTTTAAAGAAATATTCTCCGACTAACTGCCGATTGAGTGCCTTGTAGCGGCGATATATTTTCGCAAAATCATCATAAATTTCGGTTTCCGATACATGCGACTTAATCTTTACGATTAGCCGCATGCCGTCTTTATCATTGCGCACATACTGGAAGTAATCTGAAATCTTAGCTTCAAAGTCCTGTATCAGCGTGCCGGTTTTGGCTTCCTGTTCATTTCGCGCGGCAATGATGGCGAGAATGTCAAATTGCCCACCCGGACCATATTCGGCGCCTTCCGCTACTTTGAGCGGAGCCTTTTTCTTTTCCTTCGGCTCATAGGTCACGACTTCAATAATGCCGATCTGATTGTCAAAATATACCTCAATCGGGTCTTTAACATCCTCGCTGCGGTGCATCATGTTGTAGAGGGTATTGAACTTACGCCAGAAGAATAAAAAGCTTGGCTCGCTGTACTTAGCATCCAGATCAATCACATATTCAATGCGATTAAGAATGGTGAAATATTGGGCCGCTTTGGCTTTGGTATCCGCGGTTCTCTGTGGATTGGCGTCGATGTATTTCTTTAAGCTGCTTTCAAAATCCAGATAACTTTCAGGCTCATCACGCTTGGCGGCATCTTTATAAATGCTCATGAACACTGTAAAAAACTTATCGAAAGTGTCCGATTTTTTCAGTTCACTGAGCAGAACATCCAAGACCTTTTTATCGCTGAACGGATCGAAGTCACTCACTACCACATCGGAGAAATGTTCAAAGGCATCTTTGATGTTTTGCACATTCACATTGTTGTAGGAGAAATCGACAATCTTGCAGTCGTTCTTGTATTTCGCGGTGCGATTGACTCTGGAAATAGTCTGAATAGCACTGATGCCTTTAATTTCTTTATCCAAAAACAAGGTATGCAGTCTTTTCTCATCAAAGCCGGTTTGCAGTTTAGCGACCACGATCATCAAGCCATTTTTATTCAACGCAAAACTTTCCAGGACTTTTTCTTCAGTCAACCCGCCATTTAAACCGGTAGCATTTTGCTCGTCTTGATTGGCTGAATACACGATATGAATCGGTGACTCGGCATATTTGGCAAATTTCGGTTGTTGCACCAAAGCATTAAAGTGTTTGGTTACCGCTTCTTTGTATGCAATCGCAGCTTTAATGGAATGCACCGCCAACATGGCCTTACCGGTACCACGTATTTGGCGATAGACATCTTTAACCAATAAATCGGCGACATACTTGGCGATGGCATCAATCCGGTCACGGTTTTCATAGATTTGTTTTTTCTGGGCGTCTTTGTAGTCTTTTTCAGTGAAACCGATCAGTGGGTTGCTGGGTAAATCAAACAACATTTTTGACGCCACCGGCACAATGTTTTTCAGCGGATTGAGAATAAAGCCATCCTCAATCGCTTCTTTCATGGTGTAGCTGTCAAAAGGCCGCCAGAGCTTTTCGCTTTCAGCATAACCACTGAATTCACCAAATCGAGCCAACGAATGATCATCCGGGGTAGCGGTAAAGCCGATAATCAAATTCTTTTTGGTACGGGCTCCGGCATAGGCTGAATGATCAAACGGGCTTTGCAGTTCATCGAAGATGCTGATCATTTCTTCATGCTGGTCGCCGCTGTTGGAGCGGTGAATTTCATCAATCAGAAACACAATGCGCATGCTGGCGAGTTTTTGCAGCACCTCGGCATCCAGCATGTCCCGCACTGAACCAAATTTCTGTAAATTGACAATCACCAAACGGGTATCCGATGCCAGCGCTTCTTGAAAGGTCTTTTTATTGGTGGCTTCCTTGACCATACGATTATCTATGTTCATGTTCAGCATCAGCGAATCTATCTGGCTACGCAGCTGCAAACGATCCACCACGATCATGATTTTGTCGTAAACGTATTCGCTCTTGCCGTGACTATTCGGGCGTCGCAAGTCTTTTAACTGCAATGCCGACCAGCCGATGATGTTGGATTTGCCAAAACCTGCCGCGTATTGCATCAACAAGGAATAGACGTTTTTATTATTGGAATAGGCTTTGCGCTTTTCCAGCAGTTCTTTTTTCTTGGCTTCCCCGACACCTGCCAACTGTTTTTCCAACAGCTGTTCAAAGTAATCAGGTTCTTGCTCATGCGCCAGAAACTCATCAATCTTGGCCATGATTTTATCAGTGCCGAATTTCTGCTTGGGGCGGGGTGAAATCAAGTGCCCGGCTTCATTTTTGACTTCCTTCACGCCTTTGTTTACATAGACATCCCGCTCGATAAAGTTGTAATACAAAATCTCTTTTTCGATGAACAACTTGCCATACAGTGCAGCAAACAACTCTTTTAGCTTATCTTTTTTATCGGCATCGGGGTTTAACAGTGGATAAGGCTTAAACACAGCGGAGGCTTTTTTCTCAATCTCTTCGCGGTCAAACTTGCCTTCGCGGCAGGTGACTAACATCTCGTCAAAATAATCCGCCAGGGTGCGGATCACAAAGGTTTCGCCAATATCGGTGGTAGTAATGTGAATAGCTTTTTCAAATATCTTCAGGAAGTCTTTGCGGTAGGCCAGCTTTTCGTTATCACTGAGCATGGCATTGCTATCAAACTGCTGGTGATAGACCTTCACCGCCTCAAAATAATCCTTGATGACTTTGCCACGGCCATTCTTGGTGGCATTTTGGCTGGTGTAGTTGGATTTTAATTCGCTGTAACCCAAATAAATGCCGTTCACAAACAACACAATATCGGGGCGAAAAGAAAACACTTGCTGACCTTGGTAACTGTATTTATAAGGCAGCTCCTGCACTACGGAAAAAATGTTTTCCTCAAACAACGCATTGTCGTGAATCACGCTGTCGCTGGTGTAAAACAAATGCAGCTTAATGCTCTGCAAAGTAATGGCCTTGTTGGCATTAATAAAAAGGGCTTTATTGCGGCTACTGCCACAGCGCTCCTGGATTAATTCAATCAAATCTGCCAGTAACTTTTGTTTGTTGCCAGCGTATTTTTTCAGCAGCTGCTCATAAGGCTTTTTGTTCAGCTCGGTGTCAGAGATAAACGCCTGCAAGTCTTCTTCGATAATCAGCGATTGGGTGACGGTGTTGGCTTTAACTTCCTTATAACCCAAGCCATCGCGAAAGAAGGGGATTAAGAACTTATCCTGCAGGTGCAGCTCATTCATAGCTCACTTGCCCATTCCGCTTTTACCCGTGCGATTACATCGATTAATAAGCTGGGCCGGATGTGTAATGACGTTTGTTGTGGAATAGCAGCCAATAACGCGACCACTTCGGATGGTGTGCGTAACTGTTGGCGAACAGCACGGATTAACAAACCCAATGTGCCATGCGCGGTAATATTCAGACTTTTAGCCGCTAAGCGCGCGGCGGTATCATCCGTGATTAACAGGTTAACAGAATGGGTAACACACAAAGCCAGTGCCTCGCGTTCGCCATGATGTAAGGTATACAAGGCGGTCATTGCATTTACTCTGTCGGAAGCGGGTGGAGATGGCTGTCGAATCAGCTTAACCTTTGCCTGTTGTAAGGCTTGTGGACGATGGTGCTGTACTTCAAGCCAAACCGCATTTGGCACTAACACCGCCGCGTAATCGCTTAATACATCCAATGCCGCAAGCTCATCCAAATGTATCAATGGCCCGGCATCAGCGACAACTAAAGCGGTGCTAGTCTTCGCCATGTAATCCCCATTCAACATCTTCCTGGATAAAGGTTTCAGTTAATACCTGTTGATGCGATTCCAGATAACGGCGCAGGGCTTCCGTGACAATTTCCTGCAAGTTACCGGCCCATCCCTGTTGCACCAGTGTTTGCGCCTGTTGCCAGAGTTGATCGGGTATTTCAGTATGGTGTGTGCTATTCATGGCGATGCTCCGGTTTAAATACACAAATTTTCCCCGTGACTATATCGTTAATCAGGGTTTTTCGCAGTTCTTTGAGCTTATCGATTTGGCTGTTGATGGTGGCGACGATGCGATCAATGTGCGCGGTTTTTTCGTCGAGGTAGTTGGCGATGGCGGTTTGTTCCTCAAATGGAGGGACTGGGATTTTTATGCCACCAAATTTATCGAAGTACAGTCTCAGCCGCATATCCATAATGCCACGAGATGATTTTTTAAAAATCTCTTGTGCTTTTTCCGTCCTAAATAAATAAGCGTAATACTCTTCACTTACGTATTCGCTAGTTTTTCTTAAAACATCATAAGCAGGGCTAGTGACACCATCATAGGCAGATAAACCTATAGCACCCATCCATGCTAAAAGTTTATTTACGACGATGTCGCCCTTTTTAACTAGCCAGTATCCATCTGTCGAACTAGCTTTATTACCTCGTTGCTCCATGTCTTTTCTTGGTCTAACGCCAATACTCGTATAGAGGGACAATAATTCGTAATTGTTATTATTAGGGGCCATATCAGTCACAAGACTAAATAAATTCTTTACCCTTCTTACTTCCCAATTCACAGGAACTTCGGTTACCCACTCTGTTTCACTATATTTAATAGCAACGGTTTTATCCAGACCACAAGTGACGGTTTCGTTGATGAGGGATTGTTTGAGCTTTCCGTACTGCGCCGCCTTTTGGCTAAGCAGGTCTATTTGGCGGTCAATCTGTGCGGTTTTGGTGTCGAGGTAGGTGGTGATAGCGGTTTGTTCTGAAATTGACGGTGTTGAAACAGGTAAATTTGCGATGAAATTTGAGCTGACACGTGGCATTTTTGCCCCAGCTGTTGATCCGTTTATTACATCAATAAACCTATCAGAAAGCATTAAATATTTTGCAAATAATGGTGTGATACTCCGCTTTGGACGGTAAACAAAAATGTCGCCAATCGCATTGCCATCAAAATCTGCCAAATACACTTTGGCGAGGTATGGTCTTAATTTACCGAACAAAATGTCATTTCGTTTGAACTTAATACCATCACCATCAAACTCACTTTCTGTTGAAATAAAACGCCCAGTTTTCCCCTCAATATTTTCGAGGGCAACTTTCAAGAAAGATGAGTTCATACATCTATCAGAAACAAACTTGAAAACATCCTTATGTCTATTCAATGTCCAAGAAGTCGGAACATCCCCCAGCCACTCAATCCCGCTGTATTTATAAGCCTCATACCGAGCAAATTTGGCTCCGTTCATAATAACAAACCAACTTCCAACGCCTTCAATTCATCATCAAGCGTGGCAATTTCACCCAAAATTTCTTCTACATTCCGCAGCTTTTCCGGTTTGTAGAAAACCTTATTAAAGTTGATCTCCACGCCTACCACGTTGTCCAAATAGGCAAACGGCTTGCTGATGTATTTGGCCATAAAGGCTTCGATGGCGGCTTGATTATCGGCTTCGTCTCGATGAAACGGGATAATCTCGTAATCTTTTTGATAATCCGGCGTAAGTTCTACGCTGATTTCAATGCGCTCCGGTTGGGTTTTACTGGCGCTTTTAAGCGCGGATTTAACGACGATTTTGCCGCAGCCTAACCTTTCGACAGGCTCAGGGCGAATGGATTGTTGAGGTTCCTTAATCAAGGTTTCTCGTTCGGCATCAAACCAATAGCGCGCATCGCTGGTGGTCACGACCAGCGGCTGTTCTTTGTAATCCAGACTGGTGATAAAGGGCTTGATGTCTTGTTCAAAGTAGTCGGCAAGCGAGCTGTATTGCTGTGGGTCAAAAATGGTAATCGTAAATTCGGTGATTTCACGCTCGCCATTGCTTAACTTTGTGGGTGTCAGTTTTTCGCTGGTTTTGCTGGTCGGTAGTTGAGCGGCAAAGCTGTTGCCATATTCATCGACATTGGTGAGCATGATGGCTTGTTTGTTGAAATAGAAATACTCTTTATCAAACACACGGGCATAGTCGTTGTCTTGATACGCCGTGAGTGTCTCAACGATCTCAAGACGGCTAACAGCATCGACTTCTTTGCGCTTGGAGCCTTTGCTCTTTTTCAGCGGTTTGAATTTGTCACTGGCGTTAATCAGCATCACTTTGTCTTTGTGGTGCGGCTGTTTGTTTTTATTCAGTATCCACAAATAGGTGTAAATGCCGGTGTTAAAGAATTCGTCGGTCGGCAGTTGGACAACTGCTTCAACGATGTCGCTGTCCAACATCCATTTGCGAATATTACTTTCAGCGGAACCGGCATCGCCGCTAAACAGCGTGGAACCGTTGTGTACCACCACGCCCATGCCAACGCTATCCAGCTTGGAAATAAGGTGCTGCATAAACAACAGCTGCCCGTCTGAGATTGAGGGCAAGAATTTAAAGCGGCCGGTTTTGTCGTGGGTGATGTCTTTTTCGTAGCCTTTCCAGCTGACGCCATAGGGCGGATTGGCGATGACCACATCAAATTCTTCGTTATAAAACTTGTCGTCTACCAGGGTGTTGCCGTGTTCGATTTTGGAGTCCGGCCGAAAGCGACTTTCAATTTTCGCCAGCGCGTAGAGTGCGTCGTTCCAGTCTTGACCGAAAGTTTGTGTGAGGCGTTTAAATTTTTGGTTGATACGGTCTTCGACCCCAAACAGCATGTTGCCGCCACCGCAGGTACAGTCGTAAATTTTTAACAGCGTGTCGGATTCTTCAATCTTGGAGGCGATGATTTCGGCAATTAGCGCAATTACGTCGTCGGGGGTGAATTGTTCCCCAGCCGTTTCAGCAGAAATATCCGCCCATTTGCGTTTGATGTGTTCTTCTAACGTGGTGATTTCAGAGTTGTTGAAAGGCTTAAGGTCAATCTCCGCCCATAATTTGGTATAGCCCAGCAATACTTTTTTGGCTTTAAGCTTGGTTACTACACCTTTTATATCGAGGAATTTTTCGCCCTCGGACGCTTCCACGCCGAGCAGGTCTTTGGTTTCACCGTCAAAGCCTTTCAGGTACGCGTCAAAATCAATCTCGAAGGACTTATCGTTTTTGCAGATGTCGGTTAACGACTGATTTTTCTCAAAAATGAAAATGTTATAGCCCTGACCTTTGTCGCGGATCATGTCGTACAGATCATTTTTATCGATGCCGTTAAACGCGGCTTCACCAATATCAGCTTTAAGCTCATCAAACATGCGGATCAGGCGGCTTTCAATCATCACCAGCGCAAAAAACGGCATCATAAAAGACGGCCACTCGGATTCTTTAATGCCGCTGCCACGCAACAAGTCAGCCGTTGCCCAGATTTTTGATTCGTATTGGAGGATGTCCATTCTATGTTTAGTTCCAATTTTGGTGAATTATTCGCGAGTTAGATGGCTAACTTTGGGTTGGTATTTACCGCAAAATTTCTAATTTATCTCTTCTTTCGATATTCAGCGATAAACTAATTGCTTGTGCTCTAACGTGTATCAACTCGTCTATTTTTTAAGCCACTCATAAAGAGAACTAAAAAAGGAAGATTTCATGTCATGAGGTCTAGCTTTGTGAACGTTCAGTAATTGATCAATACGCTTGGAAGCTAATAACTTCATTTTGTTGATTTTCTTTGTAAGTTGATCTTCAGAAACGCTCATTTAAAACCTCATAACTGTAAAAACTTTGCTGAAGAATTCTTTCTTGCCGTTTGTAAATGTCCTTTTCTTGGTGACCGGTTTGGTCAAATATACGGACAAAAAAACGGCAATTATGCGCTTTACTCCAATTCAGTAAGGCGTCAGTCTGTCTGGAAAAAGTAGATGAAGAGACTAAGGTATCGAAATTAATTTGTTGAACGGGGAGTAAAGCTTGATCCTCTTGGCGATTAGGTAGCTTTCGGTCACGGATGATATATCCATTGGAGTTTAACGCGATGTCAAAAATATACTCTAACTTGCCATTTGGAGAGACCCAGCAAGGAGGAAATTCTGTTCCTCGGCCGCCTAGCCGTTCCGTAAGATTTATTACCTGACCTTTCAAGGTCTCGACTTCTTTTTCAAGGTTGCGTTTTTGGCTGGCTAAATCGGTTGATTTATTTAAAGCTATAAGAGCGGATTTAACGTCATTTGGCTCAATCGGTGGATTTTGATTTTTGGCAAAATCCTTAACTTCTTTACCAAGGATGGCATCTTTTGCAATATCTTCAAGTGATGTATTGGCCGAATCCTTGGCTTTTTCGAGAAGCTCTTTCAACTCTTTATAGCTTTCAAGTTCGGTTCGCAGTTTTTCAAGCTCTCGTTTAATTACTTCCAATTCCTTTGAATTTTTAATTGCCATCCTAATCTCTTTAAATTGCTCATCAATTGTCTGTGCATTGGGGAAAGCCTGATGAATTTCTTGAACAAGAAGAGCTGATTCAGCCGCATTTGATCCTGGCACTTGAGTAAGCTCCTTAATGCGTTCATCCTTGGAAAAGATGGTTGCAGCTAGAGCCATCAAGATTGCAAAAAGAATCAAAATCATTATCTCGGCCATTGTAAAACCAAGCACAAGACCTCTACGATATGAGCGATCCTGTCGTGAATTGGTGTGTTGCATTAGGTTTCAGTCTCAGCTTGAGCATTTTCCGACTTAAGCCGCGTAGAAATTTCATCAATAATGTCATTCAGTCCAGCATGGACTTGAGTGGTTGACTTTCGAGACTTCTCTAACTCTTTTTCAAGTTCTATAGAATGATTGCGGACACTCTCAAAAATGAGTTCTGTTGAAGCGGCAAGTTCTTTCATTGCTCGTAACTCTTGACCGCGAATATCATCTGATGATTGGCCTATAGCCTGTTTGACTTCTAGCGCATTTTGAGAAATATTGGCTATTGCCGAATCGACCTCTGCCTGCCATCCAGCAACAAGAGAAGATAGAGCAGAAGCTGTGCCGCTTAATGACTTTTTGATTTCAATTAGGTTCTGAGAATGTTCTTGGGTTAGCTTCTGTGCCTCTGTGACAGTTTGTGTGATGGATGAAAAAATACCGTTGCCTAGTTCAGCTGACTTGTTAAGGATTAACATATTCTCTTGAGCTTGTACTGTGACAGCATTTAAAGCCGATACGTTTTGATCAAGCAGATTGGAACTTGCTAAAGCATTTTCAATTGCTGTTGTAAGTCTTGCAAGCACCTTTCCATCAGCGCTTGCCCTCTTATTAATGGCTGCTCCTGCCTCTTTGATAGCGTCCATAGCGGGAGCAATTTTGGTCGTGATCAAATCTGCAGGAGCCTCAATACTCTCAACACGTTGAAGAAGGGACTCAATAGCGGTTACCATTCCAGCAGATGTTGAATTTAGCTGCTTAGCGTTCAAATCAAAGCTATCTAGTGTTTCACCCATCCTAACACCCAGAATTTCAGCGACATCGCCAAATTTAGCAGCACTTTTGCTCATGGCGTCCGAAGCTTCTTGGGATACGGCTTGCAAGCCTTCTGCAATAGATTGCTTCGTCGCGCGTCCAAAATGGTTCATTTCTAGCGTGATCTGATCAAGCTCTGTTCGCAGGCGGGCAGCTGCATTGGCCAATTCAATTCTGGCCTCCGCTTCGACATCAACAATGTCGTGGCGCATTTGGTTGAAAAAAATTCTCAACATTAGACCCACAATCGTTGTAGCAAGAGCTATGCCAAAACTATTGATAATAGGATCCATACTTGCAGTACCAGAAGACTGCTCGGTTGTGGAATTAAAATTGTAAAGAGCATACGAAAGGCTTACGAGAGTATAAAGAAACCCTAGATAATAAAGATTATCACCTGATTGATCTTCACTGAGCCTGCGTTGCCGAACTCTGACCAAGGAGATCGCGTAAAGCAGCATTAAAATAACCGGGAAGATAGTCACATAGAGCTGCGGAATTTGATATATCTTGAGGCCTATCATACCGATAGCCCCAATAATAAACACAATGCCAAACATGTATTTATCGTAGAAACTACTAACGGGATTAAGCCTGGGAGCACCCATCTTATCTGTCATCTTGACACCTATTACTTTCAACTAAAACACAAAAACCGACTTGTATAGCTCCTTGCTCAGCAAAAATTCTTTGCCACAAATCGGCTAACTTAGATCGACTTAAGGCGTTTTCACGAGCTAGCATCCAGACATTGATGTTTATATCCCGCAAGTCGCTCTTAATTCGATCAAATGATTTGTTTTGTGTGAAGGTATTGGCTTCTAACGTTCCACGGTAGAGGGATAGGTTTGATGTATGCTGCATGAGGTCAGATATAATAATTAACTTTTTGGGTTTGTCACGAACAGAGGGTTCAGACAGACTTGTGAGCACTACAGATTGAATGCTTTCCAGAATTGGGGACTCTTTATCTGGAGAAGCATCAAGAAGTTGTGAAATTTCATGCTCAAGAGGTTGTCCAAACCCTTCTTGCCATGTGCGTTCAACTTGGCGAGGATTACCGACAAGCGGGTTTATTTCATTCCCGTGGCCAGGATTACAAAGTGAAACAACAGGCTTAAGCAGACTAGATTGAGTGCTATGGATAAAGTACAGGTCAAGCCGTCCATGTAATGGAATAGAGTCTCTTAAAATCTGAAACTCGTCTAAAAAGGCCTTTTTTTGTTGGATTGAAAGACTATCAGTAGCGTCAATTAGTAGAGCGGTTACACTGGTCGCCCCAGATTCTGGGCAGAAGGATTTTTTATCCAGTACAAGTACATTTGACTTAAGATTAAAATATCCGATAAGCAAGGCTGAACCAATTAATAAAACGAAAATAATCATGAGAATACCAAGAAAATCTTGTTTTTGATCTTTAGCATCTTTCTGGTTCCGAGAGTTTTTACGCCGCGCCACGATCAGCTTCCTTTGAGTTGGTAATTTCGTCTATTTGAGCAATCTTAACAATAGCTTGATCAAAAGCATCCATAACTTCATTGATTGCTAATTGAATTTTCGTACTAGCTTCAGTCATTACCTCATTAAGGTGTTCATCAGAAAGTGTTGTGACGGGAAGAACCGGGGAGGCTCTTCTTTCAAGGTGCCAGGCACGGTCAAAATACTTTGGTGGTGGTGTATTACGTGCCTCTCGGTTCCTTGCACGATAAAAAGTGACCAGTTCCCGGCCAGAGCTCTCTAAATAATTTTGATGTGTCTCTAGGTTTACAAGTAAATTTTGTCTATTAGCAATGATTGAGTCATGTTCCTGACGCCGTTTAACGAGCTCATCTTTGAGCTGTGCCAGTGCTGAAGATGCTTCATCTCTTGTGCTTCTCAAATCATCTAGCAAACTTGCTTTTTTATCAGCATAGATTTCATAGGCTCTACGCCGTCCTCGCGTGACATTTCCATAATGGGGATAGGGGTCGTCCATTTTAAAACCATCTATCAATGCAAAAAGCGCAAATGAGCAACCAAGACCGACCATCATCCATGATTTGAAGTCAGCAATATCAAAAGGGGTAGCCCAAACCGAAGACCAGGCAATTTTATATGCGTGCTCTGAAATTTCACCACCAAGTGCATCGCGGTAATGAGCAACCCCGATATTAAAGAAAAAATTTAATGGTAAAAAAACTAATGTCGTCGCTATGGCGACCAATTTTTGGATGAATCCTTTGTGCCAAATAAAAGGCACAACTTTAGCTCCAATCAACAAGGCAAAAACGATATTCAGGATAGCAATAACAACTGCTTCAATAATTCCACCGAGCAGACCAAGATCATTGCCTGCTGCCAGAAAGGAACCATTTAATATAACTTCGATTAAAAATAATATGAAAATAAAACCCACATGTAATATTTTCGATCGGGGGTAGTGTGCGGGGCGATTTAATTCGTTTGCAATCTTGAAGCGTTTTAGATTATCAGCATGTTCCTTTACATCCTCTCGATAAATCGTAAGGTCATCTTGTCCTTGATGTATTTGTTCCTTAAAATCGCCTATGGCTTCTCGGGCGGCTATAGTGACTTGCGTCAATCGGGCCTCAATATTTAGATTAGCTAGTCTCTGATTATAGGTTGTCAGATGATCGTGAAATTCATTCAGACATCTAGCTCGTTCAGCTTCGATTGTATTTATGATTGCGTTTTCTACATCATCAAAATCATCACTGTCTGAATTGGGAAGTTGTTTGTTACCATTTTCCTTAGCATTTTCCTCAAGCCCAAGGTTTTCTTTTATCTTCTTGATGTCCAGAGGAAGAAATTGACTGATGCTCGGCAGTTGGAACTGTGTTGATGATACGAGTATGTTTTTTAGTGTTTCAAGTGTGCTCATGCCAGTATCTTTGCTTCCGTCGTTTTAGTCATAAAGTAACATTCCCTTTGTCCCGCACATCGAAACGCTTTCTAGTATATCTACAGCACAAGTTATCAATTGTCGCCTATTTTCCGACTTCTGAGGATATTTTCGCTTGTTGGTTCTCACTAAGTAAGGGGATGGTTTGTAATTTTAAGTAATTTCATCCTGCGGAATGGCCATGCAATCAAAAGACCAAACTCCTTCGCACACGGGCTACATATTCTGTAGAAATAACAACAAGTAAGTATCCAATCACACAATTTTTTTATTAAAGATGCGTCTGACTAACGTACAGATTCGTTAGTCGTCTTTATCGGCGACAGCACCTTCAAAACAACCATGCCGGAAAATGTGGTGTGTGCCGGTGGATATATCCGGTTTATTAAAAGGAAAACCCAATCCATTCTGACTGACAGTGACGTGTCGGCGGTATGTCGAAAAATTCAATCGGGTCGCCTAAAGCCGTCGTTAAAAACTCATCGGGAACATGTTAAGCACGTTAAAACCATTGTCGAGCAAAAACAGCAAGCAGATGATAATGCCTGTCAACAGTGTGGTAAGCCTATGGTCCTGAGAAAGGTAAAGAGTGGCAGTAACCAAGGGGCTGAATTTTGGGGATGTAGCGGGTATCCAAAATGCCGAACGGTCAGGGCAATTTCATAAAACCATGCTTTCTTAATTGCTTGGTGGGCTGCTATGTCAGCCGAACAATCTCAGCTTTCTTGATGGCCTTACTGAGCATCATATAGGTATCCCGATCAAAAGCCGGTTGGCCATTGGCAAGTAGCTCATGGACCTCGCTTTCTTCTTTGGCCGTGCCCAGATAACACCAGTGGTCAATGACGTGCAGCTCAGCCCCTTCTTTAATACCCACAGCACCTCGATAGGGCCAAGCCGTAAGTTTCAGTTTGGCCATGGCTAGTATTAGTCTAGCGGTATGCTCAAGCGGCTTTTCTGCACCGACACAGGCGCCTTTACATTTTTTCAGCTGATAAGCAAAACAGGGGCGGCCTTTATTGATCTTTTCCAGGCCGAGTACACTCAAACACAGGTTGAATTGGTCAGCGATGCTGCCTAATGCCTTTTGGGCATCGCGTTGGCTGTTATAAAGGCCGTAAAGATTATCTTGGCTGCCAAAATCCAGCTCATTAGCCCAAGTCAGTACCGGACGCAGCGTGTCGCCACTTTCTTGTAACTGCCAGGCACACAAGGCATTTTTTCGCCGCAGGCGTTGGTTATGGATGGGTTGCAGCTGCTTGATCAATTTGGCTTCGGTCAGTAACGCGCCTAACTCACCGGCGGTTTCGATCCAGTCAATGCGGCGCAGCTGTTGCGACAGGCTCATTTCTTTGTTGTGGCGATGGTCAGCGGAGAAATGCGACAGCACACGCTGGCGAATATTGACGCTCTTACCGATATACAACGGCAGTGCATTCTCGCCATAAAACAGATAAACGCCTGGGCCATCAGGTAGCTCATGAATCAGCAAGGGGTCAATATTGGACGGCAGGCTGGAGCGTCCGATGAGTTTTTCTACGGTATCAGCAATGGTGGCTTCTGGGAAAGCAGTGGGTAATTGCGTCCAGAATTGATGGATCAATTGCGCATCGGCCAAGGCACGATGGCGGCCATTGGCTTTCAGGCCATGGCGTTCAATCAGGCTATCGAGATTATGGTGTTTGTGTTCAGGGAAGAGTGCCCTGGATAATTTGACGGTACACAACACGGTGGGTTGAAAGACCATGCCCAGGCGTTTGAATTCGTTCTTTAAAAAACCGTAATCAAAGCGGGCATTGTGGGCGATAAATAAGTAGCCCTGTAACAGCTTGGCTACCTGGTCGGCGACCTCTTCAAAACGGGGTGCGCCTGCCACCATGGCATTGGTAATGCCGGTCATTTGTTCAATATAAGCAGGAATGCGGGTCTGGGGATGAATCAGTTGACTCCATTCCCGCACACCTTGTTCATCTACCAACACCATACCTATTTCAGTAATACGGTCCTTGGTCGCCGACCCGCCGGTGGTTTCCAGATCAACAAAAGCCAGTGGCTGCATCGCTAAATTAAATGCCCCCCACTACCAAGATACTCCCAGTAGTAAAAACGCCCCAACCACCATAAATTTCATCATCCACATTTCCATGGCTCTGTGATCATAGTGCTGCATGATTGCTGTCACTTTATGGGCACCGGCTTGATCCTGCATGTGTATTTTTCTTGGCATGGTAACTCTCCGATTATTTTAATTAGTGCTATTTATTTATACCCGCTAACGCAGGATAAGCAAGCCGCTGCGCCGGGTAAGGCCTCTTTTTATGTAGCTATCACGGTAAGCGCCGCCCGTATTTATCATTAAAAATAGCATCCTGCCAAAGCAAGAACAAATATAGAACAAATACCTATTCAATGCTAGGCTATGGGTGATATTCAATTACCGAGTTGCCCAATGCCAGCCACAACACCATTCAAAATAGTAAGCCCTACTAGCCCTATTAATCTAGGCGAGCTGGGCGTTTCTGCATGGTTACCGGTTACCCATCGCCAACGGCTGCTCTTGCCGCTATTTGTCGGCAAAGTCGCCGCCGGCTTCCCGTCGCCTGCCGATGATTACGTCGAAAAAAACCTGGACCTAAACGATTTGCTGGTACAAAAACCTGCTGCCACCTTCTTCGTTCGCGCTCAGGGTGAATCCATGCTCGGCGCCGGTATTCATCCCAATGATATTCTGGTGGTGGATCGCTCCATTGATCCCGTGCCCGGCAAGATTGTCATTTGCGCCCTCAATGGTGAGCTGACCGTTAAACGCCTGGAGCGCGACAATGAGCAATGGCAGCTGAAAGCCGAGAACCCGGACTATCCCGACATTGTCATTTTTGAGGCCCTGGAACTGGTGATCTGGGGTGTAGTCACCAATGTCATTCATCCGCTGTAATGCCGCAACAACGGCTTATAGCCCTGGTGGACGCGAACAATTTCTACGTGAGCTGCGAACGCGTTTTTCGGCCTGATTTGATCGGCAAGCCTGTTGCCGTATTGAGCAATGGCGATGGATGTATCGTGGCCCGCAGCAAGGAAGTGAAAGATTTAGGGATAAAAATGGGGGTGCCGCTGTTCCAGATTCAGCAGCTGGTCAACCAGCACCATATCAAACTTTTTTCCTCCAACTACACGTTGTACGCGGATATGTCGGCCAGAGTCATGGCTACGTTGGAAGAATTCTCTCCCAACCTGGAAGTGTATTCTATCGATGAGGGCTTCCTGGATTTAACCGGCGTTTACCCTTGCAGTAAAGACCCGATTGCTTACGGCCAACGTATCAGAAAGATGGTAGTTCGCACCACCGGTATTCCGGTGTGTGTAGGCATGGGGCCCACCAAAACACTCGCTAAACTGGCGAATTTCGCCGCCAAAAAGTGGCAAAAGACGGAAGGTGTCTTGGATTTATCGGACCCGGTGCGCCGGGAAAAGCTGATGCGTATTGTGCCGGTCGGCGAGGTGTGGGGTATCGGCTCACGCACCACAGCCAAACTCAACCAGCTTGGCATCAATACCGTTTGGGATTTGGCGACACAACCCAGCAAACGCATTCAAGCGCAATTTAATGTCGTGGTGGCCAGAACAGTGATGGAACTCAACGGTATCTCCTGCCTAGAACTGGAAGAAATCGCCCCGGACAAGCAGCAGATTGTCTGCTCCAGAAGCTTTAGTCGACGCTTAACCGCATACGGCGAGCTGTCGCAAGCGATGGCCGAATTCTGCAGCCGTGCCGCAGAAAAGCTCAGACGGCAACAGTCGGTGACCGGTTGCATCACTATTTTTATCAGAACCAGTCCTTTCAACCCGCATGAGCCGCAATACCAACGTTCGGCTAGCATTAAGCTCGATGCCGCGACTCAAGACACCCGCACGATCATTGCCATGGCCAATCGCATGCTCAAACAGATATTCCGGCCAGGTTACAACTATCAAAAATGCGGCGTTCAGCTGAGCCATATTCAACCGGAAACCATGCCAGGGCAGATTAATTTGTTCGAATTTGCCGACACTAATTTGTCCATGGAGAACCGGCCATTAATGAAGACGGTCGATCAGATAAATAAACGCTTTCCGAAGGCTATTTCACTCGCAGCCACTGGCTTTGATAAGAGCTGGAAGCCAAAAGCTGAGCGGATTTCACCGCGTTATACGACGGATTGGCGGGAGTTGGTGCGGGTTAAATGAATATGGACAGCACAACAGAGCTGTTTGTCAAAGCGATACGAATTGCCTGGCTTTGTTAAGCTGTCGATTTCCCATGGTTGCCAATAGTGAATAATTGGGCATATAAAAAAACCGGCAACAGCTTGTTTCAATGGCCGATTTTTTGCATCCTTAAGTAACAGCTGGCACATGCGGCAATAGTTTAAATCACAGTCTTACACAACGAATTGGCGGGAGTTATTGACCGTTAAGATCTAACAGCAAAAGTGCTGTTTAATGCGCAGCATTGGCTTGGTGTCGTGGGAAGTGACGTTGCCAATGTGCGTCAAAACCCGCATCATCTTCAGCATTAACAATAACTGCTTTACTTGGAAGCTAACTGAGCAGTACATAACAATGGATAGAGCTAAATGAAAACTAACAACCCTGGCGTTTGGGCACTGCTCTTGATGGTGGCATTAACTCCCGCTCAACCAACCCGTGCGCATCCTGGGGGTGTTAATGCCGATGGTTGCCATACGAATCGTAAGTCCGGTGAGTACCATTGTCACAATAAGCCAAGTGGTCCCGTTAAAAAGACTCAAAAAAACACCGCTAGCCAAGCCACCGATCCAACACCAACACCGGCACCCACAGTAACCACAACTGCTGATACTAATGAATTGCTAAAAGTGGGCTATGAAGGCTTTACCGTATGGCTCGACTGTAAAGAACGCGCCCCTGTTAAATTTCTCTACAACGCGCAACGTGATACGGGTAACTTAAAGCGTTACGACAAGTTTATGCTTGATCCAACGGTGCCGGCACAATGTCAGCAATACAGTAATAAAGCCTATGGGCAAGGTTACGACAGGGGCCATCAAGTACCGGCTAATCATTTGGATTACTCGGAGATTGCCATCAAGCAATCCAATTACATGGCCAATATTCTGCCGCAGACGTCACAAATGAATCGGGGTGCCTGGTTGCTCACCGAGGAAATTATTGAGTGTTATCGGGACTTAGATGAATTACTGGTGATGGGCGGTGTCATTTGGGGTAGCAATACCGATAACGATCTTTTTGTCACCTCACACGGTGTCAGAACGCCTGACTATTTTTATAAAGTCATTGTTCGCGGTACCGGACAAAATGAGCGCGCAATGGCTTGGATTGTGCCCAATACTACTGATGCAACCAAAAAACGCTTGGATGATTACTTAGTCTCAATTGACGAATTGGAACAGCGTACCGGTGAAATAATGCCGGTAGCCGATTATGCCAAGCACGATAAACCATCGACTTCATGGCTTGTGCTACATCAATGTAACAAGAGTTAGCGGCTATGAAACGAGACACTGAAGCATTGAACGAGATCGAAACCATGACGCTTAGCCATTACAATCTCAATGCTGAAGCATATTGGCATGGCACAAAAGAGCACGATGTCATTCAAAATATTGAAGCCTTTTTATTACCGTTTCCAAAGGACAAAAAGCTGGATATTTTAGATCTGGGTTGCGGCCCTGGCAGGGATGTTAAGTATTTTCAATCCTTAGGACACAGGCCAGTAGGTTTGGATGGGAGTGAGGTATTTTGCAGTATGGCTAGACGCTATACGGGGTGTCAGATTTTTCATCAAAAGTTTCTTAGCCTGGATTTACCCAAACAAGCTTTTGATGGCATTTTTGCCAATGCCTCCCTATTTCATGTGCCGAGCCAAGAGCTATCACGCGTCCTGGTTGACTTAAATGCAGCATTAAGACCCGGTGGTGTTTTATTTTTGTCTAATCCTCGCGGTAATGGAGAGGGCTGGTCAGGACTACGATATGGCAATTACATGCAATTGGACTCCAGCAAAGTATTTATAGAAGCTGCCGGATTTAAGGTGATCGATCATTATTATCGGCCTGTGGGTAAACCCATTGATGAGCAACCTTGGCTAGCGATTGTTGCAATTAAGCCTGGCTGTCCCTAGGAATTAATTCAATATAATCATGCATTGTTAGCCAGAGAATGCCAGGGGATTGTTCCAGTCCGGCCACTACCCGCTGGCAGGGTTAACTATCTAATTTAAATAGTTACGGTATCCTGTGCCCCAATCGGATTTCGGGTATTCGGCGAGCAGATTAGCATTATCACTGAGTCACTACGGCCACTTTGCGACATTGAATGATAACGTAGGATTGGCTGCAAAAAACCTGAAAGCTGTCGCTTAACACAGTGGTAACCCAAAGGAAAATGCTCCACTCTACCGATAGCTATCATTCCCACTATTGCGCTGCCGCTAAGTATGGTTACGCGAACTAGCTTATTGCCTAGATTCAGGCAATCGTCGATGATATGTAAGATTAACATAGGCTATTGCCAGCAAACCATTTAAACACGCACATATAAAATTTATGCTAATTATAAAGAAATTCAGTTTCCAGTATCCGGTTAGGCATCGTACACAATTTATTAATACCTGCTTTGTGTGTTTGATTTTATTGTTTTTGCTGCCACTCGAATCCGAGGCAGTAACATCGATAAAGTGCGATGAAGGGGCCGTCCATACAGGTGCTCAATTTGAAGTAATTGGCAGCGGTCATGAATTAAGAAGCGGGCCTGGGAAAAAATATGACCGAATTATAAATGCAACTGCGACCAGTATGAGTACAAAAACCCAGTATGTGAGCATTGATGATTCCACTACAATTTACGAAGAGTGCACAAGCCAAGGGTGGTCGTGGATAAGAGTAATTAAACCAGATTGGCTCCAAGACTCACACCGTGGATGGGTTGAAACTAAGTATATTGATAAAGGATCATCCTCAGAAAGTGGCAACAAAAATGTAGCAAAAATTCCTTCATATGTATTAGAGCCTTATACATCTAAGGAATACCCTAAAACTGTCGCCAAATTTAAGCCTCGATTAAAGGAAATCGAATTGTTACGGAAAAAAGCAGCAGTAATGGCTATTGAGAGCGGAAAATGTCCTCGTATTACAGCAGCAGAAGTTGACGATGATAGTACATTGAAAAATCTTCGCTTCTATGTTGATTGCGAAGGGGGGGCAAGACTTTATCTTACTGAGAGTGAAATACTTAAAGATTCACCTGTAAGAACCCAAAAGGAAAAAGCTTGGACTCCAGATAATGCAATTGCATTCTGTAAGCAAGGTATAAAGGATAGAGCTCTTATTCCTTCGGAAGCAGAAATTCATGACATCATGGGTACAAATTTTTCAGAAGCTCCGGTAACACATAATGTCGTATTAACTATGAATTTCGAAGCTAAAAATGCATTTGGTGTAAAAATACCATATAAAGCTACTTGTCATTTTGAGCCAGGAATATTGGGTACGATAGATATATCCTTAAGAAAATAAGGCGATATAGCATGTCTTGGGATAAATCTGAGGTCAAGTATGAAGCGGGGTACGCTGATGCTATGGCGTGTCTCGCAGCCAATGTATACCATCACAAGAATCACCAACAGATGTCATAACTAAATGATGGTTTAATGGCTGTTCATTTCCAGTGTTTCTATGGGAAAAATAGTGGACAGTTTCGTCAAAAACCCAGTCTTGGTCGGGCGGTGCATAAGATTGGAAAAGGTGACAATATATCCAACGTAAATCTTTCCCAGAATTGTCAAAATTTTGCGCTGTGTTGAAAATTCGTTTATATCGTTCTGCTTCAACAAGCACACCATCTAGTGTCTCTAACCCAACGTGAACCACGCAGTTTTTGTTTTCTGGTAATTGCTTTACTGCTTCACCTAAACGCTTACGAATATCGCGGGCTTTTTTATCAATGGAGGCTTCTGCATCACAATGCCAGAAGGCTCCGGCAGCAAAATCCATCGATGTTAAATATTTGTTGTTTACATGTCCTTCCCCAAAATATTCTGTTTTCCCGCATACAACATGTGTAAAGCCTCGGTTTGGGTCTCGATAACCGGCAATCAGTTCATTCAATTGATTGGATGGTATTTTGACAGAAAATTTTTCAAGATGTGCTCTCGCCTTTTCAAAGTTGACCGTATCAAAGCTCACTTGCCATTGTTCATTAGAAATTACTATACATGGTGATGACAACAACGATAATTTGCCAGCAAGCTGTCGCACTAAAAAATCATCTGGAAGCGTATCAAGTTCAACATGAAATACAATTTCAAAAACTGCGGGTATCTGCTTGTCAACAAGATAATCTCTAAGATGCCGCCACATCTTTAACCATTTTTGCCGCTCTTCCTTGCTGTAACCTGAAGTCCCATTCAATCGTTTGCATTCAATAAACCATTCCGTATTTCCTGAAGCTACTTTTATATCTGGACTTTTTTTGGGTGGTGCTTCTGGTATAAATGACACATCTTCCCAGCCATTCCTTTTCCATAAAAGCGCAACCAAAATTTCAAATAATACAGAATCAGGTTCTGGTATATTTCTTTTGCCAAAAGATAAAAGGTTAGTTACTTTCTTGTCAATTCCTCCAATTTGACGAAGTAACTCAAAATCAGTACCTAGTCGCTTAAAGATTGGAATAACTCTTGCCCCTTGAATGGGTTCATATTTTGTTGGCTCAGTTAATATCATTTCTACCAGATACAAATACCAACCAATTTTGTCTGACTGAAATGAGATAGATCCATAATTGCTTGCTTTCTCTCGGCACTTTTTTGGCGCATGGATATATTCAATATGATTTTCTATCGCCTTCTTGCGGGAACGCCAATCCGCTGGTTTTATAAAGCTTAACAACCATTCAAATACACGTTGTACTTCTCGATTATTTGCGCTTTGCATTTTATTTTGATCTGCCGAAAGATACTCGTTTACGCGATAATTTATTGATCAGCATATGATTTACCCTTCTGTATGTAATCGGTGTGAAATGTTAATGGCTGGAGAAACTCGACAGTCAGGAAAGGGGTCGGTTTTGCTCCCTCAACTTTGACAGAGCAAGTTCGGCCACTATGCATAGAAGTAATCTACACTCCACGTGTTACCAACGACTAACAGTAAAGTCGCTATGCATACCGTACTATTCATAGCGACCAGTTTGCGACATTCAAGCATTCCGGCGTTTGGTGGCAGCATAACAGAATGGTTTAAGGTCAGAGGTGCGGCTTTATCGCGAAGCGTTCACTGCACCACCGGGTTGGCCGTCATGTCCGAGTCTCGGACAGTTTCTCGCATAGTTCGTTGATTACGACATAGGGATGATGACCGATATTGGCTTGCCTCAACCAGCTCGCTATAAACACCATGTACTGCTTGATTCCAAAATTATTCATCACACAAAATAAGTAGTACTGGACAGGACTTAAATCTTCGATGCTCAACAGCCCGCTCTTCCAAGACAGCGTAAGGTTCGCGAAGCAGCTTATCAATTTTTCGTTCTTGATCGGATTTATGGAAGTTTTGGTCATACACAAACTCGTCATACTCGATCGCATAAAATGCGCGTTGAATGTCCTTATCGGCAGCGAAATCCTTTAGGCACCCAGCAACATGCGACGCATGGGCCTGCGCATTGGTGCGACGAGACTGAAGGAGCACTGGCTGTAAATATTGCGCTAAGTGCGGGTACTGAAACGAGCGCCAACTGAGCCCAGAAAGGTAATGATTGGAATATCGGTGGGATAGTCTTCCTATAGGTCTAATGACACCCAACGCTGAGTTAACCGAGTGCACCATGGAAAGTTGAAAAATAAAGCCTGATTAAATTGCGCTCCTATTGAGCGTAGTGGAGATATTTTGTTTAAAAACAATTAGCTAATAAATAAATCCAATCTGCCTCCTTTTATTTCCGGACTACTTGCCGATGTAAGACTTAAGTAAGAAAAGACCTAATAATCCAAAAAAGATGATTAAGTAAACTTTTACCCATGCTGGAGCTTCTGTTGATTGATTTTGCAGATCCACGGCGGTGTTATTTATCAAATCAAGATTTAATACAGGCAAATCTTTTTGGCAGAACCGACAAATTACCGCTTCTGCTTTAACTTGCTCAGCACAGTATGGACATGTACGAATTGCCCTAGAAGAACTAGCCTCAGAACTAGAACTAAATCCAATTAGTAATACCCCTGAAATAAAAGCAATACCAGCACTAATTAGAAAGTTTGTTTGTTGATTCATAAGGCCGAGATTATTAACTCGTTGTCCTAAACCAGTTTCAACCGAAGTATCCATTGTAATGGCTGTATAACCACAAATAATGCCAATAATAATTAAAATAACGCCCCAACTTTTCATTTATTCCCCAAATCTAAATAAATCCGGCAGTCTTAATCCCAGAATGCCCAACGTAGAATTAACCAGTGCTGCGCGGCTTTATTGAGCAGCGTCCGGTTGACTGCCGAGTTATCTTGCATTCCGATACGCCTCTATCACGTCTTTCGGAAGCCAAACATATTTCAGGACTTCATCGAGCAGTTCTGGATGAAGCGTGAGCGGCGAATTAGCTGCCTGCAAACCGCTTTTCAGTCGAACTGTCTTACGGCGTGACTTTCCAAAGAAGCCGTTCTGCCAAATGAGAGCCTCCCTTGCTGGGTGTTCAGTCTTTTGGACAATGGATTCCAGAAGACCTCCTGCGATATGAAATTCCTGTGGGTGCCGCGACTCGGCATCTATATTTCGTTTGATCTCGATAGGAAGAGCATCAATTTTGGCACCGACTATGTTATGGAATTCATAGCGCATCGTGCGCGCATATCTCCGCACCTCCCATACTGCGCGATCTAGTTCGACAATCTCCCCGCCCTTTACATGCCATGAACTCTCGAAGTATCTATGGCGACCATACGTATCCAAGAAATAGAGAAATTTCTTGCAGGGTTCGGTTAGCCGGAGCTCGAATGGCTTTGCTTGATCGAATTTTTTGAGGATCTCGCCAAGGTCATGACCTTTGTTCACTTTAATCCGATTCAAGACGAGCACACACTTTAAGTATTTCTCGAACGCTTGCAGGCTAGACCAAAGAAACTGTGGAATAAGCCGTGACCGAAACGCCAATCGAGCCGCAATATAGTCTTGATCCGCCGTGTCCCGAAAGGAGCGCGTCGCGAAGTCGTTAAGAAGTTCCTCGGTGGTGTTCATGCAAGATAACAAGGAAATAGATAGTTAACCGTATATCTACCGGCAAATAATCTTCTGTACCATAAATTCTTGATCAGCATATGATTTTTCTTCCTGTCTATTATCAGTGATGAATAATAATGGCCGGTAATGATCAAATTGCTGCCATTGAATCAGAATGAACGATAGACCGCAACGGGTCGGTTGGACACAGTGACGACTGGCAGCTTTCGGGAATCGGAATTCAATGACAGCTTTCCGGCGATGAATCTGAAGAGCGGATGGTCGTCAGGCGACCCATTTTTGACAGTCACGCTTCTCCAAAGCCGCCAGTCAACCGAAGTCAGATTCTGGAACTGGGGGGCTACAAAGCCGCCGTTGGCGGCCTCAACCAAACGGCCAATTTTTGACACTCAGTGAACTACAAATTCAGCCCTCTGAAAGACTGGATTCAGCTGATTACCAGACTGTCGTAGGGCGGAAGTAGAGAGCCATCGTCGCTGGTGAATATAGCGGCTTGCTCCCGAAATGTAGCAGCTTTTTTGCAGGCTAAAACGGCTTTTGTCCTGTGCTTAGCCGGTTGTCAGCAAACTCACTCAAGCAGGCGTCTACCCCGTCCGAATTAAAACGCACGCCTCGGTATCTTTTGATCGTGTTCAAGGCATCATCAATGTCAAGCGGAGACCGATTCGGTCGACGACAGAGGCTAGCTATGAGCCTATCGGCGATTGCCAGTATTTGAGCTTCAAGCAATATGTCTTTCTCTCTCAGACGCATTGGGTATCCAGAGCCATCAAGATGCTCATGGTGCTGCATAATTATTCGACCCACAGGCCAAGGGCAGTCGATGTCTTTGACAATATCGCACCCTTCTTGAACATGGGAGTGGATAATCGCCCTTTCTAGATCGGAAAGCTGCCCAGATTTGCTCAGGATTGCGGAGGGAATGGATATGTTGCCAATATCATGGATCAGACCAGCAAAATGGATACCATCTATTTGCGTCTTATTGAGCCCCATGTTCCGACCAATCATGACGGCTAACTCGCTTACGCTGTGCTGATGGCTCGACATCTGACAATCTCCCTCAATCTTTTCGATGTCGCGTTCTAGCTGTTGTAACATCTCCTGCAGCGCCGTTTGCGCTGGGTTAGAACGTGCCGACTGCTGAAAACCATCCAGAGCGGAGGAGATATCATTTTTCATCGCTTCCAAAAACTGTACCTGGTGACGGCTAAAAAAATTGGGTTGATCCACGTACAGCGTTATCACTCCAATCGTTTTGCCGCCAAATAGAACCGGCATTGCAGAGCAAGAATGAACCCTACAACGTAGACTTTCTTCAAGCCAAGACAAGGCACCCTTCTTTTTAAAATAATCAATTTCAGATGCGACTTCACCATTTTGGATAGCAATGCCAGTCGGGTCTTTGCCTTGCGCCAGCTCGTCGACGCTAATACAAATACTCGGTAGATCACCAGCCTCATGGCTATATTGACAATAAGATACAATGCTCCGTGCCTTATCATCAAGCAACCCTATCCAAGCCATGATGAAAGGACCATGCTTTACCGCATCTCGACAGATCCCGTGAAATAGGTCATTTCGATTGGTAGACTGCACGATAGTTTCGTTGAGAAAGCTAACGGTCCCGTAAAGCGTTAATAGCTTGAGGACATTCTTCCTGTGTCGACTGTGCAAGTACCCATCTTCCTTGTATTTTTCGAATTCAAGTGGGCACAGCTTGCCCCACATTTCTAAGAGCTCTTGAATGTTAAGGCGTTGACTATCTGAAGGAAACAGCCAGGCTGGAAAATGTTCACTGCTCGGAACCACTTGGTACCACGCCCGTTCAACACGATTAAGCCATAGTTTTTTTGTTTCTTCATCCATGTCATCCTTCAATACATCTTGCACTAGCCGATGGATTTTCAAAGTTTTCGTATCCGGGTCGCGGTGCAATAGCGAGTATTTCCTCGCGTCCGCTATAGCCATATTAAATTCGTACGGATCGGCGGCCACCGGTGCAAGGATGGGCCCCAACTGAGATGCACCATCGACAATGAGACCCTCCGGAATGGCATCAGGCTGAAGAAAGGCGCAAAAACGAAGAAGTTCGGCGGCCGACTGGTTAGTCTTTTCGACATGTCTAAATGACAGATTCCATGTCGTTGCTACCGCTGGATGTTGGCTAGTAATCATGCTGCCAAGTTTGCGGAGTTTAGCGCCTTGATTCTTGTAAAGTTCCAAATAACCAGACAGATCACTCTTGGTCTCAACAATGTAGGCCGCAGCTTGCTCCAAAGCAAGTGGTAAGTCTCCCAAAGCGTCGGCCAGTTCCTCCGCCGCCACAATATTACTAGTTTTTGTAAGCTTCAATAAATATTCCCTCGATTCTTCACGAGAAAGGGGCTCTAAATCGTGAAGCTCGGCAACACCATCCCAATTCGGATTGATGGAAGTAATGAGGACATGGTGAAAACCCGGTTGCGGCAGATAGCGCGTAAGTTCTTTAGGATTGGAGGCATTATCGTAAATAAGCAGCCAACGTTGGGACGCTGCACCTAACCAATCGAGCACTGCTTCAAGCATCAGAGTCTCTTCCTTATTACCTTCGGGGAGATAGAGATGAAGTTTATTCGCAAATTTCAGAAAACTCCTGCACAGAGTAGTTGGGGTCTCAGCTTGAAACCACCATACACCTGCGTAATCAGAGCTATGGAGTAAGGCATACTGCACTGCCAATTGAGTCTTGCCTATGCCCCCTAGACCGGTTATTGCCTGAGGAAACAAGGAGAAGGCGCCGTGCTTCAGCGACACCTCCAGGTTGTGTAGTATTGATTTCCGCCCCATAAAATGACGAATGGGAATGGGTCTATACGGCTCCTGCAAGTAAGCGGGCTCGCTTGAACTCTCCGACACTTCAGGGGGAAATATTAAAGGTAACATCTTTTGAGGGAGAGTCTCCAAATTATTCCTGAAAATTTCGGGTAGATTTTCCAAAGAAATCGCATAACCTTTTTGGCCTTTCAAAATTTGCAGTGTGGCGACAGCAATTACAATTCTATCTCGCTTGCCATAAACCGGAGATCCACTGTAACCCTCTTCCAAATCATTTTCCGGCTCCATTTGAAGTTTCCAGGCAGTAATGAGGGGGGCCTCAGGGATCTGTTGAATTAAAATTGCTGACTTTTCCAGCTTTGCTTCTAACGGTTCTATACGACGCAGTTTTTTGTCCTTATTCAGACTAGAAAATCCCATGATCTCATAGTCCGTATCGCGTTTTACGCCGTCAAGTTGCATTTGTAATATAGGTATGCTTTTATCCTGACGTAATTGAGCCTTTAGGACAGCGAGATCAGCTTGATCCTCTTGGCCGCAAGCAACAATTTCGACACTGGAGGACTTAAAGCGGGGATCAAGGATATACAATTCACGGCTATCACCCACATTGCGAACATTATGCGCACAGGTTAGCAGCCAGACTAAGTTGTTTTCAGTATAAAAGGCAAAACCAGTGCCAAATTTAGTTCCTGAAGCATCGCCGATTAGAACAACTGATTCAATGATTTTGTCATTTTTGGTACACATAACAAATCTCCCTTTAAGCTAGGTTTATTATGGACTTGGTTTAGGCTTTAAAGTTAAAGTGACGGTCAGATTAGCGTTTCCTTTAGCCTTTGTGATATAGAGGTTGCCTTCCGCTTCAAAACCAATACCTAGTTCTATTTCCGCCTGCTCTATCGCCATATCTTTGTTTAATTCTTCCCACACTTCGACTAATGGTTTACAGACGGCTATAATGATGGGCTTGATTCGATCCATAGCGACATCAGCAACTTGATCCGCTGCACCGCCATTGATTTCTTTCGCCTCTTTTTCGGAAACTTCCACTTCAACGAGGGTTCCATCCATAAGCTTTATCAGTTTGCTAGCCATTCGTGAACTCCTGTAAGTTATTGTTTAATTGAATTCTTCATTGTGTTGATTTATATGGCTCATTCGTAAATCGCCACTATTATGAACTCTATCTCAAATTTTTTAGTATTGGGACTGAATTAAAATTGTGGATGCTATGTGTTTGGTTGGCCTGATAGGCACCAGTTTATGCTCTCTATCCCGTCGGGCAGGACAATTTATGTTAGAGCACTGAAAAATCAATGTCCGAAATCAGTATCTAACCTGCCATTTTGCGAAAGGATGATGACCGGCCGATTTGGGTCGACATGCGACTGTCTGCTCCTCAGATTCATCGCCCGAAAGCTGTCATTGAATTCTGATTCCCGAAAGAGGTCATTCGTCATTGAGTGCAGCCGACCCCAAGCCGCCATTCAACGTGTTTTCATTAGTGACAACAATAAATTCATGAGCGGACATCGTTATCCCTCGTTAAAAGTTTAGAGGTGATTCTCAGCCATTTCAGGAAAATAACTGACTAACCGAATCTTGCTCGATCTGAGCAACTCAGCACGCAAATACTAGGTTTGCGAAGTTAGAAACAGACTAAATCACACAGTAGAAATGTTAGCGCTATTCTGCTATACGGTACTCAAAAATATAAAGCCAAACTTAATCCAAAGGTAGGGCGTAAATTCGCGATTTGTGTGCTCAAGGAAGGGCGAATTAACGAAGGTTTGCGTCTTTATAACATTCTTGCTGGAGTGTGATGGCACTTATTGCTGAGTAATCTAGGAACAAAATTGGAGATTGAGTGATGCCAGAAATTAAGGACCGGATATTTGTTTCCATCGGTGTTTCCAATCCTCGTGGTGGGCTTGAGAAATTACCTGGAGCAATTACAGCAGCGGAGCGAATGGCTGCTTGGGCCAGATCACAGGGCTATGAAACCCTCCTTCTTCATGATGAAGCCGATACTGAAATCACTGTTGCTCTTCTCCGCGAGAAAATTACGAAAGTTATCCAAGACGTTACTAGTAATCAAACTGAGCTGAAACGTCTGGTGATTTTTTTTTCTGGTCACGGCTGTGCGCAGGGAATAGCAGATCAAGATCAAATCTGGTTACTCACTAACTGGTATGATGACTGGAATGAAGCGATAAGGATTTCATCTCTGCAGCGAATATTAGAATATTACGGGCCTAAACAGGTTTCTTTAATCGGTGACGCTTGTAGGGAGTATTCGGACAAATTCGTCGATGTGCTTGGTAGCCAAATCCTCAAGAAAACGGACGAAGAACAACGAGATTACGAGTGTGATCGGTTTTTGGCAGTCGGTTTTGGGAAGCAGGCTTTCATGATCAAAGCAAAAGGTGAAGAAAAAGCCTTCTGCTTATTCACCGAAGTTTTGCTTGATGCTTTGGAAGGGGATGCTGAGGGCGATTGCTTCGAAATAATCAACGGAAATAAGGTTGTAACTAGTGATTCACTTGCTAAGTACTTGAAAGAAAACGTTCCACGGGAAGCTGGTAAGTACGGTTTAATTATGAAACCCGAATGTGACATACGCTTCCGTGATGATAGAATTTATTCAGGACCCTTCAGCGAAATGCAGTATTCATCCTCTCCTGACCATTCTGACACGCCGCCGACCGAGGAAGAATCATTCGAAATTGAATTGCTTGGCGCTACACGTGGCAGGCCGCCGCTTCACACGGCAACGAATCCAAAAAAGACTCAACTGGCGTTTGAACGATCAGTCAGCAAAGTTGCTCTGGTCATACCAGAGCTAACTGAAACATCATCAATACCATTGGATAGCGAACTTAATTTAGTGCGTAAGGTTCGCCACGATGCCTTTCTAGATAAAGTCCGCAGCGCCCCAGTGCGGAATCACTTTGAGACTAGCTGTGGTATATGCGTCAGCGGTGCTGATGTTGCCGCCATCACAGCCTCATTTGGCGTCGCGTCACGTACAATCGAACAACCTAACTGGTTTAGAATCGAGCTAAACACAACGTACGATGGCAAAAACGTTGCATGGAGTGGGTGTCTTGTTACTCTGGCAGATGGCCGAATTGTGTCTGTCTGTGCAATCTTCGGTTTTGTTGCGGCATTGCACATTCTCGATGAGACTTCAATAAGTTTGTTCCACTATCCTGTCGGCGCAGATCCTTACGAAAGCGATTGGGTCATCGAATTGTTAGCACAGTTGCATGCTGATCTGTTGACTAAGGAGCAAATCATTGATTCAGCGGCCATGCTGCGGCACGGTAAGCACCGCGTCATTACTGTAGGCTGTATCGCAGCGCAATTTTACGACGCGATTCGTGACGTTGACAGCTTACGTTCCATGGCCGCTTTCTACGCAATGAATAATCAACCAGTTCCTCTCGATATTATTCTTTACGGTGGCGGCACAATTAGCGAAAACGATGGGCGTCTCTTTGCTGATATACCAGCAGTCGCAGAGCGCCAGGCACGTACGTCACAGGAGCAGTCACAACCCTTTACATATATGAGTACCCCTGAATTTAAAAGCCATCCAATTGCTGGTCGAATACCCTGGATGCGGCAGGCATGGGGCGCAGTTGAGACCGCCCGATACGACAATAGTGCTACTAACTGGCAGCAACAGGCAAGTGCCGCCATGAAGTATCTTGGTCCGGACTCTTTCACCGTCGTCTCACCCGAGGGGCGCGAAGCAATGTTCGAGTTAGCCGGTATCAAATTGGTCAAAACGAATTAAAACCAACACTTAAGACGACAATAAATGATGGGGAGAAGGCTATGCGAATGATCTTTGTTCATGGTATTAACCAGCAAGGTAAGAGTGCGGATCAGATTCTCGAGGAGTGGCTCACCATTCTGAACGCCACTTTTACTAATTGTCAGATCTCCAATCCACTTGGAAGGCTTTCGGGCATAGAAGCAGCGTTTTACGGCGACATGTTAGAACAACTTAGTTCAGCAAAAGTAAAAGACGAGGCGATTGCGCTCGGTGCGGAAGAGGCTACGGACGACTTTGATGACTTTGCTGTCGATGCATTAAAGGAAATGGCGTTGCGAATGGGAGCAACCGAAAAGCAAATTGAAGACGAATTGTCGGAAACAACGGTTGCTCAGGGTGCAGGGCCACATAAAAAATGGCTAAAAGCTATCGCGCGAGTCATTGAAATCATTTCACCGTTACACGGCATCCTTGCGCTACGAGTATTGGGGCAAGCACATGCGTATATCCGCAATAAGTATGTTCACGACGAAGTCAATAAGCTGGTGCGACCGCTATTTGAGAATGATGAACCTGCGATCGTCGTTTCGCATTCTCTTGGCACTATAGTCTCCTATTCAATACTTCGCGAATTCGCCAAAAATGGTAGTCCACGCCAATCTCCCTTATTTGTGACACTAGGTTCGCCGCTTGGTATAGACAGCGTTCGCAAAGGATTCCCAAAGCCGCGAATCAAGCCCGATAATATCCTGCGTTGGGTGAATGGAGCTGATCCTGAAGATTTCGTTGCGCTTCGAACCGAGCTGACCAACGATAATTTCGGTCCTGGTATAGAGAACTATCCAGATATAGAAAACGGAGAGAATGACCCACATTCCATTACTGCATACCTCAGCGAACCACGTATAGCTAAAGCGATCGCCGAATCTATCCCATGACAGCATGTATACAGGTGTGAACCTTTTGCCACTAGTGATCTAACAATAGAGGTACAACTGATGTCTGAAACCGATATTCAAATGCAAGTCGTGGAGCTAGAGGCAGACGAAGCCGAACAGACGCTTCTTAATTTTTTCGATCGAGAGTCTGGAAAATGGTTATTACCGAAGGAAGGTAGGTTCTGGGATGCGGTCAAAGCAGCACATGCGGTCGGTCACACGGGAAAAGGGAAGTTAATCGCCATAATCGATGGGGGGTTCGATTTGTCGATACCACGCTTGTCGGAACGTACTCGAAGCATTCCCATTCAAAATCAATCTTCCTTGAAACCAACAGCTCACGGGACTTTGGTTGCTTTATTGGTGCTCGAAGCTGCACCGGAAGCTGAACTTGAATTGTATGAAGTTAGTGCGCTTGATGGAAAAATCGATACTGAGTTGCTGATTGAAGCGTTCGATCGAGTGAGAACCTCGTCAGCATCGGTTCTAAATGTGAGCATGGGGTGTCCAAAGCCGTTATCTAAAGAAGAATTAATTGACCTTGAAGTTGGGATAGGATTAACGAATGCTGAATTTAGGAAATCACTTGAGGATATGCAGCCGTGTACAGATCATAAATGTAAATTATGTGCGGCGGCTGATGCTGTTTCAAAGACGGGGAAGTTGGTGGTTGCAGCTGCTGGTAATGACGCTAATGCAATTTATTGTCCGGCCAGGTCAAGTAATGTAATTGCGTCGGGTTTTTTAGTTGAAGAATACAGTATTGCTCCCGATGGTGGTGAGCTTTCAAATGCACACTTATCATGTGAATTTTCCCATTCGCAGTTTACAGACTATACGATCAAACAAGTTCCTGGAGCATTGGGAACGAGTTATTCCGCACCATTATTGGCAGGGTTTCTCGCATTAGATACTGATTGGGATGAATTCAGTGCCTTTGTTGTAGCACAGCGTAAAGCATCAGTTGCCGCATCAGCCTATTTTTATTACCGAAATGCGCAAGAATCTGACAATAGTTTGCTGGATTGGGCAATCGACGAATTTGAGAAGGCCTTGGAACTCCAGCCTCATAGGCATGAGAAGGACGATTCGTTAATTCCGTGTGCTGAATGCATCCTCTTTGCGGAAGATACTTATGTGAATTATGGATTAGCGTTGGCGTCGAAAGGAGAGTTGGTGCGTGCCGCTAATTTGTGGGAAACGGTGGCGAAGCTCGCGCCAGATAGTCCGCACGCATATGCAAATCTTGGGTGGCTTAATTATAAAAATGCCAGAGAACTCCTGTCCGAAGATTTACCGACTATTGCTTGTCGAGCTTTAGAGTATTTTAGCAAAGCAGCCGATCTTTACAGCCGTGCGATTGCAATACGTCCGTTGTTCGACGGGTATATGAATGAATATTTAGAGATTTCAGAAACAGAGCATCGAATACGCATCGCTGTAGTTCATAGATTAAAATTACTTCGTTTGCTGAAATTGTATTTCGATTCTCAAAAGAGTCTTCAGCAAGTGGCTATGGCTATGGATATCCTTCTTACTTTAAGTCCTCGGGCGGTCTTCACGGAAGAGCGAAAGCAAGTATGCATGTTTCTGGAGGAATTGATGCAACCTTCGAATGATATTGGAAGGGAAATTGGGAAAAAATTTAGTATTGCGGAGTTTCTTAATGTTTGGAAGGCGGAACTACCTCGGCTTTCTTGATTTCTTCGAACTGGTGTGCCAAATTTTGTGGGTGGGGTCGTCAACCTTTTTCATGAGTTTCTGCAAGCCATTAAGTGGCTTAATTTGAACGGCTGCAATACATCCATTCGCAGTCACGTGATTTTGGGGAGTGACGGGCGGCTTTTGGCCGTTATGCAAAGCTTTGCATAACGGCCAAAACCGGCCGATCAATAATTTCAGTGCAATGGCAGGTGACTGCCTGAAAACTGCCACTTAATATTTGGATAACCTACGAATTATGGAATGCAGGAGCCACGATTTTAAAGCCTAGGCTACCCCTGATCAAACTTCAATCAACGAGAAATCAATTTTTATCCCAATAAGTTGCAGTTTAACATCAAGATTGATTGGGGAGTCAGCTGGAAAGATCCCCTCTGTTTACTGTTGTAACTCGTGACGCATCGCATTGATTATTTCGTCTTTCGAGTCTCTATAGCGCTCATATTGCTGACGAGTTAAAACGCCACGCAGAATCTCGTCTTTTTGTAGCAGAATTGCTTTGATAGCTTGCATTTTAAACAGGAGCATACTGGAGCCTTTAAGGATCGGTTCGACTTTTTCCGCATAGGCAAGGTTGATACTGCTAACTTTACTGGTTTCATCTGAAGTGAGACCAAGTTTTTCCTGCATAAAGCGGGTTTGCACGGTCGCGCGTTGAATGGGTGTGCTTTCAAGCAGTATCGTTAGATCATCGGCCTTAACACTCAGCGACTGTAACAACAAAGCCAGTGCAAGCAATGATTTTAAATGACGCATGTTATCCCCCAAAATGTTTATTAAAACATTCGCTATAAATCAAAGGGCATTGGCTTGGGGTCATTTAAACCACCAAACCGACTATTACAGGTCAATGTAGCAAGGCGCAGGAATATACGGCAATGTTGCCAGGACTGACAGACCATGAAACAACTGACCATCTTTAAGCCAACCATACTGAAAGTGATTCAAAATGGCTTTCAGCAATAATCGGAAAAAACCACGGAGTGCTTGTAGAACTTCAGACGGATTACCAAGCATATTTTCGAAGGGGCTGCCGCTATTGGTAAGCTGTAGAGGACAGCCTAGGTCATAAAGCAATAGCACCCCCGAAGATTGACACGCCAACTAGAACGGAATGGTAATTTTCAAGCTACCCTGAAAAACCTCTGTATTTTTGCCGAACTGGGCAAGTCCATCCATGCGGACAGTGACACCGTGTCGCGTGATGAGATCAAATCCAGCCTCCACATTTCCGAGTGTTTCGTCCATACCTGCGTTTGCGGCAAAGGATGCTACGCCAGTCGGTGTTCCAACAAGATTAGCGACTACTGTAGGGCTAGAGTCACCCACATATTGAGTAACACTTAGCTTGATCCGTGGCCGTAGCAAATTACTGCCACTACCGATAGAAAGCTCGCTGCCAATCTCTAAAGATGGAGTGATAGCTGCATATAGATCGTCGCGAGCATTGATTGCCAAGTTGCCCAAGCCGCCGCCGGACTCAGTAACGCCGTATTGGTGCAGATTGATAATGGAAGGCTCGAGCATGGGACGTAAATAGATGTCACTGTATTCAAATATTCGAGCAATCTGTAGATGACCAGAAACGAACGACAGTTCCTGAGTCGCTTTTGCCGTACCACCCAAATTGGCGATATTGACTGTACGTTTAGTATCAAACCAACCATATCCCCCGATCACGGAACCTGTCACAGTGGTCGCATTTGACCTACCCTTGACAACCAAGCCGCCCTGGGCGCGCTGACCTTGGATGCTGGCAAGATTCTGAACCTGACTTGAGCTATCTTCGTAGGAAGCGCCAAAACCTATATGCGTATTTTCCCCGATTGATTTTTGTACCCCTCCGGCAACCTGGATGGCATCTTCTGTATAGCCAAGGTTCTGAAAGGTATTGTCATACCTAGTCGACCGGCCAGCTACACGCATCCAACCACACTCGCCCTGAGAGACGAAGCGGTAATTGCCTCCTCGCTCGCGGCAACTCATTAACGAATTATTGAAATCTTTCGTCGATGCAAGCGTCGTCGCCAAGCTGGTCGAATACGCTTCAGGGGTGAGCATATTGTAGGCCTGTTGAAGAGCCTGCGGATTCTCGATCCGGAACAGCGTACCTACCAGAGGTCTAAGATAAGCAGAGCCGCCTGCCAACTGCAGAGCGTTAATGTAATCCCCGAACGCAGTCTGGTTGGAGTTAAGTCCATTGGGTGAGAAGTCGACCGAATAGCTGAGCGACGCCATTGTCGGCGTGATGATCAACGGATCATAGGTAATAATACTTGTACCATGCGTTATTAATGAAATGCCGTTATCGGTAAGGCCCATGTCGCCGGAATAAAGGATCTTTTTAACATGACCAGGCTTAACCAGTTCTTCATTAAAAAACGCCACGTCAACGATACCGTCAATGTTCGCTGTGCCCGTCGCCCGAATAGCGTCAGCCTTGCCTGAAGCTAAATCGAGATCGAAGAACGATTTACCTGTACTTGACTGCAAGAAACTGCCGGAAAGATAGGATTCAAGGCTTTGATACCTATCTCCCGGCATCAAGGTTCCGTCATTAATCAATTGGTTACTTGCATCGCCAAGCAGAAGATTTGCCCCGGAAACAAATTTATAATCCTTATGATTCACAACTTGATTGATGCCTGTCCCAGCCAGATCGAACTGACCGTAAATGGTGCCGTAGTTGTCAATGACATTATTACCACTGTCGGCTTTGGCAGCCCAACCAAGAACACCATCTTCGGTTGAAATATCACCATGGTTAGTGAAGTTGTTATTTGCCCCGCCTGACATCCAGACACCTACGCCATTTTTACCGGCATAGAGCACCTTATCTTTTGCCAGGGTAATGTTGATATCGCCTTGTCCATCAGTCCCTCGCGACTGTGCAAACACTGCCACCCCATCCTGCCCATCTGCAACTACATTACTATCCAGCGAGAGATTTACAGCACCGGACACGCCAGCGCCGCCTGCAGTGTCGGCAAACAGACGATCCACAGAACCGCCACCACCACCAAGACTTTGCGCGAAAACACCTATCGAACGATCGCCATTCACGACAATATCGCCAATCTGGTTAAAGCTAATGTTACCGCCGTTGCCGCTATTCCTGGTGTTAAGTGTAAGAGCAATTTGGCTTGGATCCAGGTCGGTAAAAGCCGCACCACCACCGCCACCGATTGACTGAATGCTAATGCCGTTAGACAGCTCGCCGATAGTCGTGATGGCGCCTGTGTTCGTCAATGTAATATCGCCGCCATTTCCGGATGAACCGTTCGTGCCCCCGACGGAAATCTGCAGGTTATCAAAACCAGTTAGATCTAACTTACCGCCGCCACCGCCAATACTTTGATACATCAAGCCATAGGCATGCACACCGGTAGTTATCACGTCGCCTGAAGAGGCCATATTTATATCGCCGCCATTGCTGGAAGTGCCTCCGTCCGCGCCCAACATTGCGGTGCCGGTAACCCCAGGAATGACCGCATCTAACGCACTAAAGGCAATAGGTGCAAGGATATTAGCGTCAGAAATCGCCAGAGCTGATTGACTGCTAACATCAGGTACTTTAACCACGTTTACCGTCAGATTGCCGCCGCCACCGCCGATCGATTGAACGCCGGCAGCAGCGGACTGATCGCCAGTAGTAGCAATATTCCCTGTACGGTTCAGGGTGACATCTCCGCCATTGTTGTTGGAAGAACTCGCGCCACCCAATGCAAGTTCAAGATCGACATGAGCAGTCGAATCGACGACGATTTCGGAATTGGCATTACCGCCACCGCCACCGATGGATTGCATTAGAGAGGCCAACGAGTTCTTGCCTGCGGTATACAGGTCGCCTATGTGTGTAGCATCGATGGCGCTACCAGCCGCGTTTGCCACGGTGGTGGTGCCGAGCGTTATGATCGATTTCACAAATGCCTTGGTTTTGTCAACATCACCACTGTTATCGGGCAATTCAAAACCATCGTCACCAAGCGCGACCGCGTGCTTACTGACATCAAGAAAAGTATCCACGTTACCGCCACCGCCGTTCACCGACTGACCAAGCTGGGCCAAGCTGTTCTTGCCGAGCATGACGATATTACCTGTAGTATTAATCGTCACGGTACCAGCAGTGCCTTTGGAGCCATCGCGACCACCAAGCAAGGTCGAAACCGCCAGATCCGCTGCCATCCAGGTCGGGCTGATAAGGGAGTGTCCAAAATTCCCGCCGCCGCCACTAACCGATTGCGCGAAAATGCCATAGGAATTATCCCCATGTGAGGTGATTGTGCCGGTATGCTGAACCAACACATTGCCACTGTCCGAGCCATCGCCGCCATTACCGCCGACGCCGAGATTCATCAAAGACTTATTTAAATCCGTTTTTGTATAGCTCAGAATATTACGCGACAAGGTCGCCGCAAAACCGCCATCACCGCCGCCGCCGCCAACGCTTTGTGCAAAAATCCCATTAGAGCTGTTACCGAAGACCTCAATGCTGCCGCTATTGTTCACAGTGACATCGCCGGAGGTATTGCCATTACCGCCAAAGCCGCCAAGCGCGAATGAACCCGACTTATCACTTGAAGAATCAGTCGTTTTTGAGCCAAAACCTAAATCTAAATCTAAATCCCCAGTAATAGCCATTCCACCATTGCCACCGCCGCCGCCAACGGATTGCGCCAGGATGCCGTGGGCTTTGTAACCGTAAGTGGTAATTTCACCTCCATTAGTCACGTCAATGTTACCTCCTGTACCGCCATCGCCACCGTCTCCGCCAAGGCTGAGCGCAAAAGAATTGGTCGTGGATGTCGATGACGCTGTAGCTGCCTTTTTAGTCGACATAGTCGTGCTGCCGGTGCCGCCACCGCCGCCGACACTCATGGCCAGAATGCCATGAGAATAGTTACCTTCGGTAATGATCTTGCCGGAATTGATAGCTGTACTTTTAAGATTGGAGACTGATACATTGCCGGCAGAGGCACCAGTACCCCCCGTTCCGCCGATGCCCATAGACAAGCTGTTGCCACCGCCTTCACCTGATACGACATTGGTAATAACGTTTTTAGCATTACCGCCGCCACCGCCAATGGACTGTGCAAAGATCCCAATGGAATTGTCCTTGGTGGTGCCGATGCCGCCAGTATTGGTAACCGTAACATCGCTGGCTATTGCGCCATCACCACCGACCCCGCCGACCGAAATAGCCACGCGCTTTGAGGGATCCTTAGCAGCATCCGTCATAATCGAATTGATGACCATACCGGAGTTTCCGCCACCACCACCCAGACTTTGTGCCAATACGCCATGAGATCCGTCACCATCGGTAATGATCACGCCGCTATTGTCCACAGTGACAATTCCGCCAGCCATGCCAATACCACCGTTACCACCCACAGCAACAGTCACGCCATCAACTTTTGATTCTCCGCCGGTAAAAGCCATACCACCAGAGCCACCGCCGCCACCAATTGATTGAGCAAGAATACCGACCGAATCACTATTGTTAGTGCGGACATCGGCACTGCTGGTCACCGCCACGGTGCCGCCGATGCCGCCTTTGCCACCGATGCCTCCCAGGGAAAGTGCAGCCGTTTTGGCGCTTGGTCCAGCGGTATTTGCTAAGCCCCCATTGCCACCGCCACCGCCAACGCTTTGGGCAAAAATAGCATGGGCGTTTTTGCCTATAGTACTAACCCATCCGGCGGCATCCAGTGTTACGTTACCGGCTCGCCCACCCTCACCACCTTCAAGGCCGATAGAAACTCCAACAGCCTGGGGGGTCGTTTCTCCGGTGTTTGATTCCTTGCTGGGGATTTCTCCGGCAACCGAAGTCGCAGAACTATTGCCACCGCCATTACCTATCGATTGCGCCAACATGCCGAAAGAGCCGTCACCATGGGTGATGACAGACCCCTTCGAGGACAGCGTCACGTCTGACCCGAAGCCGCCAGTCCCGCCGACACGTCCAAGTGTAATACCCATCTTGCCGCCATCGCCTTGAATAAAGGCCACATCCATACCAGCGTTACCGCCACCACCACCGATGGACTGGGACAAGATTCCAAAAGAGGTATTGCCATAGGTTTCGATATTTCCAGAGTGGACAACGTCAACTTCGTCGCCGCTGCCTCCGTCACCAGGAGCACCGCCAACAGCGAGACTAAATCCCATATTCTTGTTTGGTTTGTTATAAAGCCCACCACTACCCGATGCACCTTCGTAAGTAGCGGCAAGATTAAAGTTGGCGTTGCCGCCACCGCCACCAATCGATTGCGCAAGGATGCCGTGACTGTTGTCCTGCTTGGTTTCGATGTCGCTGAAATTGTTGACTTGCGACGTGCTGCCATTGCCTGCCTCGCCACCGGCACCGCCAATGACAAACTGGGCGGCAAAGCCTGCTGGAGTATTATTCCTTCCTGCGAGACTCACACCTACGTTGAAATTCATGCCTGCATCGCCGCCGCCGCCGCCAATGCTGGAGGCTTCAATGCCGTAGGCACCGTTACCATCGGTGGTCACTTTACCTGTCGACGTCGTTGCAGTGCCGCGATTAACTGCTACAGACCCGGCATGCCCGCCACCCGAGCCGGAACCACCGACGCCCACGTTAATCGGTGAACTATTCTGGGCAAACACGCCGGTCACGTTCATGCCGCCAGTGCCGCCACCGCCACCGATGCTTTGCGCAGCCACGCCTCGTGCGTTGTCGCCGTCGGTGGTGACGATGCCGGCATGAGTTACCGATACATTGCCGGCATCGGCGCCCTTACCGCCATTGCCGCCAATACCGGCGACGACGCTCAAATCGGTTTTGCCACCGGAGTTTGTCGAATCGGCAAAGTTGATTTCGCCGCTGACATTAAGGCCGCCATTACCGCCGCCGCCTGCAATACTTTGCGCCATGATGCCGTGTATCCAATTACCGGAGGTGATGGCATTACCCATTTGGTTGACCGTGACATCGCCACTACTCGAACCCGCCCCACCAAAACCGCCAATACCGACGGTGAGTGAAGGCACACTGCTTTCTTTGTTAATCGCCAGACCGCCGCTGATATTCATACCGCCGTTACCACCGCCACCACCAAGACTCTGGGCCATGATACCGGCAGAGCTTAAATCTTTAGAATCCAAAGCCCCGGCGGCTACATCCGCAGCCACATCGACTTTGACATTCTTGGCAACACCGGCATCAGCACCAAAGCCGCCAACTCCTACAATTAAAGGCGAGTCAGAAACTATGCCGCCACTTACATTCAACGCGCCATTACCGCCGCCACCACCGACACTCTGCGCCAGAATGGCCGAATGTTCGGCACCGTAGCCGAAGATACTTTCCCCACCGGTTACCTTGACATCGACATTACCCGCATCTCCACCGCCACCGCCGAAGCCGCCAAAACCAACGACCAGGCCGTAGCCATCGCCTTTACCGGCCGCATAAGAAATGCCCTCGCTCACATTGACGCCGCCATTACCACCACCGCCTCCGATGGATTGCGCGGCGATCCCATGCGAGCCAGTACCGTCTTTAATCTCATAATGCTCAGGCGTAACAACGCCTGTGATCACATCCACTTTCTCGGGAATCAACACTTTGGGCACAGCGACAATAGTGCCCGCATAAGTTACATCGACATTACCCGCATTGCCGCCATCGCCGCCAAAGCCACCGACACCGATCGAAGCGGCCACTGCCTTCGACGATCCGCCTGTCGAGTTGCTTAATGCCAGCGAGCCGGTCACATTGGTGCCGCCATTACCGCCACCGCCGCCAATAGATTGCGCCAGAAGACCTTGGGAATCATTGCCTTCTGTCGATATTTGGCCTGCCACATCCAGCAGCACATTACCGGCGTTTCCTGCGCCGCCACCAAAGCCGCCGACGCCCACGCCGACGGCCGCGCCATTTTTACCGGTCAAATTAACCGCACCGGTAACATTTACGCCGCCATTGCCGCCACCGCCACCGATAGACTGCGCAACCACAGCGGAGGAGTTATTTCCCTTAGTGCCAATCTGATTGTATTCAGCGGTTGTTGTAACCGTGCTGGTGACGTTCGAGCCATTGCCCCCGCTACCGCCAAAGCCACCAATTCCAACCCCAAGAGTTCCGCCATTTTCCTTCGTAAGATTGATTGCGCCGCTCACATTGATCGCGCCGTTGCCACCGCCACCGCCGAGACTTTGGGCGACGATAGCATCAGAATTATTTCCGGCAGTCACCGTACCGCCGGTAACGGTATTAAGCACTTCTTTTCCGTCGCCACCTTCTCCGCCAAAACCACCGACACCGACCGCAAGACCGCCGCTGCCGGTGTTCGCCGCGGTAATGGTCCCTGTTACATTAAGACCGCCGTTACCTCCACCGCCGCCCAATGATTGAGCAAGAATACCCGTGGCGTTGTCACCCAAGGTCTGTACGTAACCCGTCACTGTGTTGTCAACATCTGCGGCAGAACCGCCGCCACCGCCAGTACCACCGATACCGATGGCCAGCGCGCCTGCGCCGGTTTTAGCCGCGGCAATCGTGCCGGCAACATTAATGCCACCGTTGCCGCCGCCACCGCCGAGTGATTGCGCAACGATACCGAATGCATCCAGATCTGACGTATAAACGGTTCCTGCGACCGCATTGGTTACTTTGTCGGCATCGCCACCATCACCGCCGGAACCGCCGATACCGACACTAACCGCGCCACTACCCGTACCTGCGACTGAAATTGAACCGTTAATAGAAATACCACCATTACCACCGCCACCGCCGACACTCTGTGCCAAGACACCACCAGAACTGGCTGCGGCCGTTACGATATGGCCCGCCACTGTGTTATTCACAGTATTGGAATTACCGCCACCGCCACCGGAACCACCGATGCTTACAGAAGCCCCAGCACTTCCTGTTCCTGCACCGGAAATGGCTCCGGCAACCGCCATGCCTCCGTTACCACCGCCGCCGCCGATGGATTGCGCAATTACTGCAGTAGCATTTTTAGCATCAGTATTTACATTGCCTACCAGTGTCGACAGCACTGCACCGGAAACACCACCGGCTCCTCCCGAACCACCAAGACCGACGGCTGCGCTGCCGCTCCCGGTACCTGCACCGGAGATAGCCGCAGTCACATCAAAACCACCATTACCACCGCCACCACCGACAGATTGCAACAGCAAACCGGTTGAATAGTCGCCACTGGTAACAACATCGCCGGTTACCGAAGAACTGACATCGCTCGCATTTCCACCGCCACCAGCGCTTCCTCCCAGGCCAACACTTACCGCGCCACTCCCTGTGCCTGCACCGGAGCCTGAAACGGTGACGTCAAAACCGCCATTGCCGCCGCCGCCGCCAACAGATTGTGCAACGATGCCCGCAGAATTCTTGCCCTGAGTTGTTACATTATTCGCAACTGTCAATTCAACCGTCGAGGCATTACCGCCACCCGAACCACTACCACCAAGGCCCACACCGACCGCACCACTGCCGGTCCCCGCGCCAGAGCCTGAAACAGCTATATTGAAGCCGCCATTACCGCCACCGCCACCGACAGATTGCGCTAAGACGCCGCCGGACAAATCGCCCAGGGTCAAAATATCGCCCTGTGTTGAAGCAACGACCGCCCCGGCATTGCCTCCGCTACCACTCGAACCGCCCAGGCCGACGCTCACCGTGCCGCTGCCCGTACCGGCGCCTGAAGCTACCGCGGAAACGTTGTAACCACCATTGCCACCACCACCGCCGATGGATTGAGCGATAACTGCTCCTGACTGTTTTTCTTCGGTGTAAACCGTTTCCGTTACATTTAAGGTAACGGCCCCGCCATTACCGCCAGCTGCGCCAATGCCACCAAGACCAACAGAGACGGCACCGCTGCCTACACCGGCCCCTGACGCACCGGCAGTAATATTGAAGCCACCGTTACCGCCACCGCCACCGACAGATTGCGCCAGAATGCCTGTCGATTGGGCACCGTAAGTCGCTGTCTTACCAGAGACATTGGCAATCACCGTACTGGCATTGTTTCCCGAGCCGCCGCTCCCACCGAGCCCAACATTGATGGCACCACTGCCTGTGCCCGCACCCGATAAACTACCCGATACGTTGAAGCCGCCATTACCACCACCGCCACCGATTGATTGGGCAACAAAGGCTGATGAACGATCATTCAGGGTCGAAATTATGCCGGAAGATGATGCGTTAACATCCCCGCCTAGACCGCCACTGCCGCCGGTGCCTCCTAAACCAATCGATATGCCGCCGCTGCCGACACCGGCGCCAGACAAGCTTCCCGATACGTTAAAACCGCCATTACCGCCACCGCCGCCGACAGACTGGATCAATGCACCGATAGACTCGGTACCTTCAGTCCAAATATCCGACTTAAGATCAGCAACTACACCTTTACCATGGCCGCCGCTTCCTGCACCTCCTCCCACGCCTACCGAAACTGCGCCACTGCCAACCCCCGCGCCTGAGAAACTTGCAGCGATGCTGTAACCTCCGTTACCGCCACCACCACCCACGCTCTGAGCAACCACACCAGCGGAACGATTACCAAAGGTTTTTACCTTGCCCGAGGTACCAAGCGTTACTGCTACCGATGTGTCACTTCTGCCACCGTTACCGGCCCCGCCGCCATTGCCGCCGATGCCGACAGCAATACTGCCTGAACCAGTGCCCGCGCCATTCAAACTACCGGCAATGGTTCCGCTACTGTTACCGCCACCACCGCCAACACTTTGTGCCAGTAAGCCGGTTGCGTTATCGCCTCGAGTAATTAAATTTCCCGCATAATTGGCATCGACAATGTCGCCGCTGCCCCCCAGACCACCTGAACCGCCCACACCGATATTAATGCCTCCGGCACCAACACCGGCGCCGGAAAGACCTGCAGAAACGGTCAGACCACTATTACCGCCGCCACCACCGATTGATTGCACAATCACACCGTCAGAGCCATCGCCCAAGGTTTCCACATTATTGGTCAGATGAGCATCAATCCGGCCCGCAGCGCCGCCGTTACCGCCGCCACCGCCTACGCCAACAGTGACATTAGCCGAACCGCCCACAGCACCCGCCGCACCTGCTGCTACAGTAACTCCACCGTTACCGCCACCACCGCCGACACTTTGAATTACAACGGCATCAGACTGGGCCTGTTTGGTTAATACCGAGCCTCCCAGCGTCGCGTCAACATGCTCACCCTTGCCGCCACTCCCGGCATTACCCCCGACAGCGACTGAAATTGCAGCCGCGCCGATTAAACCGGCAGCGCCGGTTGCAGACACCGTCGTGCCTCCATTTCCGCCGCCGCCACCGACAGATTGAGCAACAAAGCCTGATGACAATTCGCCATCGGTCTGAATTACACTATCTACATTTGCTGTTACTACGCCGCCATTACCGCCGTTACCGCCTTTACCGCCGACGGCAACTGAAATGCCGACTCCATCAGCGATCGAAAGTGCTCCTGACACCGTGGAACCACCATTACCACCGCCCCCGCCAACCGATTGTAAAACGACCCCTGAAGCATTATTGCCACCTGTGATAACGTTGCCTTTGCCCGACAAATTAACTGTGCCGCCGGTACCGCCCGCTCCCCCCGTACCGCCTAACGCAACCGAAATTGAAGAACCCACACCGACGGTACCTTGAATTGCATTTCCACCATTGCCACCGCCGCCACCGACAGATTGCGCCAAAATACCGGTCGAACGATCACCTGTTGTGGAAATAATTGATGGTGTTAATAAGCCGAGCAAATCGAATTCGTTAAGCGTTACTGTGGCGGCACTGCCGTCTCCACCTTGCGATCCACTCCCCCCGAGCGCCAAGCCTGCAAAAAGAGAACCGGAATAAGCGGAGCCTCCGTTACCGCCGCCACCGCCAACTGCTTGGGCAAAAACACCTAATGCATCGTTGCCATGGGTAAAAATTTGTCCGCCATGGGTCACGGTTACCGTGCCTGCATCACCACCTGAACCGCCTGAGCCACCGATCGCAATGGGGCCGCCGCTATTACCGCCATCGCCGCCGCCACCGCCCACGCTCTGGGCAAAAATGGCCGTAGATTTGTCACTTAGGGTATTAATGTTTCCAGAATTAACCACCGCTATATTGCCGGCGTTACTTGCATTACTACCTGAGCCACCGATGGCAACTAAACCGCCAGAACTTCCACCTGAACCGCCGCCACCGCCAATACTTTGGGCGAAAATACCCCGAGCCTGTACGCCTTGAGTGGAAAGAAACCCCGCATTCGTCACCGATACACTGCCGCCGCTACCGCCGCCAGAGCCGGAGCCACCTAAAGCAATCAAACCACCTGATCCGGCTCCAGCCCCGCCGCCACCACCGATACTTTGCGCAAAAATCGTATCCGATCCATCGCCCTTGGTAAAAATCCCAGCCGTCGTATTATTTACAATCGTCACAGTATTTGCGTTACTCCCCGTCGAGCCAGCGCCACCGAGGGCGACCAAACCACCGGAGCCCCCACCGGAACCGCCACCGCCGCCGATACTTTGCGCAAAAATCCCCTTTGCATCTTTTGCTGCCGTTTTTAATACACCGGAGTTAGTCACTGCAACCGTACTGCCGCTGCCGCCGCCCGAGCCCTTGCCGCCAATGGAAACAAGGCCACCGGAATCGCCACCGGCACCGCCGCCACCGCCAATACTCTGGGCAAAAATTGCATGAGATCCGATCCCAGTTGTGCTCACTAATCCTTCCAAATTATTAGTGACTGTGACCCCTTTACCATTACCACCGGCAGCACCATTGCCACCGAGGGCTACTAGGCCACCGTTACCACCGGCAGAGCCACCGCCACCGCCGATGCTCTGAGCAAAAATCCCGTGCGCGTTCTTACCAGCGGTGTCGATAATCGCACTGTTATTTAAAGCTATTGTGCTCCCGTTACCACCACCTGCACCTGAACCGCCGATGCTGACGGCACCGCCAGTCGGTGACGAATTACCGCCACCGCCACCAACACTCTGGGCAAAAACACCGTGCGAATCTTGTCCTCCTGTAGTAATCCGGCTACCCGCCTGATTGGTAATGGTGACCGTGCCCGCGTTATTTCCGGTGCCACCAGTGGCTCCCAACGCGACAATGCCCCCGGCTGCACCACTATCACCACCGCCACCACCGATACTTTGACCAAATACCCCAATGGAGCCGCGCCCCGTGGTTTGAATATCTGCATTGCCCCGATTGGTGATGTTCACATTGCCGCCAACGCCACCTGTTGAGGCATTACCTCCGAAGGCAACGATGCCTCCTGCGGCTCCGCCGTTACCGCCGGTACCGCCGATGCTTTGCCCCAGAATTCCGTGCGAGCCAATGCCGGTCGTGTGAATCAGTGCATTATTGTCAACTGAGACATTACCGCCATTGCCGCCATTGGCGCCGCTACCACCTTCACCAACAATACCCCAGCTGCCTCCGCCATTACCCGCCGCACCACCAACACTCAACACATAAATACCGTGAGATTCGTTACCCAGAGTATCGATTTCCCCGGTATTTTTTACACTCACATCGCCGCCGTCACGGGCCGCACCACCGGAACCGCCATTACCGATACCGTAAGTCGCACCACCCCTACCACCTGTGCCGCTGCGGCTAAACGCATAAATACCCTGAGATTTGCCTTTGGTCGTCGACACAGTGGTCGCATTATTCAGTATCACCTGACCGCCATCAGCACCCTGCCCACCATCATAATGATTATTAACTCCATAATAACTACCACCGTTGCCACCATCGCCACCGATACTGCCAAGCGTTATGCCATTCGTAGCTAAGTTGGTACTGCCGATAGGACCATGTGAAACTGTCACAATTCGATTAACAGTAAGCCCCGCTCCGCCATTATCGCCGTCGCTACCGGGGTATTCGATCGAAGCGCAACCGCCGCCAAGCCAGTCGGGTGCACAAATCCTCACCCCATAACCATCATCTCCGTTATCGCCATTTTTGCCTTTACTTACTTCATTAATAATTCCCGATGTGGATTGGGCAGGAACTACCTCAGGTGTCCCTGGCGTCCCTTTATTAAGAGCGGCCTCATCATCAAACGCTGCACTCGCGTTTGTCGTCACAGCTTGAGCCGTTGTCGGATCGCTTGCAGCGGCGGTCGTTAACCGTATATTAGTTGTTTGGACCAGCCCAGTGGTTGCATTCGTTACCACTGAAATAACTTTATAAATTGCAGTTCCGCCAACAGGCTGAATCGTATCGCCTACTACCGTCTTCGTCTGGATAAGGTCGCCATTAGAGGTCACTACAATGTCAGTCACTCCGTTGGAATCCTTAATCAGCTGAATGACTGTTGCATCTACACCAGTTACAGGATTGGTCACTGTATCGCCAATCTGCGCCGATGGTGTTGCGGCAATAGGAACGCCAGCACTGGCTTGCCGTGGTAACGAAATGATGGATAGAACGCACCAACCGACCGAAAACATGACTTTGTGGAATCTTTTAGGTCGTGTACTAGATGAGTTTTCGGCGGTTTCTTGGGATGATTTAACTTTTTTTGAATCCATAAATATTCCTGATTTGCAAGTGGCTTCAGCTGACCGAAGCAAAACGTCTGAGTAAAGCCCAAAGCAATGGCGCTAACGAGAAGAGACGTCAGGAACATATGAGATGGATATAGCGATTAAAGCGATAAATGCACTGTGTTTGAGTTGGTAGTAAGCTTGCCTTTTAAGGTTTAAGCCTGTTCCCACTTCGGATTAATACTCACTTGCTCTCTAAATTAAACTTAGCCTAACCGAAAGCCCTCCCAGTAACACGAACCGAATTGTAACCAAATGTAACAATGCGTCAGTCCGTCGAAAAAACTCGATATACTCAAACCGAATTAAACGGCTGAACGGTTCAACTTATGCAGCAAGCAAAAATACTGATTGTCGATGACGATCGACGGATTCGATCGTTATTGGAACGCTATCTTAGTCAACAGGGTTTTGTAGTGAGTGGCGTCGGCGATGGCGTGGAAATGACCAAGAAATTGGCACGCGACCCTATCGATTTAATCGTGCTGGACTGGATGCTGCCGGGCGAAGACGGCTTGTCGATTTGCCAACGGCTAAGCGCCGATAAAAACAATCCGCCTATCATTATGTTGACTGCCAATGGCGGCGCTGATGCGCGCATTTCTGGCTTGGAAGGCGGTGCCGATGATTATTTGCCCAAGCCGTTTGAGCCGCGCGAACTGGTCGCCCGCATTCATGCCGTGTTGCGGCGCCGACCGCGCGTGGCTGCCGCCATTCCGATCGCCAACAGTTTGCCGGTAAATTTCGGCCCATATAGCTTGGATTGTGAGCAGCGGTGTTTATACAAGGAAGATTGTCAGATAGCTCTGACCAACAATGAATTTGCTTTGCTCAATGTGCTGGCACAGCATGCAGGCACGCCACTGTCGCGTGATCGCCTGGCTTATCTGATCAATGGCCGCAACCACGACTATGACAACCGATCGCTGGACGTACAGGTCTCTCGATTACGCCGCTTGCTGGAAGAGGATCCGGCCCGTCCTTGTTATTTACAAACAGTTCGGGGCTTGGGTTACATGCTGACTCAGCAAGAGCAGCCTGCATGAGCCTGCTTCCGAAAACATTATTTGGCCGTTTGTTCCTGCTAATCTTGTTTATCATGGCGCTCAATGTGCTGGTAGTGCGGATTACCATCGCCGTTCTTGCGATACAACCGGCTGGACAGCGGCTTGCCATCGCCAGCCAGTCACTTATGACATTAATCGGGGAAGTGACGACCCACAATGATCCTGAGTCGAACCGTCTGTTGCTGGAACGATTACACCAACAGAGCGGCATTGTGCTGGTAAACAACGTTGACGAACGCTATGACGAGCCACCTGACTTACCGCTGTTTAATAGTTGGCAGAAAGCCCTGAAGCAGTCCGGAAGCGATACGCTATTGCTACGATTTCAACGGCAACCACAAAACAGGCTTTGGCTGTTGCATACTTCGGCCCCTACATTTTCTGTAGGTCTATCGGTAGGAGATATAGGTAATGCACCGAATCTGTTACGGTTAATTTTTTTGGCAAACGGCTTGTTGTCGGCTGTGATGGCATATGTGATTGCGCGTTACCTGACCGCCCCATTAAAAGAATTAGCTGAAGGCGCAAGGTCTATAGGTCGCGATTTAAACAGTGTGGACATTAATCCACGCGGCCCTATTGAAATTCGAGAAGTGGGGCAGGCATTAAACCAGATGCGGGCTGATCTTGATCGGATGGTCAAAGAGCAGGAGTTTTTGCTGGCGGGTATTTCTCATGACTTACGTACCCCGTTAACGCGTATCCGGCTGGCTACCGAATTAATGCCTGAGGATGCGGGCGAGCTAGCGCTAGGTATGAAGGACGATATAGAGGAAATGAACCAAATTTTACAGCGTTTTATCGAGCTAGCGCGTGTGAATATCGAAGAAGCTGAACCTTGGCAAATGGGTGATATTACGCCGCTGTTACTCGACATAGAGAAAAAATATCAACGCGCCCAGGTGGATTTGACCCTATCCCTGGAAAAAGTGCCGCCGGTGCGTTACAAGCCGATGGCCCTGCGACGGCTTTTGTATAACCTGATCGACAATGGCGTAAAGCATGGCGGAGGTCAGATTAGGCTCAGCACCAAAAACTATGGTGATAAAATGGAGTTATGCGTCACCGACCAAGGACTTGGTCTACCCATGCCCCCCGCAGAGCTACTTAATTATTCGGATCTTAACGATCATCAGGCGTATGGCAACGGTTTAGGTCTGCTCATTGTGCAACGCCTCGCGCAATTGCACGACGCAGAATTGACACTACGCAATAATAAACAGGGTGGAGCGGAAATTATAATTAGCTTAAACGCATATTCCGAACCGGGATAAAACGTCCATGGGCTTGAAGCTTAATTTACGAAAAATTTATCTAGCACTAACGTATCAATGCACTTCAATGCTAGCCGTTGACTGGCTCCCGCTTCTGGCCATTATCCCTAAGCAGTAGGCTAGGGTAACTATAAATATCTATAAAATATAACCTTGTTTGATAGCCTTTTATAAAAAGCATGGTCAGGGGGTATTTTTGACATATACAGACATGGCCCACAGGATAGATTGGCAGCTTTCCATGAGTATGCTGCCATTCGGAAATCTGGCCTGACTGGCAGCAAGGGGTCGTTTGACTCAGTGGCAAATGGCGGCTTTCATGTGTCGGAATTCAATGACAGCTTTCCGGCGATGAATCTGAAGAACGGGCGGTCGCAAGGCAACCCGAAGCGGAAGTAGGCAGTTTGAAAAGCCGACGTTTAACGAAGAGTTAAGGGATTGGAGCGATAGCGACCGTCCCGCTTGAGCGCAATGTTAGGCATTTTTGATAACCAACATTTCATTGCCACCCTTCTGAAACTCATACGGTACTTGCTTAGCTTCAACGTAGAAACCATCATTTGTAAGTTGTTCTGTTACGAAGGCAAAATGTGGCGATGGAACACCGCCGAGCATAAGCAATGGAAACACACGGATTTCATGGGCTACACGCAACATTTCTTTAAGCGCTTGAAGATGAAATTCTGCCGATAAATGGATGCTGTATAGAAACAAAAAATGAGATGATAAGGCTATGTCAAATTGTCCTTTGTCGAAAGGCAAAGATGGCAATTCCCCAGCAATATATCGGCCTTCTTGTTTTCCAGCATCAAAATCTTCAAGGAAAGTTTCCATTGCTGACATTCGAATACGCCCAAGGTCTTCTACAGATGGAATAGTTTCCCAAATAAATTCATTTTTGTTCTTTCGAGTTTGCGCCATCACTTCTTCGTAAGTTTCGGCGATGCGGCTTTTGATCTGATCGACATTAAAAACATAGATGGGATCGATGGAAATAATATGGCCGCCACGTTGACTAAGCTCCGCATTAAACGAGGCTGGCCCATCGCCGCAGCCGAGAATTTGGCCACCTAAATCGTCCTTGGTGAGTGCGAACATCCGAATGTATTCGTCATAGGAACGTCCCCATGGGACGACTTTTTCCAACGTAAAACCCATGTCAAATTTCTCGTGAACCTGTAATGTCATAGGCAGTGAACTTTCGCTCAAGTAATCCACAACTTCGCGCAGCAGTCCGCCAAGGCTCGATGTGTGCCGCTTGGAGATGTCGCGATAGACTTTCGTGATCGGGCCAGAGTTCGGAAAAGCGGATAAGGCCGGGATCAAATGGATCTTCTGCGACGTCATATGCAATACATCCATCATTCCGATATGTGGCTTCAACGAGGATTCGCAAATGTGCTTGTACCTCTGGCATTCGATCAGGAGGAAACCTGAGAATTCCAAAGACTGCTAATTTGGGCTGCATGAAATAATCTCTTTCATTTTTGATGTATCGCCTAACGTGGAGCTAAGGGGCTGCGCTCTTTTGCGCAGTCCCGCTTGAGCTCAGGGTTAGGCTTTCTTCAATGGGAATAAACCACTTCGGTTTTATTCGCCAGAAATCGGTACGTGTGTTTATTATTAGTGATTTCTTTGGGTCAAAAATCACTGGGCCATTGGGGCTGCGCCAAAAAACGACCCAATGCCAAAAAGACCGCCCACTTTCACGTTCCAAGTGCCACTTGATAGAAAGAAGTGCCAGGTTTGGAAGCGTTTCCCATGATGAAAAGGGTAGTTCGCCTTCACCGGCTGAAATGCCAAAATGCTCAAGAAGGATTCGCACATAGCGTGTATCAGACCAAAGGCTACTGTCTTCGGAAAAGACACCAAGGCTATTTGCAACAGTTTTAGCCTCTTGGTATGAAAGGCCGGCTAGTGTGGCCACACTAGCGATGCCGCAACCGGAGATTTCTTCTTGGATAACAGGTTTCATAATTACCAGGCACTGGAATCAGGACAATCGTTCATAGGGCAGCCTTTAGTTTTCGGCCGCCGGTAATAGCAAAACCCTCACGCTCATAAAACGCCAAGGTTCTGTCAAACTGAGGAAGCGGCGGGGTCGTAACCTCTAAGCGCGTCCAACCTCGTGACGCACCGAAAGACTTTGCTTGAGTCACCAGATGCAGCCCTAATTTATTTGCGCGGTATGCTGGGCGAACATAAAGTTCTGGTATGGTACCGAAAGCGCCCTCGGCGTACAGAGCATAGCTCTCATAGAGTGCAATGAAGCCTGCAGGATTCATATCCGCGCTGCGAGCAACAAACACGAAGTATTTTTCTTGCTTGAGAAAATGTTTGAGTCGCGCTGCCGTTTCTTCAAAATCAAAATTGAATGCCTGCACACCAATAGCATTCATGATCTCTGCCAGCAACTCGCCAACCATTACGGCGACGTCTTGTGCGTCGTCAGCAGTTGCTTTATGGATTGTGATAGATGCGTTCATTTAATATGTGCACTTTGGCTTTGGCTCTTCCTGTTTGATGAATGCTCACTATACATGTAGTGAAAAATGATAGACAAAGAACTGTTCATCGCGCTGCCAGCTGGCGGACTGTAAAGCGCTTGGGCAAGATACTTTGTGCTTCAATTGAATTACCGTGTTTCCAACTCGTTTAATCACGACTTAGCTTTGCGGGATATAACAGTTAACTTGCCTTTACGACAAGAATACTGCCAAATGACTGAAGCCCGACGACCTCTTCGAGTTTTAGCCCGGCACTATTTATCAACGATGTCCATTCTTTTAGGGTTCGTTCCCGACCTCGGCATCCCAAGAACATTTGCATATCGAAAGATGCTCCCGAGAGATCAGCTCTGATTTCAGGCATGATAATTTCCATCAGAGCAATTCTGGCTCCCTTGGTGCCGATGGCATTAGCCAAGGTGATGAGAGCCTTGAGACAACTTTCGTTGTCGAGTCCATGTAATACAGCGGAAAGCAGATAGATGTCTTTGGGGGTTTGAGGTGATGGTACGGATGTGAGCAAATCACCTTCTTGAAACTGAAGCCGTTCAACACCTGCACTTGGGTTTGCTTCCCAGTACTTTCTTGCCTCAGCAATTACCTGAGGGCGATCAGCAACCAAAGCGGTCAGGTGCGGATGCCGCTTCAGAATTGAGAGTGACTTGGCTCCTCGTGAGCCTCCGACATCTATGATTCTGTCAAATCGACTCCAATCAAAATCTGTCGCAAAACTATCGCCAGTGAGCGCTTCGACACTGTCCATGGCTTCTGAGAAAAGTTGATCGAACTCACCGTGGTTGTCCATGTAATCGAAAAATTCTTCGCCATGGGTTAACTTAAATGGTGACGTACCTTCGCTTACGCCCTGTTCCAGTTTCTCGAACCAGGGACGGCTCATAGTTTCCGAATTGTGCATTAGAATCATAGCTCGCACATTGTTTGGTTGGTCTTTGCGAAGATAGGCTGAAATCTTATTGTTCTTAAAAACGCGTGGCGTAGTTTCTTCGAAAATGCCAATGGACTGAAGCATCCGAAGTAAACGGAAAACAGCATCGGAACTGGCAGATAGCTTTGAAGCAATTAAATCTGAGCTCAATTCGCCATCAGCAATGACAGATGCAATATCGAGTTTGGTTGCCACATACAGTGCGCGCGACTGCCAAAAGGCAGAGCCAATCTGCATGAGTCGAAATGGCGGCGGGGTTAACCTGTTAGGGATGCTTTGCAGCCATGAGCCAAATCTCATGACTATCGAAAAGCGGCGTATTGCTCTCATGTTCTTCTGCAGCGTCATTTATTGATCCCTTGGCTCGTTTGTCAGGCTAGGCGCTAATCCAGCTGAAAACAGATGTCCGTTAAATTCCGCCAAACTGTCCAAAAATGCGGTATCCATAGGCCGCCCCATTTGTTCTTCAAAAATATCCTTCAAGAGGATAGGCGTCATTGCCAAACTGACGAATGCCAGTCGGAGAATGTCGGGGTCCACGGTAGAAGAAATCTGCCCCTGATCTTTCAAATCGGAAACCTTACGAGCACCTCGTGTACGGCCACGTTCCAGAAGTTGCTGGATAAACCGGCGACCGGGGCCGTGGTTTAGAGCCAACACTTTAAGAATAAGCTTTGGAAACTCCGGCTTCGCTGTCATTGTGTCGTAATACAAACGAAGAAAATCCTTGAACCCGGACACCGAGGCAAGCATGGGGCCATCAAGAACGGACAACATCGGATTGAGGGTCTCCCGGATCATCTCCTCGTAGAGTCCCTGCTTATTTCCGAAGTAATATCGGATCATCGAAATGTTTGTGTTTGCTTTTTCTGCTACCAACCGAGTAGAAACTTTGTGGTATTCATCTGCAAGGAAGCATTCAAGGGCCGCGCGGATCAATCGATCCCTTACCGAGTCTGAATTGTTTTCTGTGGCCATGATCTGCAACCTCAATATCGAGATTATGCAGATTAGCACTGCTGGCAGATTAGGTCGGCATAGTTTCGTCAATCAATTTTGGCTATTTGATTGAACGCTATCGTTTGGATCAGATGTCTGCTTCTGGCTGCTTGATTAAGGTCTCCAACGGCTGCTTTGTAGTCCGTCAGTTTTCAGAATCTGGCTTTGGCCGACTGGCAGCTTTGGAGAAACGCGATAGACTGGTTTGGGTCGGTTGGACACAGTGACGACTGGCAGCTTTCGGGAATCAGAATTCAATGACAGCTTTCCGGCGATGAATCTGAAGAGCGGATGGTCGTCAGGCGACCCTGAGCTGACGACCAAGCTGATACCCTCGTTTTCCTTAAAGCGGCCATTCAGTAACATGGTCCGTCAGACACATTGCTCTTTTGTAGACCAAGTAAAATTTTCCATTTGCTAAGCCGCTAAA
>Ga0208751_100005_pt1 | contig 95001 bp, 77 predicted proteins | sample LakWasMet22_HOW5_2_FD_183868 | JGI IMG/M metagenome (GOLD analysis project Ga0208751, IMG submission 183868) | Freshwater sediment methanotrophic microbial communities from Lake Washington under simulated oxygen tension - Sediment Metagenome... | ecosystem: Environmental > Aquatic > Freshwater >... | reverse complement strand
TTCCCGACCCTGCATAAGCACCTACCTTCCTTGTATATACAGGCTCTAAGCCTCGGATACTCCACGGAATGGGTGAATAGGGCGGGGGCCAATCTACGCACAGGCTCTGATTAACAAATCAGTCCTCAGGCTGGGACGGCCTCCCAATGAACGGGTAAAGCTTATTGGATGTTTCTTCCAATGGGTTCTTTAAATTTGATCATACAAGGTTGGGCTATTGTGCATACCACAATCTGTAGCATCTAAACGTCCTAAATCAAAAAAAAGCCCGCCAGCTCAATGAGCTGGCGGGCTTGTGAGGACTACTAAGGTTGCTTAAGTGTTATTACGGTAACAAGTTAATACGGTTTTTCGGTCCAGTGTCGTAGGATGGGTAGAACGCAGTGAAACCCATGCCGATGATGATGGGTTTCGCGATGCTCTACCCATCCTACGGTCCTTAAGTGAAATTACGGTAACAAGTTAATACGGTTTTTCGGACCAGGCGCTACCAGACCGTTGACGCTAAAATAATTTTCCAGCGCATCTAAATCGAGTGCGCCACCCAAACGGTTGGTGCCTTGTGTTAATACATAGAGCTGATCGCCGCCATCGGCCATGAAGTTGTTAACCGAAACTCGGTAGCTTGCAGCGGAATCGACCTGAACGCCGTTGATTTTGATGCTGGCCGGATTAACGTTATCGCAAGGCGTGCCTTTTTCCTGCCATTCATAACTAAAGCCGTTGGAGACTTGCAGGATACGGTTGAAAGGTTGGCCCGTTATCGGAGCATTCGCCGGATAGCCCACAGTACAGCCGGTAAATTGTTGTTCCAACAAGGTGTGGATTTGCGCACCGGTCAAGGTCAAAGAAACCAGTGTGTTGCCAAAAGGTTGCACGGTAAACGCTTCACCGTAAGTCAAGTTACCAGCCCCTTCAGCTGCGCTTTGCGCGTAAGTCAAATCAGCACGTATGCCGCCGGGATTCATAAAAGCCACCACGGCTTCGCCAAAGCCGACGCCTTGGGTTTCCAGCAACTGAGCATCGGCTATCACATCGCCCAATGCGGATTCACCGGCCGGAGTAAGGGCACGAGTAATATCTGCGCTAATGGTTCCAATCACACGGTTGGCTATAGGTGTGGCGATTGTTTTGTACTTATCGACGATTGATTTAATCGCAGCATTTGGCGTTATGGCTGAATTGGTGCGATCGACGACGATATTGTTTGCCGTTACTGTGTTGACTTCGCCGATGGCTTTGTTAACAGTCAAGTTGATGTCTGTTAATACCCGGCCTTGCGCGTTGGCACTGGTAACCGAAATCAGACGGCCATCTTTGTTGGCGATTTGGCAATTGTAGGCTTGATGGGTATGGCCGGAAATGACCAGGTCAACTTCATCATCCAGCTGGTTAACAATGGCTTTGATAGGGGAGTTACTTAAGCCGCCGTCGCATAGGTTGATAGTCGAAACGCTTTGCGTAGTCGGCACAACGCCGCCCTGATGAATCAATACCACAATAGTTTCAACGCCACGCGCTCGTAGCTGGGGAATCAACGCATTAACCGTTGCAGCTTCATCCTTAAACTCCAGTCCAGCCACGCCGCTTGGCGTAACGATGGTGGGAGTTTCTTTTAAAGTCATGCCGATAAAACCGACGCGCACGCCATCGACAACTTTAATTGCGTAAGATGGAAAAATTGTTTTGCCGTTAGCCGACTCTACCACGTTGGCCGCCAGAAATTTAAACTTAGCACCTTCAAAAGGTACCGGCGTGCCTACGTCTACACCGCGACAGGTGTTTGGATCAGTAGGATGACAGCCACCGGTTTGCATGCGTTTAAGTTCAGTTTTACCCTCGTCAAACTCATGATTGCCGACGGAGTTAAAATCCAGCCCTAAGCGATTCATAGTTTCGATCGTGCCTTCGTCATGGAATAAGGCAGATACCAAAGGCGTTGCGCCGATAATGTCGCCCGCTGATACAACTACGGTATTCGGGTTTTGGCTTTTTAATTTAGAAATATAGCCCGCCATCCAGTCAACGCCGCCGACCGCCACATTGGGCGTGCCGGCACCTGGATCTTTACGCAGTGTTCCCGGTGATTCAAGTTGGCCGTGAAAGTCGTTGAAAGCGACGATTTTGATTGTTGTCGTAGGACCTCCTAAAAGCTGTATGTTTCCGGCTGAGCTGCTTGAGCTTATGCTGATTGGTGCAGCTGGGACTTTTGGAGAGAGAATTATGTCTCCGCCAACAATAACTGGTTTAACGGGATAATCGATTGTTGGCTTAGGGCTTGATGAAAGATCTAAATTTCCTCCAGGGCTTGGGATAATATCTGGCGCAGGTGGAAGTATTATTTTGTCGGGAACTTGCCCGCCAACATTTATTGTTACTGCATTGGCACAGCTTATCGCCGTTAAACTCAGCGCGATACCCATCGCAATTTTGTTCAATTTCATGATGCTTGCTCCAAATTATTAGCTTTGCTGCGACGGGAAACAAAGCCCATCAAAGCAGTACCGGTTAAATACAACCAAGCTGCGGCAGGCAACGGCACCGCCGTCAGGCTGACTGCGCCGACCGTGGCGTTAATTGGCAAGTTTGAATCATCCAGAGCAGACTGGCTTAACAGCCCTGTGATGCTATGGTTACCAGCACCTAACAAAAACAAACCTTTGCTGAAAATATCGCTGACAAATGCTGTATCAAAATTAAGGCCAATGCTGCCGGGATAGGTATTGGCGACAGCCGAGGTTTGATCAAGCAAAACGCCATTGTCGTAAACGTTAAAACGGTCGCCTGCAAAACCGCCATCAACCACTTTTAAATACGCGGATTCAGTTAAAGTGAAGTCAAAGCTCAAGACATTGCCGTTAAGGTCTATCCACTCCAGATTTCCTGAGGCGGAAGTAAGATCATCTACGTCAAATGCGTTCCATGCACCATCGGCAGTCAGAGTGGCTGCTTGAGCTTGGCTACACAGCGCCGCCAGCAATGCTGCGGCAATAATAGTTTTTTTGAGCATTAGGGGTTTCTCCGATAAAGACATTGAAGTGTTTATGCTGTTATCAGATCGACTATCCGTATCAATCTGATAACCAACAAATGCATCTGTTAATAAAAGTTAAGATTAGAGTTGGTTTTTACGGCGATTGATCACACCCAAACCTGCCAACGCGCTACCGAATAACCAAACTGCGGCTGGAACAGGGACGGCTGCTACTTTGAAATTGGTAGTGTTGGGCACGGTAGTGGCGTAAGCACCATTGCTCGTATCTACGGTCCAGTTGGCAACATTTGCTACCAAGGCTTTGTATGCGTCCATGTTAGCTTCGCCGCTTCGTGCGCCAGTGTATTGACCAAAGTCTGGGCTTCCAGAAGTTCTCAATCTCAAAGCATTGGTACCTTGTGTTAGGCCTGTGTTGGTCAAAGTGCCATCGGCACTACCAAAGTCGCTGTTGGTGATTGCTGCCAAGAAAGCGCTAGGTGCGTTAAAAGCTGAACCAATATAGGCATAGATGGTTTCGTTGCTATTACCTAGTCCCAGGTTCGTTGGCGCGCTTGCAACTGTCAAAGAACCACTGGAGGCCTTAATGACGTCCGGGGTTGGGTTGGTGTTGTCTATAACAGTGAAGCGTGTGACTGATCCGGCGGTGATCACACTGGCTCCTGAATTCCAGGAAAATGCTGACTCATAAGATGTGGAATTGTTATTAAACGCACCGCCAGATCCAATCGCCAAGCCATTCCATTCATTGTCATTGAAATAGATAGTGGTATTAGCGGCGATATCGGTGAAATTGACTATTGCCCAGCCGTCTTCATCAGCATTAAATGCGGTGAAAGCAATATCGGGAGTCAGAGTTGGCGAGGCATTGGCTTCTAAAGCCAAGCCCGCAAGAACTGCAGTTGCTAAGATTTTACCTAACATGAAAATTACCCTTAATGTTTAATTGAAGTAGTTGATTGCCCGGATAATGCAAGGGCGAGAGTAGGTAATTTTTGTGATGTAATTATTATTATTCGATGAAGATTTGATGAAACGTAATACGTTTTGACGATTTTCTGTTCTCTGGCTGAACGTCGATAGTAGGAGCGAGCCTTGCCCGCGACATCGTGATAGCAATTCTTGGCATTGACATATGTTGCTCGCGGGCACGGCCCGCTCTTACAAAGCAATCAAACTGAGTCGCAGTAATCCACGCCTTTTGTATTACATGTCACCAAATTGTCCGCAAAACGTCATGGTTTCTTAACCGTTTCTCTATTTATCCCACCGTAGAATGTGATCCAGCTCGCAGAAGCTGAGGCTAAAATTTTTGGACGTCACTCGGCATAATTAACCCGGTCATTGGCAATTTTTCTGTGAGTCAGGTTGGGTCATCCTCACTATCCCATTACTCATGAGTCAAAATCACCAGGAAAAACCATGACTGAAAAACATTTCTATAAACGGCATCCACTGGCTTTAGCGGTGTTTGCTGCGCTTAATTTCGCTCCAATGGCCCATGCCATTAGCCCCAATGTTGTCATTAGCCAAGTTTATGGGGGCGGCGGCAACAATGGCGCGACTTATAAAAACGATTTCATTGAATTGTTTAACCGGGGCAGTACACCCGTCAGCCTGAACGGGATGTCTGTGCAATATGCTTCAAGTGCGGGTTCTACTTGGCAGAAAACCAATCTGAGTAACGTTACCTTGGCGCCAGGTCAGTATTATCTCGTGCAAGAAGCCGTTGGTGCCGGCGGCACGACCAATCTGCCAACGCCAGATGCGACCGGCACGATTGCCATGAGCGGCACTGCCGGCAAGGTGGCTTTGGTTAGTAATCAAACGGCATTGACGGGCACTTGCCCAACGGCCAATGTGGTGGATTTAATTGGCTTTGGTGCAGCCGCTAATTGTTCTGAAACCAGCCCCGCGCCTGCACCATCAAATACTACAGCTGATTTACGTATTAACAGCGGCGCCACTGACACGGACAATAACAGCAGTGATTTTGTTAGCGGCACCCCGACGCCACGCAATATTGGTTTAAATTCGAGTTCATCGGTAAACCTTTCAGTCAGTGCCAATGTCGGAACTGAAGCTGACACTACAGTCATCACGGTAACAGCGACGACATCCACACCGGTCGCCAGCAATCAAACCGTCTCTCTGGGTGTTAGCGGCACTGGTATTACCGCGGGCGATTATGCCTTGAGCAATACAGTCATCACGATTCCAAGTGGCAGCAGTACAGGTTCGGTTACTTTTACGGTGGTCGATGACACTGATGTGGAAGGCAACGAAATCGCGAGTGTGACAATCACTGGCACCTCAGCTGGCCTTTCTCTCGGCGCTAGCACTGCACAAAATATCACTATTACCGACAATGACGTCAGCGCTTGCGGCGATGCTGCAACCAAGATCTCGGCGGTGCAAGGCAGCGGCACGGCTACGTCACTCAGTGGCATCATCGACATTGAAGGGATCGTCGTCGCTGATTATCAGGGCACCAGTGCTAATTCACTGAGCGGCTTTTTTGTCCAGGAAGAAGATGCCGATGCTGACGGCAACCCCGCGACTTCAGAAGGTATTTTTGTGTTCGAGGGCGCCGCTCCACTCGTTAACGTTAACGTAGGCGATAAAGTGCGTGTTACAGGCGCGCCGGGCGAGTCTTTTGGGTCAACGCAATTAAGCGCTTCCAATGTTCAAGTGTGTGCCGGCAGTCAAGTGATTCCGACGGCTGCGACATTGACATTACCTGTGCCGAACGTACCCAATGGCAATTTGGCTAACGCCACCACAGCTATTAACAACTATTACGAGCCCTTTGAAGGCATGTTGGTGAAATTTCCAACGACGTTGAAAGTGTCGGAATATTTTGAATTGGAACGTTACGGGCAATTGGTACTGAGCCAGGGAGGACGTATTCCGACCTTTACCAGTGTCAGCAACCCCAGCGCCACCGGTTTAATCAATCAGCAAATCACGCTGGCCAAGCGCCAGATTGTGCTGGATGATGGTGTTGATACGTCGAATTTTTATATTACTCCCTACGCAGTCAGCAACAACATTCCGTTACCGTATCCAACCGGCGGTCTAAGCACCACCAATAGTTTCCGAGGCGGCGATACCATAGCTAACCTGACCGGCGTACTGCAATACGCTTTCTCGCAATGGCGTATCCGTCCCGTAGAAGAGCTGGTCGATTACACCTTTACCCCGGCTAATCCACGTAAAACCACCTCGCCAGTGGTCGGTGGAACGCTTAAGGTAGCCAGCTTCAACGTATTGAACTATTTCACTACCATTGATACGACTTCTAGCAGCACTTCCGGCCCGTGCAATGGTGGGCAGGATTGTCGTGGCGCCGATTCGGCTGCCGAACTGGCTCGTCAAACCGACAAGGCGGCAACGGCTTTGTGCGGCATCAATGCCGACATTTTCGGTTTGATGGAAATTGAAAACAACACCACGGCCTCGCTGAGTTCATTGGTCGCGGCGGCTAACGCCATTAGCGGTTGCGGACCTTTCAACTACATCAACACCGGCATTATCGGTACCGATGCGATCAAGGTTGGCCTGCTTTATAAAACCTCAACCGTGTCGCCGGTCGGTAGCCATAAATTGCTGACTACCAGCGTTGATGCGCGCTTTATCGACGATAAAAATCGTCCGACGCTGGCGCAAACATTCAGTCAGACTGCCAGCGGCGAAAAGCTGACGGTTGCGGTCAATCATCTCAAATCGAAAGGTTCGGCCTGTACAGATGTGGGTGATGCTGATGCCAACGACGGTCAAGGCAACTGTAACTTGACTCGCAAAGATGCGGCAATGGCATTGGTGGATTGGCTGCATAGCGACCCGACCAACAGCGGCGACCCGGATTTCCTGATTATCGGCGACTTGAACAGCTACGCTAAAGAAGATCCGATCAAAGCGATTGAAAAAGGCGCTGACGATACTGCCAATACTGTTGACGACTACACCAATCTGGTCAAAGCCTTTGGTGGCGATGCGGCTTATTCTTATGTGTTTGACGGCCAAACCGGTTATCTCGACCATGCGCTGGCAAGTAACACGCTGCTGCCGCAAGTTACCGGCACATCGGATTGGCATATCAATGCCGACGAAACGCCGTCTATGGATTACAACGACACCATTAAAGATACCGGTGAGGCTGCTTTTGAAGCAAAACCTGCCGCGCTACCGCTGTACGCTGTTAATCCGTTCCGTACTTCCGATCATGACCCTGTGATTATCGGTCTGCACTTGGGTGAAACCATCAATATTCTTGAGGGCACGTCGGCCAGAAACATTTTGAGCGGAACGGCAGGTAAAGATCGTCTCACCGGCTTGGGCAGTGCAGATACGCTGACCGGCGGCTTGGGTGTAGATGAATTCGTCTACGTCACCACTGCGGACGGTATCGACACGATCACTGACTTTACATTGGGTGAAGACAAGATCGTGTTGACCGCGTTACTGCAAAGCCTGGGTTATCAAGGCGCTGATCCGCTTGCTGATGGCATCGTCAAGTTTGCAGCATCGGGCGCTAATACGATTGTTTATATCGACGCCGATGGCGCGGGCCCTGCTATACAACGGGCTTTAATCGTGGTTAACAATATCAGCGTCAGTAACCTGAGCAACGCAGCCAATTTCACTTTCTAAGCTGCTTAACCAACTACTTAAGCGCCGCCTTTCATCACTGGGAGGCGGCTTAGAGACTTTGATTTAATAGGATTATTGTTATGTTTAAATGTTTAAAAATTGCTGCCACCGTCTGTTTGTGCGGTGCATTGATGATTGCGCCTGCGGCCGAAGCGGCGCTAGTCAATTACAACTTCAGCGGTGCCATCGATTCTGGTTTGCTGGCTGGTGAAACTTATAACGGCAGTTTTACCTACGACAATGCAACTTTGACTAACTCAGGGTCAGAATTTATTGATTTGTCGTCGCTGACGTTCAATTTTTTATCTACTTCTTACAACCTTGCTGATGCCGATTTCACGCCTACTGCTGATTTTTTTGACGGTTCATTTCTTGGCGTCAGTTACTTGGTAAGTAGCATCGATCCTTCGTTTGCCTTGGTATCAGCTTTAGGATCAGGCTTACCGGAAGATGTAGCTTATTTTTCTTATCAAACAGTCGCTGGCGATTCAGGCTTTGGTTCTTTAAATGTTGCCGCCGTGCCGGTGCCGGCGGCTGTCTGGTTATTTGGCAGCAGTTTAGCTTTACTGTCATTGTCGCGTAGGAAAATCCAAAATAGCTGATTGCATTGTTTAAACCTAAATCAATTAAGCCGGGTAACACCGGCTTTTTTGTATAGGTGTAAAAAAAACATGAAATCTCGCAGGTTCGTGAAATCAAAATATCATTTCTGGAACCATTTTCAGTATTCCTATGAGTCTTTTTGTCATATCAATGTCATAAATCGGCTCTATGCTAGGAAAACTTGGTATTTCTATTAGGTCTATTGAATGTCGTCCTCCCTGCAAAATGAATTGCTCAAAATTCTCGATACAAAACAATTAACGCCCCATTTTCAGCCGATTATTTCCTTAACTAAAAGAGAAATTATGGGCTATGAGGCTCTAATTCGCGGACCATCGAACAGTCCATTACATAGCCCGTTTAATCTTTTTGAAACCGCTGAGCGCTATGATTTAAGTACCCGGCTTGAATTCTTGTGTAGGGAAATCACCATTGACAGCTACGCAAGTCTCAACATCCCCGAAAAATTGTTTATCAATGTTACGCCGGCGGTTCTTTTAGAGCCGGAGTTTAAAACCGGCGAAACTCTTAGGTTTCTCGATCAATATGGTGTTGATCCACGCTCAGTGGTGATCGAATTAACCGAACATCAACCAACCGATGATTACGATTTAATACGCGAAGCGGTCAATCACTACCGAAGCATGGGCTTTGAAATAGCATTGGATGATTTGGGGGCAGGCTATTCAGGATTAAGACTGTGGTCTGAGCTGTTGCCCGAATATGTAAAGATAGATAAACATTTTATACAGGGCTTACACGAAGATTCGGTCAAGCTGAATTTTGTGCGATCCATTCAAGATATTGCCAGCTCGCTTAATTGCAACGTGATTGCCGAAGGTGTCGAAACCAAAGAAGAATTCATATCGGTAGAAAAACTCGGTATCACTCATGCCCAAGGTTATTATTTTGCCAGGCCCGCGGCTATGCCTTTAGAACTCGTTAACAGCGAATTGTTTGTAACTATACGTAGCGAACAATATCTTCCTGGACAATCAATCACCGCGACAGCTGCGCGTATTATCAAAGCTATCACCCCAATTTCTGCAGACACGGCAATTAACAGTGTTATGGAGTTATTTCAACAAAATAGCGATTTGACTATTTTGCCGCTGGTCGATAACAAAAGGGCGTCCGGCATTATGTATCGGGACAGTTTTCTTTCTAAGCTTTTTTCCAGTCGCTATGGGATTGAACTCTATGGAAAAAAACCGATCAGTTCGTTTATAGACCACCTACCTTTTTTTGTTGATCAAAATACGCCGATTGCAGAAGTCAGTAAAAGCCTGACTACTGCGATGAGAAATGATCAAGCCTTTATTATTACCAATAATGGCGAATACGCAGGAATAGGTACGTTGTTGGATTTACTTGAATATATTACTCAACAGCAAATACATCATGCCAAGCATGCCAACCCACTGACACTGTTGCCCGGCAGCGTCCCATTCAATGAAAAAATCAATCAGTTACTTGTCAATAAATCAGTTTTCAGCATTGGTTATTTCGATTTGGACAATTTCAAACCATTTAACGACGTTTACAGCTACAGTGCCGGTGATGACATTATCAAAGCGGTTGCTAACTTATTGACACAGAAGATACTGCCGGAAGACGGGCAAGTCGGTCATATAGGTGGTGATGATTTTATCGTCATTTTTACCTGTGCCGACTGGTTAGTGCGATGCGAAGCCATTTTGCGTAGCTTTGAGTGCATCGTACCCACTTACTACAAAACCGAAGACGTAAAATCCGGCGGTATTCATGCCGAAGGCAGAAATGGGGAAAAATGTTTTTTTCCGCTGATTAGTCTTTCTGTAGGCTTAATTAGCCCGGAAGCTACTGTCCAGTGCAACTCACATGTTGAAATTGCCGATTTAGCCTCAGCCGCTAAAAAAATGGCTAAAAAAATACCGGGAAACAGTTTTTTTGTTGAACAGCGTTTGAGTAAAAATCAGCATGACGAAAGCTGCTGCTGTTAGCTGTTTTAAGCTTAACAGCCATACGGCAATTCTCATTTAAATGACCGGTAATAACTATCAATAATGACTACACAATCTAAACCAACCTTAACTTCTGAGCCTAAAGCTCAGCGTTTTGATCTTAAAGCGCCAGAATGGTATCTCAATCGTGAATTGACCTGGCTGGAGTTTAATAAACGCGTGTTGTGGGAAGCTGAAGATGAGCGCACGCCGTTATTGGAGCGGGTTAAGTTTATTGCCATCGTCAGTTCCAATCTGGATGAGTTCTTTATGAAACGGATAGGCGGCCTTAAGCAACAGGTCGGTGCCGGGATTAGTGAGTTAAGTGTGGATGGCCGTACGCCGCAGCAGCAAATTACTGAATGTTATGCCGTGGTGCGTGAGCTTGAAGCCAAAAAACAAGAACTATTGACGCAACTTATTGAATTGCTGAAAAAAGAGGGCATTCGTTTTTTGCCTTTTGTTGAGCTTGCTAAAGATCAGCAACAAGCCATGCGTGACCATTATATTCAGAATATTTTTCCGCTGATAACGCCACAGGCAATCGATCCTGCGCACCCTTTCCCGTTTATCTCTAACTTGTCTTTAAATTTACTGACCGGTGTCTGTGAGTCAGAGTCTAGCGATATGACGCTGGTGCGGATCAAAGTGCCGGTCAGTTCCAGCGTGCCGCGTTTTATCCAGGTGGGCAATGAACATCTTTATATTGGTTTGGCAGATTTGATTACCAATAATCTTGATTTGCTGTTTCCGGGCATGAAGATCGCTTTCTGCGATCAGTTTCGGGTGACCAGAAATGCTATGACTGAGCAAGATGAAGAGCAGGCTGACGACCTGTTGCAAATGATCGAATCAGAATTGCGCGAGCGTAAATTTGCGCCGGTCATTCGTCTGGAAATTGCCGCAACTATGGCGAAATTGCAAAGCGGTATGCTGGCGGCAGAGTTGGGGCTTAATGAAGAACAGGATGTTTTTGTCGTTGACCAGCGCCTGGCAATGAATGATTTGTTTCAGATTAGCAGCATTGCCAGACCGGATTTGTTTGATCCGCCGCATCATCCTGTCGATCATCCTAAACTGGCTGGCGTGCCGAATATTTTCCATGCCATTCGTGAGCAAGGCTCAATTTTATTGCAACATCCCTATGAATCGTTTGTGACCACGGTCGAACGCTTTGTCAAAGAAGCCAGCCGCGATCCGAATGTGCAAGCGATTAAAATGACACTTTACCGCACCTCAGCGGGCACTAAGATAGTTCAGTACCTGATTGATGCCGCATTAAACGGCAAACAGGTAGCGGTTGTTGTGGAGTTGAAAGCGCGTTTTGATGAATCCGCCAATATCAAGTGGGCGCATCGCATGGAAAGCGCCGGTATCCATGTAACTTACGGGGTGGTGGGCTTAAAAACCCACAGCAAAGTGGTTTACGTGGTTAGGCAGGATTATAACGGCCTGCGTCGTTACGCTCACATCGGCACCGGTAATTATCATGCTGGCACGGCGCGGCTTTATACCGATTTAGGCCTGCTGACTTGCGATAAAAAAATCGGTGAAGAGTTAACCGAGTTGTTCAATTACTTAACTACCGGTCTGGTTCCCAAACGTAATTACCAAAACCTGCTGATTGCACCCAATAGATTAAAGTCAAAACTGCTGGAGAAAATCGACAGGGAAATCACTAAGCATTCTGAAACGTTACCCGGTTTAATCCAGTTCAAAATGAATGCGCTGGAAGATGTGGATATTACGGCCGCACTTTATCGAGCGGCTCAGGCCGGTGTGAAAATCGACCTGATTATTCGTGATACTTGCCGACTAAGGCCTGGCATCGCGGGCGTTTCCGAAAACGTTCGAGTGATCAGCATCGTTGGACGGTTTTTGGAGCATTCACGCATTTTTTATTTTCAAAATGGCGGGGAGGAAGAATACTTTATCGGTTCAGCCGATTGCATGAAACGTAATCTGGAGAGTCGTGTAGAAGTGGTCACCCCAGTGCAAAAAACCGAATTACAAGTCCTCTTACGGCAAATATTAACCGTACAACTGACTAATCAACGCAGTGTTTGGGAAATGCAAGCTGACGGGCACTATATCCAGTTACGACCTAAAGATAAGCAATTAGGTGTCCAGGAAACGTTTATTAAATTAGCCAATAAGCGTTTTGATGAAGCAAAAACCAGCAAGCCTCATAAAAAAGAAAAAAAGAAATCCGGCGCTAACCGGAATACCGACTAATAAAATTCGGGTTTTCACTACCTAAACCTTGCACGCATGAAAATGCCTATTTTTAAGGACTAGATAATGCCTACTAATAAATTTGTCATCAGCAAGCCTAAGTCATCAATCACTAAACTCTCGGAACAGGGCCTGAAAAAGCATGATTTTATTGATGATTTCAAACAATATTATGTGCATTTGCTGGGCAGGGATGAAAACTGCCGGTCGCCTTATTATGCCGGGGAAGCTTTATCACAAACGATTCGCGACCGCTTGATGGAGCGCTGGAAAGCCACCCATCAAACTTATAAAAGTAATGACTGCAGACGCGGGTATTACCTGTCTATGGAGTTTCTTATGGGGCGAATGTTAAGCAACGCCATGCTTAATCTGGGGGTAACCGATACGGTGACTCAAGCCATGTACGATCTGGGTATTGAAATTGAAGAATTGATTACCAGTGAGCAGGATGCAGGACTTGGCAATGGCGGTTTGGGGCGTTTGGCCGCTTGTTTCATAGACAGTTGTGCGACTTTGCAATTGCCGGTGATAGGTTACGGATTACGCTATGAGTACGGCATGTTTACCCAGACTATTGTTAATGGCGAACAGGTTGAAAAACCCGATCATTGGCTACGTCATGGGAATGTCTGGGAAATTGAGCGTTTGGAATATTCGCACCGAATCAAATTTGGCGGTCGCTCCCAGAAACAGGTAGATGCCAATGGTCAGCAGCGATTTAGCTGGGTAGATACCCATGATGTACTAGCTGTCCCCTTTGATACGCCAGTACCGGGCTATCAGAACGGAACCGTCAATTCACTACGGTTGTGGAAGGCGGTAGCTACCGAAGAGTTTAACCTGGATGAGTTTAATGCCGGCGATTACGCGGAAGCCGTCGCAGAAAAAATTACTGCGGAAAACATCACGATGGTGCTGTATCCCAATGATGCCAATGAAAATGGTAAAGAACTAAGATTACGCCAGCAATATTTTCTGGCTTCTGCCAGTTTGCAAGACGTCACCACACATTGGGTAGGATTGCATGGCGAAGACTTTAGCCGGTTTGCTGAAAAAAGCTGTTTCCAGTTAAACGACACCCATCCGAGTATTGCTATTGCCGAACTAATGCGTTTGTTAATCGATATTCATGGCTTAACGTGGGATAAAGCATGGGCAATTACCAAGACGTCTATGGCCTACACCAACCACACCTTGTTACCCGAGGCACTGGAAAAATGGCCTGTTAAATTGATGCAACGGTTATTGCCACGAGTAATGGAGATTATTTTTGAAATCAATGCCCATTTTATGGCGGAGGTTTCTATGCACTGGCCTGCAGATAATGATCGTTTAAACAGAATGTCCATCATAGAAGAAGGCGATGAACAACAGGTAAGAATGGCCCATCTTGCTATCGTCGGCAGTTTTTCGGTGAACGGGGTTGCTCAGTTGCATTCTCAGTTATTGCAGCAAGGCTTATTCCGCGACTTTTATGCCTTATGGCCGTATAAATTCAACAATAAAACCAATGGCGTAACGCCAAGGCGTTGGTTAGCCGCCTGTAATCCAGAGTTGGCGAGTCTGATAACCGAAACGATAGGCGAACAATGGGTGACAGATTTATCACAGTTGAAAAAACTGGAACCCTACGCTGACGATGCTAAATTCCGGCAACGCTGGCGCGCTATCAAGCAGGCCGCGAAACAGCGCATGATCGACTATAAAAAAAGCAAACACGCGTCGGAACTGCATTTGAATGTCGATGCTTTATTCGATGTCCAGGTCAAACGCATTCATGAATACAAACGTCAGCTGCTCAATGTATTGCATGTTATCCATCTTTATAACTGTATAAAAAAAGGCGACACGGACCGGGTGCCAAGATGCGTATTAATCGGCGGCAAAGCGGCTCCCGGTTATCGCATGGCAAAAAAAACCATTAAATTAATTAATAATGTTGCCCAGGTTATTAATTCAGATCCTGATGTTGGGGAACAATTAACTTTGCTGTTTTTGCCGGATTACCGGGTTTCAGCGATGGAAAAAATATGTCCGGGTGCTGACTTATCTGAACAAATATCTACCGCCGGCAAGGAAGCATCAGGTACCGGCAATATGAAGCTGATGATGAACGGCGCAATCACTATCGGCACCCTGGATGGCGCCAATATTGAAATTCGGGAAGAAGTCGGAGATGAAAACTTTTTTCTGTTTGGGCTGACTGAAGCAGAAATCGAAGCAAGACGTGATCACTATGATCCGCTCGCAATTATCGACCATGATGAAGACCTGCAGCAGGTGTTGCATCTTTTGGAGTCAGGCTACTTTAATCAATTTGAACCGGGAATATTTGACGATCTGATTTACTCAATAAAAAGTTCAAATGATCCGTGGATGACCATTGCTGATTTTCGAAGCTACATTGATGCCCAACAGCGCGTCGAAGATGCCTATCGTGACAAAGATCATTGGACCAAGATGAGTATTTTAAATTGTGCTAATAGCGGCAAGTTTTCTACTGATAGAACGATTAATGAATACAACCGGGATATTTGGCAATTAACACCGCAACCGGTAAAGCATAAATAATATTTCTGTAACCAACGCCTGTTACAACATACGCATTCCAATGTTTACTACAGGGTGCGATATGCAAATTTTAAGCTTAATGAAACTTGCCGATATTTTTACTGTCGGCAATCTATGCAGCGGCATACTATCAATTCTGCTGGCTATTGATGGCCATTATGATTTGAGCGCGGCGCTGCTGTTTTTGGCGATGGTGTTTGATGTGTTGGATGGAAAAATAGCCGGTTTACTGCATCAAAAAAACCTGTTTGGCAAACAGATTGATTCCATGTCTGACTTGGTATCGTTTGGCGTTGCCCCCGCATTGTTATATTACGCAATGAGCTCACCCGGTATTTTGGGTATTGCCATGGCTTTGTTTTTTGTCTCCTGCGGTATGCTTCGATTGGCGCGTTATAACATCTCTGAAGGGGCGGGTTTCGAGGGCGTGCCCATTACGGTGAATGGCGTTTTATTTCCAATTCTTTTCATACTTTTCAGCATATTTCCCGACAGCTTGAATTATTGGCCGCTGGTTTTTTTAATACAGGGTTTCTTGATGATTTCAACGCTAAAAATATCGCGGATATTCTAATCTGAGGTTAAGTCTTCTCATTTACGGCGTGGGCAGTTCAAGCATAGAGCCAAGCGGCTACCACGATTTTCATTATCAAACTGACTGATTAGGGGCGGCTTCGATCTCGAACAGATGGGTCGAGTTTTTGTGAGTAACGCCAGCGGGCATCTGCCAAAGACCCTAACGTAGATAAAAAATCTCACGAGCCAAACCTGTCATAGTTTTGTCAAATTACCTTCACGAAATTTACATGTAATAACGTTACCTTACTGGTTGGTAATGCTGAGTTGTTACAACAACTGATTGCTCTGCATTACTAACTGATGTTACGCAAACCAAAAGAAATGATCTTTATCGATACTCAAGGATCGCTGGTGTCGCTATCGCGACAGTTTATTTTAATGTCGGTTCTCGCACCGACAGGCGAGATACTTTCTTTTGCTTCGCCAAAAGAAAGTATCCAAAGAAAAGGCGACCCGGATTCCGCCAATCTCCTGCGCTTCTCGCTTTTAGCGAGGGTTTTCGAAGGGCCATCCCTGGCCCTGCGAAAACGAGCGGCCTCCTTGCCGCTCCCCTTGCGGGCCTATTTCGCCAAAAGCTGCGATGCTCGGGGCGGAATAACGGGAGAAAAATCGCTTCTGCGTAATATCAGTTAATAAATGAAACCGTCTGCAACGTTCGATAAATAGCGTGGCGACGCCGAATATTAACCAGTAAATGAGATGACTATGAATACTATTAAGAGGTTGGGCTATTGTGTGCTTTTTACCAGTGCCATCAGTTGCGCGGTCGCCGACTCGGAGCACCGATTTGAGCATGGACATGAGAGGCATGACGACAAATTTTCAATCGCATTGATTGGCGATTTACCTTATTCCCAAGCCCAGGAGCCTGAGTTTGTTAATTTGATGGCGGATCTGGATAAGGCCAAAGTCGACTTTATCGTGCATGACGGCGATTTTAAAGGCGGCAGCGTTCCATGTGACGACGATCTTTATCAATTGCGTTTGAAACAGTTTAATGATTCGAAACATCCGTTTTTCTATGTATTCGGTGATAACGAATGGACAGACTGCCACAGAGCGGCGGCTGGCGGTTACAATCCTTTCGAGCGCTTGAGCTATTTGCGCAGCCTGTTTTCACCCTATGACCACAGCAGTATGGGCAAGAAACATCTGCCTCTGGATCGGCAAAGTCCAGAGTTTCCGGAAAATATTCGCTGGAATCGTGGCGGGGTATTGTTTGTAGGTTTACATGTACCTGGCAGCAACAACGGTCTAACTACCCGTGCTGACTTTAAAGCGAATGCGCAACAGGAATATGAGCAACGTAACGCCGCTAATCTGCAATGGCTACAGGAATCTTTCGCCTTAGCCGCCGAGCAACACGCGGCCGGTATTATGTTGTTCATCCAGGCGAATATGTGGGATTTTATTCCTGCCGCCAATTTGACTGGCTATGAAGATTTTATCGTTGCTTTAGCAGCTGAAACCAAGGCTTTCGGAAAACCGGTGGTTTTGGTAAATGGTGATAGTCATTATTTCCGCATCGACAAACCACTGCCTTCGGCGTTGCCATCACAAGTTAAGGATAAGGATTTCCCATTTATTATGCCTTGGGAATCAACCGCACCGAGATTGCATAACTTTACTCGTGTTGAAACTTTCGGTAATCCCAATTCGCATTGGGTAAAAGCCACTATCGACAGTAAAAATCCCAGTGTGTTTTCTTTCGAAGAGCACATTGTAGAAAAAAACCTCGCACCATAAAAATCAGCCTTAAGTTATCAACTTATGCAGCCACTGTTTTCCATTTTGCCGGTGAAATAGTGGCTGCTGCAGTATTTCCCTTTCTTTGCTCCAAAAAATTGAAAGTTAGAATTGAGCTAACTGTTTAACGGAATCGTCACATTGAAAAGTTAAGCTGACGGTTCCGTAATCAATTTTCTGGTGCAATACATGAAGAAACAAAAACTACCAAAGCTGACGGCTGTGGCTGTCGGTGCATTCAGCGTTACATTGTCGCTCGGTGCGGTTGCAGACGACCATCACGGACAAGAAAAAGGACATGACCATCACCAGCAAGAACAATCCAATCAAGTGCCCACTTCAGCAGCAGAATGGTTCAAGGTTGGCGAACAAGCTGTTTTGGTGAACAAAAAGGATGTAGCGGAACTTCGTAAGGCCAAAAACGTGATTCTATTCGTCGGTGACGGCATGGGCATATCAACGGTGACTGCGGCGCGGATTTTGGAAGGCCAAATAAACGGACGCGATGGCGAATTCAACCGTCTTAATTTTGAAAAATTTAACAATATAGCGCACTCGGTCACTGCCAGTGCCAATCAACAAACTTCGGATTCGGCGCCGACTGCCACCGCGATGGTCGCGGGTATCAAAGCCAACGACGGTGCTATTTCAGTAGATCAAAGCATTCTACGTACCGAAAAAAGTGCAGAAGTAACAGCCGCGAAAAGCGTTAAAACCATTTTGGAACGTGCCGAAGAACGTGGTATGTCGACTGGCGTTGTAACCACCGCCCGTTTTACTCACGCGACACCTGCGGTTAACTACGCACATATTGCCGATCGCGATTGGGAAGCCGACAGTAATCTACCGGCTGGCGCTACTGTCAAAGACATTGCCCGTCAGTTGCTGGAATTTCCTTATGGCGATGGCCTGGAAGTCGCATTGGGCGGTGGACGCAGTTACTTTATGCCTAACACCATCAACGACCCCGAATATCCAAGTCAAAAAGGCCGACGTGCTGACGGCCGTGATCTGACCCAGGAATGGACATCTAACTACAATAATTCCAATTATATTTGGAACCAAGCGCAGTTTGATGCGATCAATCCTGCCACTACCGATCATTTATTGGGGCTGTTTGAACGGTCGCACATGCGTTACGAAGCCGATCGTCCTAATGACGGAGCGGGCGAGCCATCTCTGGCGGAGATGACCGACAAAGCTATCAAGATTCTGCAAAAAAACAAAAAGGGCTACTACCTGATGGTTGAAGCCGGCCGTATCGATCACGCTCACCACGCCGGCAATGCGTATCGCGCGTTGACCGATACGGTTGCTTTGTCAGATGCAGTGAAAACAGCCAAGGAATTGACCAATGACAAAGACACGTTGATTCTGGTTACCGCCGATCATAGCCATGTGTTTACCATTGCCGGCTATCCATCACGTGGTAATGCGATTCTAGGTAAAACCGCTGTTGATGGCGTTGTTTTGAAGGATTCATTGGGGCTGCCATACACCACATTGTCTTATGCCAATGGCCCAGGCTGGACTGGCGGCTTGCAGCGCAAGGAATTCAATCCTGCCAATGAAGGTACTGTATCGGCACCTTATGCCGGTAGCAAACTACGTCCGGATTTGACGGCGGTGGACACCACCAATCCGAACTACCTGCAGGAAGCAACGGTACCGATGGGTTCAGAAACTCACGCCGGTGAAGATGTTGCCATCTATGCTGACGGTCCAGGTGCTTACTTGGTACGCGGCACCCTGGAACAAAACGTGATTTATCACGTAATGGCTGAAGCGTTAGGTTGGACTAATCGTCGCTAAACTTTTGTTGTACCTCGTCAGGGGCGCTTGTCGCCCCTGATTTTTTTGATCTACCCGCAAGAGTGCAGGATCCATGTCCAAAATTATTATCCAAATTTTAATCAAACTGACCGCTCTGGCTGTTTTGACCTTTCTGGCCGCTTGTAGCAGTGCCCCAGTTAATCATTCGGCAACTACCAAAATCATCGATTTATCTTCGGCTAGCCTGCCCAATGTTGCGGCAGAATTCACGACCATCCGTGAAGGTGAAGAACATGAACACGAGCATGAGTCACATGCTGATAACGTCACTTGGCGTTTCTGGCGCGATAGCCAAAAGATCACCATTGAAAGACTGCAACTCGGCATGGGCGAATTGTGGCAGCGCGATGGTCAATCGGTCATTCATCGCAAACTGTATCATGGTGATAAGCGCGCTATAGAGTTTCAGGATGATGACTTGCGAATGTTAGAAATCACACCCTCCTGGCAAAAACTGGCGCTGTTGTTGGACCCAAAACTGCTTGCGCAACTCACTGCCGGCGACCTGGAATGGTCGGATGGTTACCCAACGCGCGAATACCAGGGAAAAGTAGCCGAAACACAATGGCATATCGTTATGCGTATGGATCTTGGAATACCGATGTTGATCGAACGCCGGCATGAGGGGTTTTCAGAACGCACCGAACTATTGAATGCCTATGCATTAAGCGCAGCACCTTGGCAGCCGACAGCAACCACCGGCTATGACATTATCGATTTTGCCGACTTAGGCGACAAAGAATACGACCCCTTTGTTATTAAAGTGCAAGCGCAAATGGGCCATGACCATCATTAATTAACTGCCAAGGTGGACCTGAAATCACCTAAAGCGGTGATTTCCGTGCCTATTAATATTAATTATATTGGCCGTATCTCGAGTTTCTTCTGTAGCTTTAATTTTAAAAAATCCATGTAAATTATTATCCACAGACTAATGTGGCATTTATATTTTTTTGACAAAATATAAATATTTATTTCTGTATAGGCATTAATTTAATGCAGTTTTTTAATGTATTAATTTAATCGTATGCTGCTAAAGGATGATGTTTAACATATTGCTGAGCTATCACTTCGGCAACTTTGGGCTCTTCTTCTATTGCTCGCTTAATAGCAAGTTTTGTAGCCTCATAATTCCACTGTTGTATTTTATAGTCATCCTGGGCATCCCAATGAATAAAGACACCCACACAAATAAATACATCTCCCGCTTCTTCCATGGGAATCACACCTTCTTTAACACTATCTGTCACAGCTTTAGCTACACCTCGCTCTGCTGGTCCGAACATTTGAATTACCTGTTTTTCGTTTTTTATTTCAACTTTATTGAACATTACGGTGTTGGGCTTAGCCATAAGATTAGGAGCTACCAGAGCCAATAAGGCATTATCGCCCCGTTTTTGGTTGGTTAAAGTGATGCAAAATGCTGTTTCTGCGGCGCTTCCACGGGGACCCATGATTAGATCAATATGGGCTAATTCATCACCATCACCTATGAGAGCTTCACCTACCAAGACTTTATCAATTTTTGGCGTTTTCATTTTAAATCCCCCTTAATAAGCAGATAGTATTTTTTATATAAAAAATACTATCTAAGTAAAAATTATATTATTAATTAATAAGATGGCGGAAAAATTGGCTCTATACCTTCAAACTCAACATTAGGATGATGTTTAATAATTTTTTGAGTAATATCACCTATACGATCTATAGGAATATCAAGCAGGACTAACACTTCACCATCTTCAATTGCCTTTTCAAATTTTTTCAATTTTGAATTGCCAGAGTTCATTCCTGCTAACCCTCCCATCAGCGATCCAACTGTGGCACTTGCCATTATGATCCCTAAGAGCACTCCTCCAGCAATAACAAATCCTGAAAAAGCCAGTCCTGCTAAACCCGCTAACAACCCCGTTGTGCCGCCTAAGACTACACCACGCTCCAAGGCTGGAATAAAGTCGGTTTTTTGTAATACAGATGCTTCAGGCATATCTTCCAGTGGCGTATCTCTCTTAGCCAGTATATGAATATGCCGGTCTTCTATCCCTTCATTACGGAGTTCCGCAACAATTGCATGAGTTGTTTCAATATCAGGCGCTAAAAAATATATTCTTTTCATGACCACTCCTTAACTGAAATACGGTTAACTAAAATAAATATTGTTAATATTTAACTATTAACTGATTGGATAGTTCAGATTCTCTCTAACTGTAAGTAAGCCTCCCTGATTTCATTTCAAAATATTTAGTTGCTAACTCCAGGTTAAAATATTGAAAATTGTTTCGACCTCTTTTTTTAGCCCGATACAGCAATTTACTAAGGAATCAGTAAACAGCCATCTAAAGGGAATAAGCTGATGCCTATACTCGCAGATACACACAATTGGTTGTTATTGATCTTGATTGGGGATTTGAATGTGTCGATCAGTTTCTATGCAAGGGCGGCAGGATTCTTGTATATCGGCAACATAACGACTTAGTTTGTATCGTAAACAGAAAAAAAATGGCTGTAAATTCGTGGCAATACCTAAGTAGATCTACTTAGGTATTGCCATCAAGATATGACAGGCATTACCAGTTTGAAATAAGGTCTTCTAATTCAGGTAGCCAATCGGCAAAGCTCGTTATGTAGTTATAGCCGCAGACCGTTTTCAGGGACTTGTTCTTGACGATTTCAACTATCCGTTGCGCACGCTGGTGAGTTTCCAGCTCCGGCCCGTAGGGATTGAAACACATACCAACACTGGTCATAAATACATAGTCGCAGATAAACAAAACATCGCGATAGATGTAAAAAGTAAACCCTTGGGTATGTCCACCAATATGGTAAGCCTCTATGCCATAGGCAACAAAGTCATCGGTAAAGCGCTGGTCAATATCAAACAATGCCGCTAGACGGTGTTTAGCGTCCAGATTGTGCAGCCACACTTGCGTCCCCCAAAGGCGCCGGTACTGATTGGAAGCCCCCATGAAATGATGATGCGTAAACAAAATCGCATGCACTGGTGCCAGTTCACGGTTGAACGCCGACGGTGCATCAATCCAGACCGCACCTGCTTCGGTTTCAACGCGATAAGCCGCATGCTCGATACCTAGTTTCGGCACGGAAAGTAATTGACTGACGTAATCATTAACAACAGTAGTTGTCACACGATAGGTCTTTTCGGCGTCATTCCAGGCCATAAATCGATCATGTTTCGCTCCGCAAAACGGACAAATATCGGGCATCTCGCCGATCATGTTATAACCGCATTGCAGACAAACCCACTGCTGGGTATCGTTAGGTATTCCATACGAGTCAGAGTTATTCATTATTCCCCCTGTTGTTACAAATTCTTTGATATGGATGTTTGTTGAACTTAAGTTCGCCAAGCGTGGGAGGGCGAATCGGCAAGATTGATGACATCAACCCCGGATTAAGCCACCTGATGATCGTTTTCTACCGAGCTGCCGCCGATAGTGTCGATTTAAGTGCCGTCATTATCGACAATTGCTATACCGCCGGGAAAAGTAATTAGGCCATTGTTGGAATGTTCAGTACCGTAAAGCGGTCCGCCCGGTTGCGACAGCTGGCCGATTGCCTATTCTGCTTCCAGAATTTTATTTAGCGCTTTCAGCACGGCATCGATTCTACTAATAGTCATAAGAGACTCCTTTGTCAGAATTTAAGCGAAACTCACTTTTAACTACGATCGCCGAATATGAGTGCCATTGCTATAGGTATTCGTACTAATAGTAATAATGTTTAATTAAAGGTAAATAATAGAATCGGAGTTGCCGTAATAAGGTAGCCGCCGGGAATTACGGATCCTGAGGTTCAGGAAAGCCGGATTGCCGAATTAAATATCGTTAATAAATTTTATCGGGGAGAGGGTTATGAAAAAAATAGCATCAATATTGGCAGGATTGTTATTGTGTTTGAGCACTGCTGTGTTCGCTGATGAGCATGCTGACAAAGCGTTGGTACATGCCGACGCTGCAGTAACTCATGGCAAGGCCGGTCATGCGCCGATTCTGGTCGATCACGCAAAACAAGCCCTGGATCACACACTGGCAGCTTCTATAGCGGCCAAAGGGCAATCAAAAAACCATTAAGACGCGGCGGCCGGCTCGCTGCAAAAAGCCATTGATGAGGGTAATTTGGGGCATGTGGAGCCCGCTACTAAAGCTGCAGAAGAGGCTGTAGAACACATTAAAGCGAGTAATAAATAACATCAACACCTCATCAGGCAAAACGGGCAGTTCGTTCTGGCCGTTTTGCCATGATGGAAGGATCAGAAACGTCAAACAACGGCGAAAAAATTTTAAGGGTTGCGAACCTCTGTAGTAATTATTTAGCGCTCAAATGTTCCCGCTTCCGGTATTTGCATACCGATATTTTAAAATCGACGGGAGATTTATCATGTCAAATCACGATCAGTTTGGCGCTCTACAACTACTGGGATTTACTTCGTCGTCCTATTATTCCCTGTCCAGTCTTGAACGAAACGGCGTGGCAAACGTGTCGCGATTGCCGTTTTCGATAAAAATCTTGTTGGAGTCGGTGCTGCGCAACTGTGACGGTGTCGCAATTAGTCAGGATGATGTGATGCGCCTTGCTCAATGGCAGCCCAACGGCTTAAGGCATGAAGTCCCTTACAAACCGGCTCGGGTGGTATTGCAGGATTTTACCGGCGTGCCGGCGCTGGTCGATCTGGCGGCAATGCGTGATGCGATGAGTGAACTGGGCGGCGATCCAAGCAAGATTAATCCGTTTATCCCTTGCGATCTGGTGATCGATCATTCGGTGCAGGTGGATTATTTTGGTAAAGCCACATCCCTAGCATTAAACGAAACGGTCGAGTTTCAAAGAAATGCCGAACGCTATGAGTTCCTTAAATGGGGGCAAGCCGCTTTTAAAAATCTGCGCGTGGTGCCGCCTGCCACCGGCATTGTGCATCAGGTCAATCTCGAATATCTTTCGCAAGTCGTGTTTCGCAATCAAAACAATATTTGTTATCCAGACAGCTGTGTCGGCACCGATTCGCACACACCCATGGTTAATGGCCTGGGCGTGTTGGCCTGGGGCGTCGGTGGCATTGAAGCTGAAGCGGTGATGCTGGATCAACCCATCTACATGTTGGTGCCGGATGTGGTCGGTATTAAATTGACCGGCAGCCTGCCGCCGGGAGTTACCGCGACCGATCTGGTGCTGCGAATAACCGAGCTGTGCCGAAACTTTGGTGTGGTGGGTAAGTTCGTCGAGTTTTATGGTCCCGGTTTGAGTTCAATGAGCGTGCCGGACAGGGCGACCATCAGCAATATGGCGCCGGAGCAAGGTGCGACGGTGAGTTATTTTCCAATCGACGACGAGACCTTAAGCTATATGCGCCTCACCGGCCGCAGTCCCGAACAAATTGAATTGACCGAACGCTATGCCAAGCTACAGGGCTTATTTCGAAATGACCAAACGCCGGATCCAGAATTCAGCCAAATCATGGCAGTCGATCTCGGCAGCATCGAACCGGCTCTGGCTGGGCCCAAGCGGCCGCAAGATCGTATTTTATTGAGTCAAGTGGGACCGACATATCGGCAAGTCCTTACCGCACCGGTCGGCAATAAAGGCATGGGCTTGGCCGAGACTGATCTGGATCGCCACGGTTTGGTATCAAGTAAAGGCATAAGTGAGTCAATTACTCACGGGGCGGTGGTGATCGCCGCGATCACTTCTTGCACCAATACCAGTAATCCATCGGTGATGCTGGCTGCGGGGCTGTTGGCCAAGAAAGCTGTGGAAAAGGGCCTGAAAGTCAAAAACTATGTCAAAACCTCGCTGGCGCCGGGATCAATGGTGGTCACGGAATATTTAAAAAAATCGGGCTTGTTACCGTATCTGGAACAATTGGGGTTTTATTTGGTGGGCTACGGCTGTACTACTTGCATTGGTAATTCCGGGCCGTTGGATGCAGCTGTGGAACAAGCCATCGTCGAAAATGACCTGGTGGTTTCGGCAGTGCTATCCGGTAATAGAAACTTCGAAGGCCGGGTGCATCCACTGACCAAAACCAACTACCTGGCCTCGCCGCCGCTGGTGGTGGCTTATGCATTGGCGGGTTCGATGACGGTGGATATTAGCCGCGATCCTATCGGCGAGGACAAAGACGGCAATCCGGTGTATCTGCAAGACATCTGGCCCAGCAATCAGGAAATCTCCGAGACGATAAGGCAGTTTGTTACGCCAGAGATGTTCCGGGAGCGTTATGCCGATGTATTTACCGGCAGTCAGGCATGGCAACAAGTTGCAGTCAGCTCGTCCGAAATCTACCCGTGGAACGAGCATTCGACCTATATCCGCAAACCGCCGTTTTTTGTTGGCTTATCGCCGCAACCGAAACCCATTTCTCCAATTACCGGATTGCGGGTGCTGGCAGTGTTCGGGGATTCGGTGACCACCGATCATATTTCCCCCGCCGGGCAAATTGCAGTCGATTCGCCGGCGGCAGCTTATTTGCTGAAACAAGGTATAGAACGCAAAGACTGGAACAGTTACGGCTCGCGCCGGGGCAACGATCAAGTGATGTGCAGGGGCACCTTTGCCAACATCCGCATTCGAAACCTGCTGCTGCCGGGTATTGAAGGTAATATCACCATCCATCATCCAACCGGCGAACGGATGAGTTTTTTTGATGCGACGATGAAGTATAAAAAAGCCGAAATTGGCTTGTGCATTCTGGCCGGCAAGGAATACGGCTCCGGCTCATCACGGGACTGGGCCGCTAAAGGCCCCTTTATGCAAGGCGTAAAAGTCGTTATCGCCCAAAGTTATGAAACCATACACCGCAGCAATTTGATAGGCATGGGCATTCTGCCGTTGCAGTTTATTGCCGGTGAATCGCCGGCAAGTCTGGGCCTGAATGGCACGGAAATATTTGCGATAGAGATTGCCGATACCACCGTGCCGCAACAGGAAATCAATGCTTCAGCGTCTACTGCCGACGGTAACGTCATCCGCTTTAAGACCCTAAGCCGCATCGATACTCCCATAGAAGTTCAATATTATCGAGATGGCGGGATTTTGCGCACGGTGTTGAAGGGGATATTGGCAAGTAACTGACAATAACTGCACAGCGCCGCCATCAATCTCTGTGCTCATTCATTTTTACCTTGCCTCGGAAAACGAGATATTGATAGCCGCTATAGATCAGCATAACGGGTATTAAAAAACCGATACCTGAGAGCATAAAGATCAAGGTTTTGCTCGAAGAAGCGGCATCGGTTAATGCAATGGAAGCAGGGACCATAAACGGATAATAGCCGATAGTTATTGCAGTAAAAATGGCCATGGAGATGATAACGCTCCAAAAAAATGCGCTTAATTCGAAGCCATTCCGCAATGCCCACATCAACATACTAAAAGCAAAGATTGCCAGAATAAGAAAGAGATCCAGGTAAGCGCCGGTCTCTTTATCGGCCCAGCGGGTTGCAAAATAAGGATTAAACCGAGATGCCCAGATGACTACGGCACTCAGAATAACGATTTCCAGAATGGCAGCGGCATAAGAATGATCAATACTTATTCGTCGAATCGCACCTTCGGTTTTTATCATCAAATAAGTGGCACCCAGCAAGGTATATCCAGTGACGACGCCTAATGCAACCAGGACAGAAAAAGGTGTAAACCACCCCCAAACATTGCCTTGGTAGTTATCTTCGGTAATGCCCAGCCCACCAATCAAACTACCGAAGGCAACCCCTTGGGCCAGGCTCGCCAATAAACTGCTGATGCCAAATATCAAATTCCAGTGGGCTGTTTTCTGATTATGGTGACGAAACTCAAAGGCAACGCCACGAAAAATCAACGCAAATAACATGACCATGATCGGGATATAAAGCGTTTGCAGGGCTATCGAAAAAACCATAGGAAATGCGCCGAATAATGCGCCGCCAAGCAATACCAGCCAGGTTTCATTGGCATCCCAGATACTTTCAAGACTGGTCATCATGATCGCGCGATGATTGTCATTTTTGCTCAATAAGCAAAGTATGCCTACACCCAGGTCAAAACCATCCAAAATGACATACAGAAAGAGCATCAGACCGATGATAAAAAACCAGATATTAGCGAGCAGTGTATGAATTTCATTGTCCATAATTTATGACCTCTGAATCGTCATCAAATGGGAGCACATGTGGTTTTATGTCGGCGGTAGCAACGTCAAATCAGGCCCTTTCTTGATAATACGGACGGCAAATATCAGAAACAAAATAAAAAGTACGCTGTAAATAGCAATAAAAGTAGCCAAACTCACCGCCACGACAGACGCAGGAAGCGTTGATGCCGCATCCTGTGTGCGTAATATGCCGTAGATTATCCAGGGTTGACGACCCACTTCCCGTACAATCCAGCCGCATTCTGTCGCTACATAGCCCAGCGGAATTGAAGCTATCCATGCACGCAGCAACAAACGATTATTGCCGATAGACGCGGATGATAATTGACCTTTAAACCAAACGACTGATGTCCACAGTGTAAGTCCCAAAAAAGCCATTCCAATCATGACCATGAGCCGGAAGCTATAGAAAATTAATGGCATAGCGGGCGGCTGATCGGCCTTAGCAAAAGATGTTAATCCTTTTACTTGTCCATGCTGGTTGCCGGTTGCCAAGACACTTAAGCCGTTTGGGATAGAGATAGCCCAAGCATTTTTCTGCTCAGTCTTGTTGGGCCACGCCAGTAAATTCCAGGCAGCTCCTTGGCCTTCTTGATTGGTCGTCCAATGCGCTTCGATGGCGGCCCCTTTTGCCGGTTGATTTGCAAATACTTCGTGACCACTGCCGTGCCCCAGCATTAATTGCAGTGGCACCACAAAAACCACACCGACTAAAGTGAGCTTAAAAGACTTAAGAAAGAAATCAGGGGAGCTACTTTTTGAAATGTACCAGGCGGATAATCCACCCACAACAAAGAAACTGGTCGCCAGACAGGCAAACCACATATGCAGGACGCCCCAGGGCGTGTCTTTATTAAAAATTGCATCAAAATAGCTGTCCACCACGACTCTGTTGTTTTCCAGATGGATGCCTGCCGGTGTTTGCATCCATGAATTAGCCACCAGAATCCAAAAGGCAGAAAGCGACGCCCCTAACGCCACCATACAGGACGCCATTAAATGAATGGCCGGGGGAACCCGCCGCCATCCAAACAGCATAATTCCGAGAAAGCCGGCTTCCAGCATAAATGCCATAGCGCCTTCATAGCCCAGAATATTACCGAAGAACTCCCCTGCCATCATGGCAAAACGAGACCAGTTGGTGCCAAACTCAAATTCCATCGGCAGACCACTGATAACGCCCACTGAAAAATTAAGCAGAAATAATTTGCCCCAGAAACGTGCATGCCGATAGTAATCGACATCGTCTGTTTTCAGCCATAAGCTTTCAAAAACCACCAGAAGAATAGAAATACCCACAGTCGTGAGTGGCCACAGAATGTGGAATATAGCGGTAACGGCAAATTGTATGCGGGATAAAAATACGGGGTCTTGTAAGATTTCCATAGGTAGAACCCTCCTACTGGAATCACATTTATATTGGAAGTTCCGTATTAATGGTTTTTGTCAAGAATCCAAATACCGGCCCATGCTCAGTCAATGGTTATTGATTTCCTACACCATGACTATTACTCAACTTTCGCCTTTACCCCTGATTTTTAAATACGCTGCAAGCCGTTTCATCATTGATGATGCATCATCAAAAGTTTGTTGCTTTATTTTGCTCCGCTTGCTTAAGACAGGATAATGCGTGTGATATGACTAAATGTTATTTATGCTTTTAAGCGGTTCGAGGCCGTCTGCCGAACACATTAACTCCGACTAATGCCGAACTAAACAGCCACAGTGCAGATGGAATTGGCACGACTGCAATAGTTCCGAAGAGGCCATGCGCCTCCTCATTGGGGCCTGCCGAGAAATAAATCGACTGACTGCTGCCGGCATTGCCACCGTTACCTAGCGTTAACGCCCATAAGCCATCAATTGACAGGGGTTGCCCGTTACTTCCTTTCAATTGCCCGTCAAAATGGTTGTTGCTTAGGTTAAATGCGTTGATTGTGCCATCGCCAAAGTTACCTACCAACAGGTCTCCGGCAAATTCCCCGAATGATGAGGGTGCAATAACCAGCCCCCAAGGGGCATTCAGAGTGCCTTGACTAGCGAGTCGCTCTATAAAATTACCTTGTGTGTCAAAAATGCTGACCAATCCTTTACCCGCACCAGCCACTTCGTCAGGCGAGTTCGGGTCCTGCTCTGCATACGTTACATAGAGTTTGTCGTTAAGATTTTGGATATTAAACGGTGCATAACCGCTTGGCAGATTGGGATCGGAAAAGCTGCCGGCTAGATCAGATGTTCCCAGGCCGGTGCTGGTGCCCTTGAAGACATCGATGGCGCCTGATTTGAAGTTGGCGGCATAGAGGTAATTATTTCCACTCACCGCAGCTTCCGCCACACCTTTGTAAATATTTGCCGAAGACCCTGTGGCAAGGGTTTCAGCAGAGGTGCCCAGATTGCTTCGCCAACCTGAGATTGTTCCGTCTTCACTGACAAACAGAAAAAGATCCTGGTTGAATGCATTGGCGGAATTGCTGTTGAAAACTTGCCCGGTTACGTTGCCTGCGCCGGGGATAGTAACGGTTAGCCCCGCCTTAGTGGTGATATTAGTTGCAGGATTAACGTTGTATATAGTCGAAACATGAGTGTCATTATCAGACACCCAAAATGGTCCGGTTGGACTGTAGGAAAGCCCCCAGGCGTTTACTAAAGCGGGATCGGTAATTTGAGCCGAATTAGCCGTTTGATCATCCGTCACCAAATTCAACTGACTGAACGAGATTGCTGCTGCCAATTGGGGAACAAATGACAGTGTAGCGAAGAGGAACATTGCTATCTTGGTGTGAGAATCATGCGGCAATGAGTTTTTTAATATTTTCATGTTAGTAATCTCCAATTAACTACAAATAGAGGTGCTACTTCGTAAGAAAAATGGTGATAGATACTTTCTCTCCTATATCAGCAAGACTCTGCGTATCTCCTGTTCGTTGAATTTTTAGCTTGATAGCGTCTTGATAAGTCAATCCTGACTTTGAGCCTAATGTACCAGTCGCATATTAGTAGACCTGAAGATAGGCCTATTAAAATGAAGCACATTTTCAAAATTACGATCAATTTTGAAGAGGATTAAACACTATCAACATTAGATCAACATACGCAATACGTATGAATACTTAATATGGAATGAATATTGACTTTGGTTGGGCTTCCATCAACTTTGCATAGTTACCCAAACACAGTTGTCTAATTCAATAATAACGAGCCTAGGCAGGCAGTGTTTGAATATATTGAAGTGTTCTACAACCGTGAGCGACTACACTCAGCCAATGGCTATTTGTCGCCGGTAGATTACGAATTGGAGCATAAAGCTGCGCTTAATCATGTGTCCGGGAAAGCGTTGATAGAGGGTGTCACCTCGCTACACAACTGATTAGGGGGCGTTGGTTGGCGTAACATGTAGGTAGCTTTAACCCCCTCACAGGCAAAGTAAAAACTATAAATCCATCAATCCATCAATCCATCAATCCCAGAGTTTTTCTCCATGCTCTTTAATTAAATGAAAAATTTCCCGTCTTCCTTTTTTTCCGTACTCATAAATTCTAACTTTAGAAGCTACATTAGCATTCCCTGCTTCAGCCATCAAAAATGGTAGATCGTCGCGGTCATGGACATAGTAAACAGATGATTTCCCCATCGCCAGCGCCCATCCGGCTTCAAAAAGAACACTAGAAACAATTCTGTCTGGATAAATTAGCAAGAAATATTTACTCTCTTTTAGTGCTAAAAAGTCATCATGCATGGAAAGACTTTGGGATTGAAATTCGGCCATTGTTTTTAAGTCCCGACCGGCATAAAAAACAGACGTAAAGCCGCATTTTTCCTTCAGAATTTTTTCAAGATTCAGTGCTTCAGTTCGATATGTTTGGTAGTCTTCTTCGGTTTTCAATCCGGCCATAGCAGAGGAAATAAAAACATCATATTTAAAACGGTTCAAACAGGTATTGATTCGATCACGTACCCAAGTATAAGCGCCAATATCTCTACTTTTAGGTTTGACAATTTCAGTATGGCTACCATGAACTACTTTAATTCTGCTGGATGCAAGGCCTATCCCAGAGCTTAGTGCGTCAACCCAAAAATCGGAAGCACCGCGTACCGCCCATGTTGGAATGATAGTTTTTCCCTCTGCATTGATATGTTCATCTTGGCAAAGATGGTTTTCAAATGTCTCATTGATTTCTGTAACGAAGTCGCCATGGGCTTTTAATACTTGGAAATCAGACGATAGAGGAGAAAGAAAACTAAACACACGCGTTGATCCAAGTTGAGGACTAGCCATTAAAACAAGTCCGCCTATACGAGAAAGGGTGACCTTGTCACCTGCGCTAACAAGGCTGGTAATTACTGCCTTGCATAGCAGCCCACCCATACTATGCCCAACAAGAATAATAGATTTATATTTTGAAAGATCATCACGAATAATTTCAGCCAATATTCTGGCTTCCTCCCTAAGTGGTATTGATTTCCAGAAAACCAATCTACGAAACGCAGTGCGGTACTCGTATAAGCCAACATCAAGTTGCGGAACATCCTCGAAAATAAATTTAGGAAAATTCCCCCATGTTGATTTATCTCCGTACCTACGGCCACCCAACCCATGAATAAAGATAATTAGGTGATTATCTTTATTATCCAGGGTGCTTTTGGAATGAATAATAAGCGGGTATTGTGTCGCTCCATCAAGATCATCGGGGGCTTGAAAACTTGCTTGCTTAATTTCCATTATCTGATCTCCGATTGGTTAAAAATAGCCTACGTTCAATAGATCACGCTACATTACCTAGTTTTTTGGTTCTATATCTTTTATACCCAATATGCACTTGACGGCTTTTAGATAGTGCTCCGTCATTCAATTTAAAGTTACAAACGTCAGAAATTAGCCGTTATGTATAGTAGCGACTTATGTGCAGTCGATTACGCCAGGTCACAAGCAACCTAACCTGCAGGGGCAAATTACTTTACATAATTTTCGGTTTCAGGAACAACATCATATTTTCTGACGTGCCTAAAATAATAGTTTTATGTCAGTTCGAAAGGCTCTACTTATCGAGCAATCATTAACAGACTTGTATATCGAAGCCAATTTGCGATTAAAGAACGGGCACTATCGAAACTTCAGTAACACAGTATGAAGACTTTTCGGGAGAAATGGCGTTCCTATCTCTTTGTTCCAGTTCTTAAAATCGCTGAAATTATGCAAAGCTCCTGAGCGAGATAGAGGCTTAGAAGCCAGGCCGAATCTTGCTCGCAGCAACACCACTATACATAAAAGAAAACTTCACATAATGGCCGGTTTTGAGCCTACAACTACGGCCATGTTCACACAAAGTTCACACTGGCTCCAACTCTATTTTTACCTTTTTACCAAGCGCGGCGGCGCTCACTAAGGTGGTCAAGGTTAAGCTGGTATCTTCTTCATCCAGCAACCTATTAAGCGAAGCTCTGCTGGTGTGCATTTTTTTGCCATTGCCGTTTTACTGAGCTTAAGCGCAGACATACCTTCGGATATTTGCCAGGCAATGACCCGCTTGGTCGCTACCGCTATGACTTCGTCAAGAATGGCTTCCTCACTCAGGAAGTCGTCGAAGCTGCTGCCGATATGGGGGTTATCTTCGTGCTGACTGTTCATTGTTTACCTCGTAATGCTTTCAATCTTTGTTTTGCCAAATCGAGTTCCTGCTTCGGTGTTTTTTGACTGTTTTTGATAAAGCCATGCAGCAAAATCATCGTATGGTGGTTTATGACAAACAGAACGCGCGCAATCCGGTTTTCAAGCTTAATTCGGACATTCCCAAATGTCGCCTTCGAGATGATCGACTAACGGCATGCCGAGAGGCCAACCGAATTGCACCGTTTTAATATCTTCGCCAATCGTTTTTTTATCTTGGGCAGGCAATCCTTTCAACCATTCCCTTACGGGCTCGCTGCCGGCTTCAGTGGCAAAAAATCTAACAGAGAGGATTGGATTCATTTATGTGGCGTACCAAAATAGACACACAGTAACAAGCACTCATTGGTTCGAAAAAACAATTATTTTGTCGAACATTATTAGCTATTTAATTTTCCGTCGGTCAGCGCGAGTAGCATGACAATAAATCTCCTTAAATAACAGTTAGGAGTTTGTGTCATGAACCAAGAAAATCAAAACAATCGACACGCACCATGGAACAAAGGCAAGTTGATTGGTCAGAAATCGCCATTAAAATTGAAGGAAATCTGGGCCATTCGCATCCGTTTGCAGATAGCTAATAACACACGTGAACTAGCGCTATTCAATCTTGCCACTGACATATTTGCTCAGCGTCTCGCGTAAACTAATTTCAGCTTCTTTATGTTCTTCAGCCGCGATAAACCAGTGATGAAAATAACCGGCCGAAACGATCACAGAGATGAACAGGCCAAATTCTGAAATAATTTTAAATACCCATTCATATTCTTGGTAAGCAGGATTATGAACCAGCCCCTCAAAAATTTTATAAATGGTAAATCCGCCAAAAATCATCACAAGGGCTAACAGCCATTTGAGTTTTATTGTAGTAGTCATGGCGGGGGCTCACATTGTCAATGGGTAGCGCTAAGTATCCTTTTCGGGTGATAGCTTGCCAATATGTTGAATAAAATCAATGAACCATCAAATTCCTATGCCACTGACAAATCGATTCATACTGTTAACAATTGCGCATAGAAAAATAGTATCCAGAAATGTCTCTTCGTCCCACCCCGCATCGAATATTTGCTGGGCATCCATTTGCGTAATTTTATCGGGTGTTAGCGTTAATTTTTTAACATAATGAAGAATTGGTTTTAATTTCTCATCAACCTGGGCACTGTTAATATCAGTTTTTAATTGCTCGAATAATCTTTCATCAATGCCCAGTTGTTCTGAAACAGCTCTATGAGTGTTGTAACAGAAATCGCACTGATTCAGACCCGAAGTGTAGGTAATAATTAACTCACGCATACTCCTGTTCAGTGGGGAGCAGCTTCTTTTAATATCTTCCAATAATTTGAATAATAAAATTCCCCGGCGAGGATATTTCCCCAGCATCGCTGCGATATTAGTCAAGTCGGGGCTTGAAGGCAGATAAGACATAAATCCTCCTAATAAGCGGGTTTACTATTACGCATACTGCGCAGTGCCATTGCCAAAAGACCAATTTTCTTTTTTTACTTCAACCAAGCTGATGAAGACGTCCTCTCTCCTGACATCGAGTCCCGCATGAAGTCGTTCGGCAATGGTTTGATAGAGTAATTTTTTTAATTCCACAGTTCGACCTTCATTTAAGGTGATTTGTATAACGATAATGCCGGGAGTTCGCTGGATATCAAGATAGGTCGGATCGTAGATCAGCGAATGACTGTCATGCTCAGTTATTATTTGAAAATGGTCTTTGACCGGGACGTTAATGGTGTCGACCATAGTCTGATAGACGATTTCACCCACCTTCTGTCCAAAGTCCTTCGACTTTCCTTTCATTAATGAGATGCGTACTAAGGGCATTTTTATCTCCAGATATGATTAAATTGATATAAAAACTACTTGTTCCGGATGTTAACAACCAGCCCGGTAGCCACTAAAGCAAAAAGTCCGGAGGTAACAAAAGCTATCGTGTAATTCCCGGCCAGGTCATGTAGATAGCTAGCGCCATAACAAGCTAGCGCCGCTCCCACTTGATGGGCAAAGCAAATCCATCCGAACACAACCCCGACGTTTTGCTTTCCGAATAAATCTGCAGTAAGCGCCGAGGTCGCCGGGACTGTTGATAGCCAATTCAATCCAAAGACGAAAGAAAAGGCCATAAGTTGCTCGGTCGATTCGACATAAGGTAATAACATCAAGGTGACGCCCCGAACTGCGTAATAAACCGCCAGCGGCCAGCGTGTGCCGAAACGATCACAGAGCCAGCCGGATAAGATAGTGCCAATCATATCGGTGGCACCCATTAACCCTAACGAAACGGCCATAGTCATTTCTGTGAAGCCATGCTCGATGCCATGAGGAATTAAGTGGGTTTGGAGCAGCCCTGAGGTCGTAAAACCGCAGATGCCAAAACTGAAAGCCAGCAACCAAAATTGAGAACTGGCCATTGCCAAGCGCATCGGGTTTGAATCAGGAGGAATCACCAACTCGGCATCATCAGTTGTGCCATAAGGCTGTAAACCTTTTAAAGCCGGATCATCGGCCATAAATTTGGCAACTAGGGGCAATACAATCAGACCCAGTAATAAAGCGATAAACAGTGTTGAGGTTCGCCAACCCAAGTGCATATTCAAATTCATGATCACCGGGGTGAAAATCAACTGACCCGACGAAAAGGCCGCGCCTAGTATTCCCAAAGCCAGACCGCGTCGCCGCTGAAACCAGCGATTAACAATGGCTGAGCCCATCACGATTGAGGTGCCTCCCGAGCCTGCACCAATGATTACGCCCCAAAACAAATACAATTGCCAGGGTTCGCGCATAAAAATGCTGCCGATTGCGCCAACTGTCACCAGAAGAATCATTAACAAGCTGATGGTTTTAGTACCGTATAAATCCATCAACCTGCCTAAAAAAGGACCGGCAAGCCCAAACAAAAGCAGATTGATGGAAACAGCCCCGCTTATTGTTTCCCTGCTCCAATTAAACTCATGCTCCAGAGACAACATAATAATTCCGGGAACAGACCGAAGCGCCGACGCGACAAACAAACAGGCAAAGGTAACCGCGAGTATGGTCCAGGCATAATGAATGCCCGGACGTTTAATAGTTTCCATCGTTAGCGAAGCGTTCGGAATGATAAAAGTGATCGTTTGCCCTGAACTTGTCGACTGTCATCGCTTGAGATTGATTAATCTCAGGCGGCATCATCCAGACCATCAAGTAATTCAATCAGCCGTGTGACCCCTTGCAGCAAAATGCCGCCTACACCCAACGCAAACCACACGCCGATCACAAATCCCCAATGTATCGGTGCAGCGAAAAACTCTTCTCTAAACCAGAAGGTATGCCCCCATTCGTTAAAACCGACACTGACCAGAATCATAAACGGCCCAACCACTGCCAACGTCAACGGCAACGAAATACCTTTGGCATAGAGCGGCAACCGGGTTCTGGCGTATAACCAGGCGGAACCGCCTAAAATTACGTAGAGCGGGAAATTGAAATAAAACTCAATGATGTGATTGGCAGTGAACGGCGTATCGCGAATAGCCACCTGATGCCAGGAATTATCCTGTTCGGCGAAATAACTACCGGCCCAATACACAGCAAAAGTATAAATACTGATCCACATCGTGAGGGTAAAGTAACGACGAATTTCCTCTCTGGGGTCTAGCTTGTCGAGATTGCGGTCCCGAGACAGCCATAAATAGCCCCAGACGCCGCTTACGAAGACGGCGAGAACACCTAATTCAATGTAAAACAGCCGCATCCAGTATTGCTCGAAAGCCGGTTCGGTGGAATCCAGGCCAGAGGCGATCGCGAATGCACCTTGATACAAACGCAGCCCAATATAAATTACTGACAGAATACCGAAGCCTTTTAGATACAAAGGTAAATCCTGCAAATACCAAGGCATCTTGTGGGTATTTGCTACCGAAATCGGTAATTGTTCTGATGTTGTAGCCATGATGTTTTCCTCTTGAGAGTTAATTGAACTTTGGAATGACGGCGGCAGAAATACTGGAGATAAACCGCTTACCCAAGTGATCGTCGTATAAAAACAATAAGCCACCCACGCGGCTGTCAGCATCACGAATAAGGCCGTTGAGTTTTTCGGATTCCCATAAAGCATCTTTGGTAGTAATGGTCAGCGTGCGCTGTTCGCCGGGTTGTATCGGTGCAGGGTTATCCAAAAGTAAGCCTTCAGGCGCTGTCATCATATTGGCATCGCCTTGATACGGCGATTGCAGATGCTTGTTGAGAAAATGTACGTTGGCGGTAGCAAATTCCCCGATTTGAATCGGATTTTCGCTGCGATTATTAACGTTGACGGTAAATGTCATCGCCCGTTCCGGCACCCGGTATTCGGCTTTTAAAGTTTCGACATCGACCACACCGGCATTGACCTGGGCAGACAGCGGTAATATCTGATCAAGACCAGCCTGTAACGGAATTGTGTTCGGATATTGGCTGTTGGTCATCGCGTTAATGGCCAGCACCAGCACCGGCACGCCGATCAACATGCCTTTTGCGATTAACCGATCATTTGACGTAATCAATTCATCTTCCAGACCCGCTTGCAGCATTCTGTAGCGGGCAATAAACAACGGCCGCCGCACCCACCACAGCAACCAAGCCGTAGCTAATACACCCCAGAAGGCATGCCAGAGAATGCCGTTGCCTAAACCAAAGGTTTCCATATCGACGACTTCACCATTGATGGTTTTTATCTCATTGGAAAAATCCGCCGCATCTCCGGCAATTTCCAGCCACACACCTGGCCCCATCACTTGCCCCGCATCTTGTAAATTAAAGAAAGGGTGAATGTGATACCGCCCCGGTAACCGCCCCTTAAGTACAATCTTGAAGCTGTAATCGCCGCCCGGCTGCAAGGCTACCGAATTCATGAAAGGTTTGCCGTTTAGATAGCGTTCGGTTCTGATCAGCACTGGTCCAGGTGTCGAAATGTTTAAAAAAGACGCTTCAGGTTTGGGTACGCTGACTGGCCAATCTTCTGCGACATGGAACTTGCCGCTGACGCTGACTTCGTCATTCACATTGAATTTTTGCCTATCCCATTGCACGTCGTACCACTGAATCGTGCGCATTCTGATAAACGGCTCTAGGGCTTTTTCTCCGTGGGCCATGGCAGGTTGGATATTTAGTGCGTACAGCGAAACCATAAATCCAAGCGTCACCAGACACTTTATAAAAATCGTTTTCATGAACCTATCTCCCTCAGATTTTGTTAAGGTAACGAACCGTTGCGAACCACTTGCCGATGTACCACCATAAGGGATACATCAAGGTGCATAACAAGGCTGAGCAAAATGCCGATAACGGTGTCGCGTATTGGCCGTAGGTGCGTAAGGTGCCGCGCTCAATGATGCGCAAATACTCCGGCATACCGGTGCGGATGTACTCGAAGCCGAACAAATCAGCGACAGTCAATTGCCCGTTGCCGTATTCAACAGGCATATGAAACATCCCAAAAATAGGCCAATTGCCGGGGTAGAACAGCAAGGCGAAGGCCGATCCACCAAAAATTGCCGTTATCGTCAGGCTGTTGCTTAACATCAAAATAACGTCTAAAACCAGTGCGCCCGGCAGCATAGTGGCGGGCAAAACCATGTTGATTGGGAAAAAATTCCAGTAGTGATAGGCGAAAATACGGGCTATCCAAGTGCCTATCAATAAAGCCGAGACACACAACGTCGCGCCCAGCGGCAGCCGAAATTTTGACCACATCACTGACTGCACCGCCGCCGGAAAAGTAATCCCCATTAATGGCGTTACTAGCGGCCACCATTGCCTATCCTTCCAGTCCACCCAGAAATCCCAGTCGCCCACGGTCAGAGCAAAATGCAGATGAAAAGATCCGATAAACAGAAACAGCGCCAACACCAAAATGAGGTAATCGTAAGCGCGGCTGATCCTGGCTTTTTCGCCGGTATACGGTCGAAAAGACTTGTTTGAAATATTGACTGACATCATGCTCTCCTGGTTAAACATTGCAGGATACCGTTGGGGTTATCCGTAGGAAGAGCGTGTTGTAACGTCACTATTGCCTGGAGCTAACAACACGCTTGAGTGATACAGTAGGTGGAACAGAAGGCTTTGTTAAATGTATAAATTTCATGCAACCATTGACAGGATTCATTGCCAACCCGGCTTCATGAATTGGTACCATGGCACTCAATTGTTATTACTCAACCAATCGTGAAAAATACCACTGTGTCTAATCTAAGAACGTTTGATTTGAATTTATTAGTCGCATTTGACGTGCTGATGCGGGAGTTAAACGTGACCCGCGCGGCGGAACAGATGTTTATTACCCAGTCGGCGATGAGTCATGTGTTGCATCGATTGAGGCAACAACTTGATGACCCGCTGCTGGTGAAAACGCCGACCGGCATGAAGCCGACGGAAAGGGCGCTGGCTTTGATAGAGCCGATCAGGGCGGTATTGACTGAGATGGAGCAATTCCTACAACCGCCGCTGGAGTTTGAGGCAAGCACCAGTCAACGGCGATTTGTACTTGCTGCGACGGATTACATGGAATTTTTGTTACTACCCGAATTATCCGGGCTGATTGACCAAATCTCGCCGGGCATTGATATTCATGTCAAGCGCACGGAGTCATCATTTCCGGTGACGCAATTGGAAAACGGTAGCCTGGACGTCGTGCTGGGGTTTGAATCCGTGTTAAATCCGCCGGTATATTTGCACCGCCAATTGCTATTTACCGACCGTATGGCGTGCATGGTGAGACAAAATCATCCACTGATAAAAAATCCGCCTTCGTTAGAGGAGTATGTAGCGTTTCCGCATATGTTGATTTCTCGAACCGGCAGTAATCTGGGCGTTATCGACCAAAAACTGACCGAACTGGGCCTGGAGCGGCGTATCAAGCTTATCGTGCCGCACTTTCTTTCTGCACCGTTGATCGTTGCCGAAACCGACATGATTCTGTCGCTGCCGTATCGAATTGCTGAGCAGTTTAAAAAATTTGCACCGCTGGAAATATTTCCGGTGCCGCTAGACCTACCAACTTACGATTTAATTATGATTTGGCATCCCTTGCAGGATAAAGATCCGGCCCATCGTTGGCTGCGAGAAAAAATCATCGCGATAGGCCGGAAGATTAATGAAGCTGCGTTGCTATCGACCGGACAATCCGGCCGCCAAGGACTTGACCTTTAACAGATAAAACGGCGGTTTTGCTGCCGAAACCCCGCCATTTAATGTTGCCGATTGATGCAGCCGGTTGACCACCGCATATAATTGTCCCGCTGGCCCAAAGCTAAATGAATCCACCCAGGACAACTCCGGGCACTGAGCCAGGCGCCGGTATTTTCTATCCGCTGAAATAACGCCAATGGCATTAGCCGCCAATTCGCCCAGATAAATGTTGTTGTCTTTGTCTATCGTCAAACCGTCCGAAATCGGTTTATCGCTATAGAGCTGCACATGGTTCGCCAACTCCTTGGCATCCAAGGCTTCATTGGCCAGATCGTCGGCTTTTACCCGGTACAAACTGTGCCCATGCATGGGACCGAAATAAACCCATTCATTGTTTAAATCTTCAGTAATCGGGTTAACACCAATATGCGGCCGATGCAATTTGCCGGCGTCATCTTGCACTTGAATGGGCACCTCATCGATAACCAGGTCGACCATTTCAGGAATCACACTGGTATGTCCTTGCAGAACACGACGAGCTGCTCCGGTTTGTAAATTAACCACAATAATGGCTGCATTGGAGCCGCCTGCAGGATCACTGATAAAAATACGATGTCGTTGGGTATCGATTGCAAAATCATTTACAAACGTATCTTTTGGCGCAATTGGTGGTGGCAAATAAATGATCTGATGCAGCTGATTAGTTTTGGTATCCCACCCCACCAGCTTGGGTGTTACACCGCTACGCATGCCGTTATCCAGCATCCATACGATGCCGTTGGCAGAGCGAATGCCCAATACAGCATCCAGTTTTAACTGCGATGTTGAATCAGCATCCGCAAGTTCATTATTAGGAAACGGCACCAGCACATTATTTTTATACTCCACCACCGTAACTTTCGGCTGATAAAACTGATGCATGCTCATGATGATTCGACCGTTATCCAATACCGTGACATTACCCGGGCCGCTGTTAAGCTTGGCGATGATGTCAAAGCTGGATTCATTAGCCGTTGCAACCAGGCTAATGAGCAGCATTGGAATTGTCGTAAGTTTACCGAGAATTTTCATAAATAACTCCAGTGAAAAAGATAGTTAGGTAACAGTACGCTAGTGAATTAACCCTGTTAAATGATCTTTATTCATGGTGGCATTTATAAATTTTGTGGAGAGCATCCTCTAATGGAAATGGATTAAAATTTAATGCTGTACTCATGAGTTGCAAACTCTTTTACTTCAGACACTAAACTGAAAAGCCTAATGTGTCTTTACGGTTTTGGCCACAGATCCTATCTTGAAGTTAATCCAGTTTCTACACCTTATGATGGATGAATGCACAAATACAAATTAGTGCTTCAATGGCAGCATTCAGGCTTGTTTCTGACGTTCAATAGTTGAGTTTCTTGTTGAAAATTGGCCGAGTGTTGCCGGTCATTTAAGCTGATTTCAATAACTGCGCCTTATGGGATCAAGAAGAGACGTTAGGCCATTGTGATCCATCTCCTGCATCAGTGCTAATAACCGGCCTAGTTCGCCAGCAGGAAAGCCCTCACGTGCAAACCAATTAAGGTAGTTACCCGGTAAATCTGCTATGACTCGCCCTTTGTATTTGCCGTAAGGCATGGCAAGTGTAACCAACTTTTGTAAGTCTTCGGGATTCATCGGAGAGTAAAATTTAAGAATAGATTTCAGGTAAATTGCTTGCGCGTGTCTTCATAATATACCTATCCCGTTTGGGATCAAGATCAGCTTAAATAGGAACCTTTGGGGAAATGAGATGAGGGAGTCCAAGCTATAAAATTTCTGTTTTAGACGGTTTATGAAAATGCTAGTGCGCAAAAAATCGAAAATTTTTTAATGCAGATGTTCGCATTTGATCAAAACTGGTGACGCCTACCGGCAAGATTCGCCGCCCTTGCGGTCTGTCGCGCTTTCATCATTGAAGGTCCTGGTCGACACCATCAGAAACCCGGCCAACGAGAAGCAGTTCTTGATGTCTTGGAGGTATCTATAAAGGCCAATACCGGATGCGTTTGATTTATGCACAAATACCGGGAGAGTGCGTTTTGATGGGGCAAGAAATTTTTGAGTATGCAGGGCTGTGATGACGCTATACAGCAAATAGTGTGGATGTTAAGTTGCTTACGACATATCAAATTTTTTGATATGTCCATGCAAACTTTTGAAGTATGTTTTTATTACATTTCCAAATAACCTATGCTGATTCTTTCTGGTGTTGCTGCCAGTTTCAAGGCAAACAGGCTACCTTGTGTGGGTAGCGGGTAAATGCCGGGAAAGCTGTCGTCTTCAAAATTAGCGTCATCCGCAAAAATGATATTCAAATTGGACGTAAGACGGTCCGGCAATCGGTACCAAGGCACTAAACCCTCGACTTGCGATCCTACTGCACCGCTGGCGTTGAAATCCAGCTTGCCATTATCGTCGTTGCAATACTTCATCAGGGTAAAGGCGTTGGTGATAAAACGTAGTCGTTTCCAGCCGGTGAGTTTTGCATGCCAACGCGATTGGTCTTGCCCCCTGTTTTCTAAAAAAGCCAAGTAATTACTCTGAGATAGTACCGATTCGACTTCGTAGGCAAAGGTTAAGGCTTGGCTAAAAGTCCATGCCGCAGGAATGCCGGCATGTACCAGCGTGAAGTTGAGTTTAGAATCATGATGAATAAGACCACGTCGGCGCAACCACTTTAATAGCTCATCCCGATCCGGTGCGTGCAAAATTTCATCCAGCGTATCGCCGATTTTCGGTGGCTCAAAGCCTTCTGCTAATGCCAATAAATGCAATTCTTGATTGCCCAGTACCGTTACGGCTTTTTTGCCTAAGTCCTTAACAAATCTTAGAACAGCCAGAGATTCTGCCCCTTCATTGATTAAATTGCCGGTAAACCATAAGCAGTCACTTTCCGGATCAAAGTGTATTTTTTCCAGTAGTTTTAATAGCGCCTGATAATTACCTTTTACGTTGCCAATAGCGTAGGTGGTCATAATGTTAGCTTCCAAGTCCATGTTAGTTATGGAGTATCAATAATGATGCCACAGAGAAAGCACGTTGATTAATAGACAGATGTTATGAATGGGTAAGCTGTTGATAGCGCAGTATTAACAAGATTGCGGCGCGTGCTTGTTTGACTAAATCAGACTCGTCGTTGTTTTGTAACAAAACTGCCTATTTTCGGCCGAATTGTTATTAAGGTAACTAAACACGACCGCAACTCGTCTGATGAATCACTCACCTTATGGCCGTCATTTCCGCAGTTTATCGGTGCCTGGATCACTACATATCCTGAATAGTTGCTGTTGGTTTAAATATTGCTGAGCTTTTAGTAATCACAGTTGATTTGGAATTTATCATGAACAAAATTGGAATATTTTACGGCACCGAAACAGGCCTGACAGAAGCCATGGCTCAGGTAATGTATAGGGTTTTAGGTGATGATATTGCCAGTGAACCGGTTAATGTTAATCAGGCAAAAGTATCGGAGTTGTTGCAATATAAATCGCTCATTTTGGGCGCGCCCAGTTATGGCGTAGGAGAGTTACCTGGCCGGGCAACTGGCAGTGAGGAGGGTAATTGGGAGGAGTTTTTATTCCGGCTTGATGACGCCGACTTGTCCGGGAAGCGGATCGCTTTGTTTGGCCTGGGTAATCAACAAAAATATTTTGATCGCTTTGCCAGTTCCTTGATTCACTTGTATCAACATGTTGTTGCTTACGGCGCTGAGGTGATTGGGGCCTGGAGTACCGACGGTTATTATTTCAGCCGCTCGCATTCGGTTATCGACAACAAGTTTGTGGGGCTGGTCCTGGATCATCATACCCAACCTGAAATGACCAAAGCACGCATAGTCGGCTGGCTGGATCAGATAAAACCGGAGCTGTTGGAGAAATTACATTAATCCCATTGGCTCTTCATCTTAGGACATTCATGATGACCAGCGAACAGAAAAACGCTGACAGCATCGCTCAATTCTGTCGGTATATCGCCGAACGAAAACCTGAGTTAAAAAAACAATACGAACAGTTACTCGCTCAGGATCTATCCCGGCAACAATGGGACGGCTGCTTTCAACGCAATGTAGTGGCCGCTTTGGAACAGGCCTATGACGAGGCAAGGGCATATGTGCAAACACTGCCGTTCGATAGCACCTTGGCACCAGTCAATCTGGGCTTATCTGAGTTAACTAGGCAAGCGTTGACGGCATTTGACGGCTTTGTCGATGATTTTTTATTGTTTGTTGTCGATAAACATCGCACCTCTTGCGCGTTATCTAATTTTCCTGACGAACATAAACCCGATAACACTTACGTTAACGAGGTGAGACGGGACATCGCCGGGCTTTGGCAAAACTTCGCCTTGGATGTTAATAGTTATTTTCTGGAAGGCAGTTAAAGCAGCCCATTCATAACACTCACAGGAAAGCGGATGAAATTTTATTTAACACCTGGCTCCTGCTCGACCGGTATTCATATTTTATTGGAAGAGCTCGAACTGGTTTTCGAAGCGCATCTCGTCAACTTAATGGCCGGAACTCAAAATACGCCGGAATATCTTGCGCTGAACCCGAAAGCCACCATTCCGACCCTGGTGCGCAATGACGGCACTGCGCTGACCGAATTTCAGGCGATCGCCTATTGGTTGGCGCGAAGTTATCCCAAAGCCAAACTGTTGCCCGGTGACCCAGATGGCGACGCGCGCGTTATTGAACTGATGGATTATGTGGTCGGCACCCTGCATGGGCAGGGCTTTACCCGGATTTTTACCACCGATAGGTTTACGCCGAACGAAGCTGATTTTGAGACGGTAAAAGCGCAAGGATTGGATATTGTTAACCGAGGATTTACGATCATCAGCGACAGCTTACAGCCGCAAGGATATGTCATGGGGGCCTTTACCATTGCCGATGCCGCGTTGTTTTATGTCGAATTTTGGGCGGACAAAATCGGAATTTCGCTGCCGGAAAATTGCTTAAACCACTACCGCTTGATGCTGACGCGTCCAGTGGTCAGGCGAGTCTTAATGGAAGAGGGCTATCGTTTAGATTAAACCCATTTAAATCATAACGATGAATTCGCAACGACTGAGGTGAACGAATGGCACTGATTGAAAAAACCGGCGTACATACAGTGGGCTATGACGTGATTGATAACGATCATGATGAATTTATCAGCTTGTTAAACCAGTTGGATTCCGCCGGCAATGCCGATTTTCCGGCCTTGTTTCAGCAATTGTATGAACATACCGAGCAGCATTTTGACCGGGAAAATCAGTTAATGAAGCAATTTGCCTATCCTGGGGAGATCGAACACAAAGGCGAACACCTGCGTGTGCTTGGCGAATTCAAGCAATTTAAGACACGGGTTGATAAAGGCATGATTGTATTCGGTCGTTCCTTTGTCAGGGAACGTCTTCCACAATGGTTCGGTCTGCATGTAACGACCATGGATAGTGCGCTGGCAGCACACATTAAATTGCAGCCTCAAGCATGATGTTGGTGCTCGGTTGATTACGAGTTGTCCTGAACTGGAAAGCATTGCAGACTTTTACGATGCTGCCGAATGCGAACACATCTATCGACGTTTATTGAATGAACAAAATTGGCCCGACAATCGATATGTCGTCGCCGGACGGCAATTTATCTTGCCGAGATTACAAACCTGGCATGCCGATCCGGGAATTCGCTACAGCTACAGTAACAACCTGCTGGAAACTCGATCATGGACGCCCTTGTTGTCTGATATTAGAGCCAAGGTCGAGTCGTTTTTAAATTGCTCGTTTAATTCGGTATTGGTTAATTTGTATCGAAACGGCACTGATTATGTCGGTTGGCACGCAGATAACGAACGGGAACTCGGCGAGCAACCCTTTATCGCCTCATTGACGTTCGGCGCTGAACGCCGATTTGAATTCCGACATAAAAATTCTTCGGAAAGTGGACGGATGTTATTACGCAGTGGCACCTTACTGATTATGCAGCCGGATTTTCAACACCACTGGCTACATAGCGTTCCACTTGACACCGAGGTAACTGAGGGCCGCATTAACTTAACTTTCCGTAACGTTATCCCCGCCTAATTTCAACAAAAAAGGAGATTTATATGACATTACATATTGGTTCTATGATGCCGGATCGCTCACTTGATGAGAGTGCGCTGGTTCAAGCCATTACCAAAGTCGCTACAGATTTGGGAAGATTGCGTGATCAACCCGTACAAAAGAGGACGCCCACCCTAGACATTGTGTTTTTATTACCTAGTCAGCAAGAAAAAGCTGACTTTGTCGGGTTACGATTGCACTCATTTGACACTGCCGGGCAAATTCTCAGGATCGAATCCGCCGTGCCGGAAAAAATGGTGGCATCAATCCATGCGGAACGATTCGTCATAGCCATCATGTTGGATGCTATTGATGCCGCCAGCGAATTCTTTAGTGAGCAACACATTCTGTTTGATGCGCCTGAACATTTGGCTTTAGTGGGCTTAGTCAGCACAAAAGAGCTTAGCTCTATAAATTGATTCACGAGGCATTTTTCTGCCGGGCGTCCTTAACACAGCTTTGCCGCAAGCACTGACCAATTCGTGCTGAAGCAGGCGAGGGGCCAAGCCACTATCAATAGTTTTTCTGATTTGGGGTTGATGTCAAATGGCGCCCCATAGAAGATTCGAACTTCTGACCTAAGCCGGACGGGTTTTGTCGAAAGAACCGCGTTTGGGTTGATAGGTAAGATGCTGACGTATGTTATACAGATGGCCGTTGGAAATACCGGCCAAGCGGTCAAAGCGGGCATCGCTATAGTACTTGAACGCCCGTGCACGTGGTGCCGGCGACGGTGCCATGCAGGACAACTATTTTGGCAAGGCTAGAGCTACACATGATCCAAGCACAGGAGTACACTCGGTTGCCAGTAGATTAAGTGCTTTAGGGTCAACATTGAATCATCAATTTACCCGATAAAAACAATAAAATCAGCCAACTGAAATGCATCTGCAGGAGGGGGATCGATGAAATTGCACGCTTTTGTCGCCATGCCGTTTGGCAAAAAACCAGGTCCCGACGGGACCATAATCGATTTCAATGAAATCTATAATACCCTGTTCAAACCAGCGATTGAAGCGGCCGGTCTGGAGGTTTTTCGCGCGGATTTTGAGCAACGCGCCGGGGACATCAAAACCGATATGTTCCAGGAACTGCTTATTGCCGATTTGGTGGTAGCTGATCTAACGTTAGACAACCCCAATGTTTGGTATGAACTCGGCATCCGCCATGCCTTGCGCTCCCGAGGTATTGTGCTGGTACAAGGCCCACGCCCCACGCAGCCTTTTGATATTTATACCGACCGCAAACTCAATTACAGCCTGCAAAACGGCTTGCCAGATCCGGCAACACTCAAAAAAGATCAAGACGCCCTGACCGAGATGGTCAAAGCCACCATCGAGTCTTGGCATGGACGAAAAGTCAGCCCGGTTTACCAACTGCTTCCCAATCTGCAAGAACCACAATGGCAAAATCTGCGCGTGGGCGACGCCAAAGAATTCTGGGACACTCACGATGCCTGGCTGAATCAAATCGATCTGGCCCGCAAGCGCGGTGACATTGGTGGTTTGCTGGTATTAGCTGATGAAGCGCCGGTGGTTGCTTTTCGTACTCAAGCGTATTTGAAGGCCGGAATTGCTTTGCGTAAGGTTGAATGTTTCGAGTTTGCCTTGGAACAACTCGAAAAAGCCCTCGCGGTAGAACCCGATCATCTGCAAGGCCTACAAGAACAAGGTATTTGTCTGCAACGTTTGGCCTTATTGGGCAAACCCGGCTATTCCCTGGAAAGAGCCCATGCTCATTATCGGCATATTTTAGAAACGCATCACAACGATGCGGAGACCTGGGCTCTATTGGCCCGCATCGACAAAGATGCCTGGGTCGAAAGCTGGCGACACTTAGACACCATTGAGGCGCGCCGTGACGAAGCTGCCTATCAGGAAGCCTTACTCGATCAGGCCATCGCAAGTTATAGTGAAGCTTTTCGGCGTAATCCTGGACATTATTATTCCGGCATCAATGCACTGACTTTGATCCACCTTAGCCACGAGCTGCGCGTCAACATCCCGCAAGATGAACACGCAGAATCGATGGCAGGCGCTGTGCAATTTGGCGCAGAATGTGAAGCCGACCAAAACCAATGGTTCTGGTCCAAAGCCACTCTCGGCGATTTGCAAGTGCTGATCGGTACAACGGACACGGTCACCCGCGCTTACAAAGACGCCATCGTTTATGCCGAACAAAACTGGTTTGCGCTCAATTCCTCACTTACACAACTGCGCTTGCTGGCGTCGTTAGGATTTAAACCGGACAACGTTAAGGCCGGTATCGATACCTTTGAACGCGCAATGGCACGACTACAAAAACCTGAAAATAAATGGCAACCGCGCAAAGTCTTTCTATTCAGCGGCCACATGATTGATGCCCCAGATCGGGCAACGCCGCGCTTCCCCGCCGATAAAGAAGCCATCGCCGCCGAAAAAATCGCCCAAGCCCTGGATAAACTCGGTGCCAACCCGGAAGACTTGGCCTTAATCCAAGGTTCCAACGGTGGCGACATTCTGTTCGCCGAAGCTTGTTTGCAACGCGGCGTCAAACTCAAATTGCTGCAACCGTTTGAAGAACCGGCCTTCATCCAAAAATCTGTTCTACCCGGCGGCGATAGCTGGCGCGAGCGCTATTACAAGATAAAGCCCCAAGCCAACATCAAAGCCGCACCCATCGAATTAGGCGAACCGCCCAAAGACGTCGACCCTTACGAACGCTGTAACCGTTGGCTACTCTACAGTGCTTTGGCTTATGGCATTGATAAAGTGCAGTGTATTTGCTTGTGGAACGGCGAAGGCGGCGATGCACCGGGCGGCACGGCACAGATGTACCAAGAGGTGAATGAGAAAACGGGGCAGGTGATTTGGTTGGATACCAAGAAATTTTAATAAGAGCGAATACTTTCAAGATAGAAGGCTATTTAGTCATCCCAGCTACCGAGGAAAACCAGCTATAACAAGCGATTCGTAAGGAGATTATCGTGGCAGAACAATTAACTCATCTCGACGACCGCTTTTGGAATCGGTTATTAAAAGCCATCGAAGAAGGGCAGGTGGTGCCGATTGTCGGATCTCAGCTGCTCACTTGGGATGGTCAAAACATCTCGCAGTCGCTACAGCAGCTTGTGGCTAAACGGGTGCTGGAGTTCAATAAATTCGATGCAACTTCGGTTACTCTTACGCCGCACCGGGAACTGCATGAGGCGGTGAGCATGCTTAAGCCGACGGTCAATCTTCAGGATCTTTACGGCGACATTGCCGATGCGTTGGATGCAGTAACCAAAGAGCAGAATTTCAAACTGCCGGGATCGATTGAAAAACTGGCAGCAATTTCGTCTTTTAAATTGCTGGTGACGCTGACGCCGGATACGTTGTTGGCGCAGGCGTTGCGCAAGCGCGTCGCCGTCAATGAGATAGTGCATTCGCCGAATTTGCCCACCAGTGAAGCGAGTGATCTGGCGATCGACTGGCTGAAAAAGCCCGGTGAAGTCAATTTGCTGTATTTGTTCGGCAAGGCTAAATCGACACCGGTGTTTGCGATTCATGATGAAGATACACTGGAATACGCGCATAACCTGTTATCTCGCGGCAGTAATGTACCTCTACGATTTGTGGGCGAATTACAGCAGCGCGGCTTGTTGTTTATCGGTTCGAATTTCCCGGATTGGTTAAGCCGCTTTTTATTGCGCTTAACCAATCAAACCCGGCTGGCCGACAAGAAAACCCGTGCTTGGCTGGTTGAAGACGGCAATATTCGCGAGGAATTGGCTTTGTTTTTAAACGGCTTCAGCCGGGAGACGGAGATTATTTCTGAACTGTCTCCTCAAGCGTTTATCGACGAATTGTATAGCCGCTGGTTGGTGCGTAATTCACCTACAGCAGCGTCCGATAGCGCAAAACAGAATCAAGCACCTGATCCGCTTAGCGTGGCGTTTTTTATCAGTTATTCGCGGGCAACCGATTTGCCGGCAGCGGAACAGCTTTATCAGACCATGCGGGAACAAGGCTTGGCTGAAAATGAAATCTGGTTTGATCGCACCGCAATAGAGCCTGGAGGCGATTTTCAGAAGTTGATTTTTGAGGGGATTCATTCCTGCCGTTACTTTTTGCCGCTTATTTCTGCCGAAGCAGATAATTTTATAGAAAAGTTTTTTCGCCGAGAATGGAATGCCGCTATCGATCGTAGTAAAGCTATGGCTCAAGGTGAAGAGTTCATCGTGCCGATCATTCTTGACGAAGAATACAATCCGCAGGGCTATGCCCGGGTGCCCAAAGAGTGGTCTGATTCTATCGACTTTGGTCATGCCCCAGGCGGAGTTGCCGATGCGCGCACTCGCCAACATTTGACCAAGCTGATTCGCGAGCTGCGCCGAGGAGAGAAGTGATGACAAATCCTACGCAAACTTTAGTGTTAGATGCACAGAATCCCTGGCCTGGGTTGGCGACCTATGACGAGACAGCCAAGGATTTTTTCTTTGGCCGCGAGGAAGAAACCGAGGAATTGTTGCGCTTGATTCGCTTGTCGCCGTTGACTGTTTTGTACGGGAAGTCCGGTCTGGGTAAAAGTTCATTACTGCAAGCCGGACTATTCCCCAAACTGCGGCAAGAGTATTTTTTACCGGTTTACATTCGCCTGAACATTGCGACGGCCGAGACTATGCCGTTTATCGACCAGGCCGCGCAATGGTTTCGGGAAGCGTTAAAAACGTCAGGCGCTGAATATCCGGATTTTGAAGAAAATGAAAATCTCTGGTGCTATCTGCACCGGCGTGATTTGGAAATCTGGAGCCAGGATAATCATTTATTATCACCAATTTTTGTGTTTGATCAGTTTGAAGAAGTGTTTGCCGGTGTTCATCCCGATTTGCCCCGGCCGCAGGTGTTATGCAGTGATTTGGCGAATCTGATCGAAAATAAAATTCCGCCACTTTTTACTGTCGACAATGCCGACAAGCGCCTGATTGATAAACTGGATTTGTTGTCGCAACGTTATCGGGTTGTGTTGTCGTTTCGGGAAGACTTTTTGCCGGCCATAAAAAATTGGGAACGCGATGTGCCTTCGCTGCTGAAGAATTGGTGCCAATTAAAACCGATGTCCAGAGATCGCGCCATCGACGCAGTATCGCAATCCGGGGCCGCTATTATCGCGCCAGGTGCCACATCGGAAATAGTCGATTTTGTCGGCAATCTGGACAGCAATCGCCTGGAAGGCGACACCACGATAGAACCGGTATTGCTGAGTTTGTGCTGTTATCAATTGAACGTCAGACGACAAAGCAGTAAAGCGCCGACCATTGATGTGGAATTGTTGCGCAAAGTTGGCCAGGAAATTCTGGAAGGTTACTACGCCAATGCCTTGGCCAGTTTGCCAGCTTCGGTTGCTAAATTCATAGAAACCAAGTTGATTCAAGGCGACCGGTATAGGAGCAGTTACCCGGAAAAATTGGCGATTGAGGAAGGTTTAATTACCGCGAAACAGTTAGCCGAGCTAACTGATAAACATCGTTTGTTGCGGGTCGATCAACAGTTAGGCACGCCGCGGATTGAGTTGATTCATGATCGTCTGGTTTCTGTGGTCCGTAAGGCGCGCGATTTACGGCGTTTTAAAACGGAAGTTAAGCGCGTCTGGATGTTTGCAATCGCAATTGTGCTGCTGGCTATGACTTTTAGCGCCTGGCAAAAATGGCAAGAGGTGAATAATACCGAGCAACTGCTGCAAACATTCGAAGCCAATTCCAGCCGTTCACCTGATCTAAAAGTATACCAACAGGAAGCCCGAGCAAACCGGATTTTCTTGCAGATCAGGGATGACAAGCAACGGCATGCTGCCGGGAAAATCCAGGATATTCTGGCGGCAAATAATTATCTTGTGCCGGGCATTGAAACATTAGCCAATGGGCCTTCAGCAACTGAAGTGCGTTATTTTAGAAATAACGAAGCTGATCAAGCCCAAAAAATCGCCGATCTGTTGCTTAAAGAAAAGATACCGGGTGTTTCTACTAAATACATCGCCGGCTTTGAAAACTCAAAATCCATACCTAATGGCCAATTTGAAATCTGGTTTGCTCCGGATGCATTTCAATGATTGATTCGACCATGTAATAAAAATTGGCTGCAGCATTAACTTAAGAAACAGGCATCAAGCATAGCAATGATTAGAATCAGGCCATTAAGGACATCAACATGTTAAAAACTATCGATATTTTATTAGGCATTACCGTGGTCATGTTGATCGCGAGTATGGCGGTGACGGTATTGACTCAGTTCGTTACCGGATTACTCAATACCCGAGGCAAACATTTATTACGCGGCCTTGGTGATTTGCTCCAGCAGATTGATCCGGCACTAGAGCGGCAAATTGCCGATCAGATTGCCCGTGCCGTGCTCACCCATCCGATGATCAGCAGTGTTCAGCAGCGGCCCGGCAACACCATACATCGTGAGGAGCTGACCAAATTGTTAATGGATATAGCGGCCGGCAATGCGCCTCACGCTATCTCCGACAATGTAAAGCCAGTTCTCCAGCAATTATTGGCAAATAACGGCATCAGCGATCCCGCCGGCACACTCGATAAAGTGCGGGCTTACGCTTTGCAACTTGAACTAACTAGCCCGGAACTTGCCGGCAATGTGCGTCACAACATCGCCTTGATAAAGGAAGCCAACAGTAAGTTTGTCGCGAAAATTAACAGCTGGTTCGATCAAACTATAGACAGGGTCTCGGATCGATTTACCGCCACTACCCGCGTCATTACCGTGTTGTGCTCTATTGTAGTAGTGCTGGCAATCCAGCTTGATACCTTGGATGTGATCAACCGCTTGTCTTTGGACGACGGTCTGCGTAATGCCTTGGTTGCCAAAGCCTTTGCGTTGGATAAAAGCTTGTTGGCTACTGAATCGCTAAACGTTAGTCATGTCGACGGAGCCAAGGCAATAACACCGACTGAACAGACTGCGATCGCCACCGCTAACAGCCTGGGCGATGTAAAAATGAAAATAACAGGTCTCCAAGATCTCGGCATTATCAATGTTCCCACCAGCACTGAGGAATGGCTTAAACGCTGGCAACAGAGTAACCCCGCGGGCATGATTTTCACGGTATTTCTGCTCAGTTTGGGCGCGCCATTTTGGTATGGGGCGTTGAAGAACCTGCTCAAGCTGCGCGGGAATAGTGCTGACAAGGATGATGAGCAACGATATGGCCGTCAGACTAACAGGCCGGCGGCAGACCAATTGCCGGCCAGCTCATCATCAGGCAAGCCTACCTGAAAAGAAATTCAGCCAAGTAGTTTATTAAATGTGGGCGGTATGCCAGATCGCATTCGTTCAATTTCCTGGGGAGGGATTAAGTTCTTTTAGCAGCGATTGAAAATCCGGGGAAGAATCAAGTAACTCCCCGCCGGCATCGATTAGTTGTTGTACTGCTTCTTTCGGCAACGCAAAACTGGTAGGTAGATTCAGTAAGTGCTTGCGTCGTTGGGGATCCTGGATGTTCTCGAAGTTAAGATCGATAACCACCGGATCGATTTTTCCGCTTAGTTCCGGGAATTCGTCACCATCACAGGCTTTCAATCTGCTGTTACACACGGCCAGAGTATCTTGGGTTTGTTTGCGCTGTTTGTTAAGGTCGCGAATAGTTTCAATGCTTTCAAAACTGTAATTGTCCAGCGCAATGGTGGTGGTTTTATAGGCCACGTCAGGCAGCTCAGGGGGCGTGGAGTTATGGCTAATAGAATCCTGATCATCGGTTTTGGCGTTGACCACCAGAATGATCAACTTTTCTATCCGGTTGTTGTTAATGCCTCGACGTATTGCCCCCCAACGGAAGGAATTTTCCAGAGCACGAATCCCGATATTGTCGGATAGACCGCCATCCATCAGATGCACGTAAGGTTTTGCTGCTTTATCCAAATAGTCATGTTGGCGGACAGCCCAATGCCATAGCCGCCGGTCTCCTGCGTAACTGGCTAAGCCATTTGTAATATCTGTTGGAACCTTAAAATTGTTGGGTTCAGGGTGATTTATCAAGGTTACCGGACTGAGCAGGATAGGGAACGCAGACGAGGCGGTAACCGCGCGCGCGACCGGCAGTTTCGCCAAGTCGGAACCCAGTAAATCGAACTCATCTTGAGTGAATTCGAAGCGCTCGCCGCTGGCCAGATTAGTTGCATGCAGGATGATGTAAGGCTTGGCTTGCTTTTGAATCAGGTTTTCAAAGGTCTGGTGATCAAAAATAGTGTCATCATAAAGTTCAGTGGCAAGGTCGATGCGATTGAACTTTGGTGAAGCCAGTCTTGGCCAATTCAGAGGGTTTAGCGCACTCATAAAAAGTTCATGCTGCACGTCGCGCTCAAGAAAACGTGCACGGTAATCTTCAAATATACGATCGCGGTAAAGCCCGTAATAGGCCGCAGTAAATGAACCGCCGGAGATGCCGGAAATGCAATCCACTTCATCCAATAACCTGATTTTTTTACCTTTCCAAGTAATTGGCGTGTTGCGTAGCTTTTCCAATATTCCATACGAAAAGGCCGCAGCGCGAGTGCCACCGCCGGAAAAGGCAAGACAGATATAAAGGGAATCGGAATTAGCCTGGGTCGTTTGCCCAGGTTCTGGAAAACGATACCCCGCATTCGTATCGTAACTTTGTAATTGCGTGTTTTCGATATAGGTGGCAGAGCAAGCGCCTAGAAGCAGACAGGCAGACAGCAATGCGAACCGATTCATAAGCGGCTTAAGTAAACGATACGACATAAGGAGTGACCACGGTGGTATTGTTAATAAAGACTGTCTGTTGCAAAGGGTTGAAAATACTGCCATTTCCACCCAATGAAATAGTATGTAGCCCACCGGGTAGCTCGATGACCAGATTAGTTTTGCCTTGCTCATGGTCATCGATAATAACTGGTCGGCTTTCATGAAATCTGACTTGTAAAAACTCCATCTTATGACCCCCTAAGTTAAAACATAGTTACTTTAGTTAATTCGAAGTAGATAGAGTCGAAAGTGTCATTGATTACTGAGAACTCTGACAAGTGTCGGCTATCCATTTTGCCCCCGCTCTTTAGTCCATTTGTGGACATCCATGGCGAGAATAACGTGCATTTTGCGCCAGTTGAAAACAGCTTACTATTAATAATTTATAGGGTTTACTTGCCATTTCTTCTGCATGATTTGCGTTAATAAAATCTTTAAAATTAGTGCAGTCTATATTTATACACGCTCATTTAACTCGAAACGACGAGCATGTGGAATTGCTTGCCGAGTGGTGAACTTCGCTTCACAATGAAGTGGGACAGATAATCTATCTTTACGGTCTGTCGATGCCGCCGGATGAGCCGGAAATAACTTTTTGTTACATACTGATGTTACGCAAACCAAAAGAAATGGCCTTTATCGATACTCAAGGATCGCTGGTGTCGCTATCGCGACAGTTTATTTTAATATCGGTTCTCGCACCGATAGGCGAGATACTTTCTTTTGCTTCGCCTCGGCAACTGCTCCTGCGTTGCTCTAACTCCTGCATCCGTGCAGTCGAAAAGAAAGTATCCAAAGAAAAGGCGACCCGGATTCCGCCAAGCTCACTCGGCACCTCCATGTGCCTCGCCCTTCGGGTGCGATGCATGCAAATCAGCTATCCTGCCGATTTGTCCTGCGCTTCTCGCTCTTGTGCCCTGTGGGTATTTGGCGAGGGTTTTCGAAGGGCCATCCCTGGCCCTGCGAAAACGAGCGGCATGCCCGATGAAGCGGGGCAGGCTCTCCATACCGCTCCCCTTGCGGGCCTATTTCACCAAAAGCTGTGATGCTCGGGGCGGAATAACGGGAGAAAAAACCGCTCTGCGTAACATCAGTTACATATAAATAAGGATTCAAAAATGAATCAAAATCTTATCGACCGTATCCAATCGCCTGATTCTAAGAAAATCCTTGCCTGCGACGGTGGCGGGATTTTGGGGCTGATGAGTGTGGAAATCCTCGCTCAGATTGAATATCAGCTCCGAATCGCGCTAGGCAAAGGTCCGGATTTTGTGCTCGCGGATTATTTCGATTTTGTCTGCGGCACCAGTACCGGCGCTATTATCGCAGCTTGCATTTCAAGCGGCATGTCGATGGAGAAAATTCGCCAGTTTTATCTCGACAGCGGTAAGCACATGTTCGATAAGGCTTCCGTGCTCAAGCGCCTGCAATATAACTATAACGACGAACCATTGGCCAAGTTGCTGCGTGAGGCTTTAAGTGCACAGCTCGTGGAAGCCGACGCCAAGTTGGGTAGTACTCATCTAAAAACGTTATTGATGATGGTCATGCGCAATCACAGTACCGATTCTCCCTGGCCGGTGTCCAATAATCCATTTGCCAAATATAATGACCGAAGCCGAGATGATTGCAATCTCGAATTACCTTTGTGGCAACTGATACGCGCCAGCACTGCTGCGCCGACTTACTTTCCACCCGAAGTGGTGACGCTCGGCAAGCAGAAGAAATACGACTTTATCTTCGTTGATGGCGGCGTTACCACTTACAACAATCCGGCTTATCTGGCTTTTCAGATGGCAACGGTCAAGCCTTACAAGGTCAATTGGCCAACCGGTGCGGAGCAATTGTTGATTGTTTCCGTCGGCACTGGCAGCGCAGCTAATCTCCTAGCATCAAATATTGATGTGGATGATATGAATCTGATCCATTACGCTAAAAATATCCCCTCGGCATTGATGAACGCGGCTTCTATCGGTTGGGACATGACTTGCCGTACCCTAGGCAATTGCCGCCATGGTGGCCTTCTCGATCAAGAAATCGGTGCTATGGTGAGCATGCCTGATGATCTCAATTGGACGGGACCGAAACTATTTACTTATTTGCGTTACGACCCTGATGTTTCTTCAGAAGGGCTAAAGTCTTTAGGGTTAACAGACATCAACCCGGCCAAGATGCAGCAGATGGATTCTGTGGATAATATTCCAGATATTCGCCGGGTTGGTATTACTTACGCCACTAAGCATGTTAATCCCCAACATTTTCTAGGCTTTGTTTGATGTGGTTCTAAAACCGGCTGTTTATTTGCTTGGGGTGTGGAATCACTTAAGTTTCAGCCAGCCGATTATCAGGTCAATTTCTCCCTCAAAGTTTCGGAAGCAAATCACTCATAGCTCTGCAGACTTTATCTAATTTATTAATGCAGCGCTTACGAACGCTACTTAAATAAAGTAGCGTTGATAGCATGCCTACGAATATCCACCAATGCACTTCAAAAACATAAGTAATAAAGTTTTCAAAATAGGCTGGGGTCAAATAACGCGCAATATCAGCTAACCATTTAAATGATCGGTTATTGGCTTTTTTACAAAAATCCGGCGCAGTATCGGCGTCCGGATTTGAGTCGATACTTTGCTCATATACAAGAAACGGATTAGCGATTAACGCGTTAAATTGATTTGTGTAAGGTGTTTGAGCTATTTGCAGCTGCTTTTTTTCGCACGCATTTAATTCCATCACTGACGCCGGTGGCCACACCCAAAACAGTCCGGAAATAACTATGATAGCCATCGTCAATTCAACAAAGACCCTATATAAATTCTTTCTTTTCTCTATTACTTCGTCCATATCGCTTGTCAGAGCAGCCCACTTGGCAGGCTGTTCCGCATTAACTTTACGTATGACAGTTGCTGCTGCAGGATTCGCCGGATCAATATCTACCAGATCAAAACTACTTGGGATGCTGTCCGGCGCATAACCGTCACTCAATTCCTTAATTTTTTTATAAGCACTAAGGTGAATGGCGATATTGCCTTTTAATTTGTTATCGCATAGTTTGATTAGATTACGCGGACCGTAGCGATAGTAAATCGCGACCCCATCCCTCGAATCGTATAGCTTGTCATAAATATTGGCACTGTCCTGAATTGCCGTTAGTTGATCTTGATAAAGTACCAGTCCATGGGCTTGAGCTTTGCTCTGCATCCATTGCAGAGCAATATCGGATAATCCGGTTCTTGGATAACCGCCACCGACGTTGGAATGAACCCCGGCAAACCATACTTGTTCAACATGTCCGGTAAAGTTTTTCTCGTTCCACACCAGCGGATGAAAGGTTGTCCGTTCGTCGTCAATTGACAAAGCGTGATAGGCGTTTTCTATCGAATTATTAAGTTCATAGTCATAGAAATCATGCGCTAACCAAGGAATCATGTTGGAGATTTTTTCAGCTGTACTAAATATCCATTTAAGTAACAAGCTAAAATCCTGCGAAAATCCTAGTGCCGAAACTGTGTCCCAAACGCCAACAAACTTAATTTTTAAATCCCCGTTAGGCGCATGGATACTCTCTTTCACCGCATATTGATCTTTAAATTTTTGTTGTGCGGGTTTATTTTTATTATTTTGATAGCATTCAAATGCTTGCTCCACCAGCTCTTGAAATTTGTCGCCGTCAAAAGCGCCGTTTGTTTGCACGGATGAATGGTTTCTATCAACTAACCCACAAGCATTGATAAAACCGGCAAATGCTCTGACAGTCGCCGCACCACGGCTAAAGCCAAACAGAAATATGGCGTCACCAGGGTTATAACTCCTTGCTAGAAAATGGTAGAGATGTAGAACATTGTTACGAAATCCGAAACCGAATGCGCCTGATAATGCAGTCCTGTATTTGTTTTTACTGGTATCGCTCTTGTCGGTGCCAACTCCTTGGTCATAAAAAGTATATTGATCAACGCCTGGAGAATTAATATCGACAGCTTTATATGTTTTATAAACATTGGTATCTCTACCATAGCCGCCTCTATGTCCTGTTCCATCAGCACATAAAACTATATTTTTCATTTTAATCTCCCACTTTAGTTATTCGACAACGTTTGGACTTATGAGAGGTTTATAACGTCAGCAGCATAATGCTGTCCATAGAGTCTTTAAAAATAAGACGATAGCTAATCGAATACTTCATCGCCAGTTGGTTCCACATGGGTAGTTTGATTCATCTGTTGGCGGAATTCGGACAGTTTGTAATACAGCTTAAAACGAGCGCGGTTCAAATTGCCCAGTGGCCGGTGTTCCGGCAAACAATGCCAAGGATTCATTTTCAGGCGTTTGGTAAATTCAATCAGCGCTTCAGAATCAAATTGCTGTTTCGGTATATGCACGGTGGCAACCGGGATAAACGGGGACAATGTTTCCGGCCAGCGTACTGAGCTGTCTTCGATAGGCATTAAATGCGGGTCGGTTTGAAACTGGATCATTAAATCAAATTCCACATCTTTTTCGTTCAGGGTTTTGATCATGTTTTCGCGCAGATAATTGAACGGCACCTTGCCAAACGGTAATCCAGGTATGTGGGTATACATGTCTTTCGTTTTCGGTACGAACGAATACATCACGGCTTGTCCATCGCCAAGCAGATAGGGGGTGCAACTCCAGTAACGCCGTCCCAGCGGGTTATACTGGGTTTCATTCCACAGGGCATTCATAAGCATGTCCAGCAAGTGGGAGTCCTTGGGGTTGAGGAAATAATAAAGCGTCATGTCCACTAAACTCCAGTACTGCAGCTTGGCATTTTCCCGGGTGTTGGGGGTAACAAAGGTCGGGCCGCCGCTGGTGGTGATGAAATCCTGGGTAAATTTTTCTTCATCCATGAGTTTTTTGCCAGGCACCCCCATGACTTTCACTGACATACTCAAAAAACCCACATCCTCTATATCGGAAGGCACATTAGGGCCGGGGCCGGCGTAGCGCACATAGGCCGGGTAACTGCGCGGCTCGGCAAAAATGCCTATGCGGCAACGTTCCGGCAGGTCATCGAGAATGGTTACCGTGGCCCGCAACACGCCGTGGGTTTTGGTGTTGCCGCCACGTTCATAGCCGCCGGGTTTGAATCGGCCGCGCATCTGGTCGGCCATCTGGTCAATGATGTTATTCAGGCTGTCTTCTTCATCCGGATCAAACTTTTCCTCAGCTATTTTCAGGCCTTCGTCTTTGCGGTGACGATTAATAAGGTACTGGACAAGCCTAACTGAGGGTTCTCTGAACAAATAGTTTAATTGCGGTCGAAACCAAGGTTCCAGCCTGCGTTCAAAATGCAGCAGTTTCAGCAACATCTGGTGAATGATTTTTAGTATGCGGTTTTTGATCGTCATGATGATTTATCACTCCCGGTGGTGGGTATAGCTGCGATGTACCTGATTGCGCGTAAACCCGGCATAAAAAAATAACCGCCGCCACGCACGGTAATAAATTGCGGTAGATGACAGGTTTTCAGCACCGGTCCAGCCGGATCGGGACGGTTGAATTGGTCCGTGCCGGCGCCACTCATTAATGGCTCACGATGACCCAACAAGGGATCTCGCTCGTGCTGAACACCGCCGAATTTGCTGCTCATAGACCAAGCGTTCTGCACGAACTCGAACTGCCGGGAAATATTGGCCACCAAGCAAATAAATTGCAGCCCGCGTTCGGCGGCAGGCGCATTCGGTTTAACAGCATCTTCCGGTGCAAGCACAGGGCCATAGCCTCGACCTCGGCGCAGTAAACGATGAAAACGGGATGATGCCACCAGATCTTCATCCGGACGTTTTAGTCCGAAACCTAAAATCTTGAGCAGTCGGCTAAAAATACAGCTGCTACCAGAGGGTAAATCGCCGGTACGTGGATTGCTCCTACGAATATGCGCCCCTATCGGACATTGGTTTCCGCCTGGATCACCCTGGTAGGTAAAGCGGTTGATATGATCGTCGCTTGGAATTCCGGGGATGTCTTCAACGGATTCCGGCACCAGCGGCGAGCCGTTACGCTGTCTCCCTACCATGGCTGCGGCAAGCTGTTCGCGTTTTTCAGGGTCAGACTCTGTCGACTTATCGACAAATTGCCAGAAGCCTGGCACATCCTGATCCAGTTGTCGTAGTACCACGTAGGTTCCATTACGTGCGAAATCTTTAAATTTAGGATCATCTGCCGCATTGGGCAGGTCAGCTGCAAGCGGGTCTGTTTTGGGATCGATGAGCGGTCTGGCGGTGTATTGTTTATATTCATTGGGATAGCCGAGCACCACTTCGCCTACTGCCAGCAAATTGGAGTAGCGGTCACGATCATGCGTGTCGGTAGTTTGTTGTTGTGACCAGTCAACGCTTGGTTGACTAATACCGTCAGCAAACCCGAAAGGTTCAATCTGCCCAATATCCAGGGTAGGTAATTGGCGCAGCAACTCAAATGCCGTCGAGAAGTCTTTACCTTCAATTTTTTTGCGCCAGGCTTTTATGCCGCCTTTGGCGGCATAAAGCAGCAACAGTAGATGCGGCACTTGTGTCGCATCGCCGCCCCAGTCCCAATATTCCGGCGAGTTGGTGCCGACATCACCCAGGCGACGGGAGCGGCCTTCATTGCCGGACATGCCGGTAATAAACTCATCGGAAAATCCTTCAATGACAGAGTCCTTTACTCCCAATGCACGCAGACCTTCAACAGAGAAGGCAATTTGCAACGCTGTTTTAGGCTGTGGGTTACTAATTGCACTGGTAACTGGGGATTTACTCAGCCATTGTTTGGCGGCATTCGCATCAACAATATTCAGTAGCAGGAAACAGCTGTCGGTTAATTTGCCATGACCAAATCGCAGCAGCCCCTGCAGGTCGTCAAAATTAAATTCGCTGGAATTATTCATTACCATCACTCCCTGGTCAGATCTGACTTAGCCAATCGCGGATTTCCGCATCACTAGACTGGCGTATTTCCACACCTTGTCGAATGCGGCTGTTACGGGCTAGATCAGTGGCAGTTAAGTCCGGGTAGGCTTTGTACCAGACTTCCGAGCGAAATTGATGCCGCCGCTGCGTGTATTTGAATTGTTGCTCTCGCTCCGCGCCGCCTTTAATTAACCATTTAGTCGTCGGGTAACCCACCGCGTTACCGAAGGCAATATTTAGCCCCCAGCCCGCCTTGTTAATAAAGTCATCCATGTAGCTTTCATGGCTGCCATCATAGTTGCTGGCAAAAAAAGCTCTGTGGTTATCATCCAGAAACACCCAGCGAGCAAAGTGAATGGTTCTTATCCTGGTGAGAAAGCCGTGATTGTAAATGTGTCTGGCAACATAGTCGGTCAACAACATTAGAAACTTGAAGGTTAACAAACGAAACAGGCCCGGTTTTATATCGCCAAACACATTGAATTGATTGCTGACATCACGGTCTTCTTGGATTGATAGCTCTTTTATATGTTCGCGACTGGGTCTGATGGGGAGTTCGGGATCAGAGCGTTCCAATATTCTTAGCCATAACGCAAAGAATGGTGCAATGAGCAAAAGTAACGGGGATAACAGCAACAGAATCAGGGGCACTCCAATTACGTGCAGCAGATTGCGTATTTTCCAGCGCAGGGGTGTCGATTCCGGCGGCGTTAAGATAAGTCTTCCGGCCTGCTTTTCCATTTCCACATACGACAAGAGTTTTTGCCGTAACGCACGCGGATTGTTACGGTAAGTATCATCAACAACTTCCTGTAAATATGCCGACAAACTGCGATGCAGTGCTGCTTCTTCATGCACTTGTTTGACTGTTCGCCCCAGCCAGTTAACGTAACTAGCCCTAGGTTGGACATCATGAGCCTGCATCCAAGCCAGCAAGCCTTCGCTGTTTGGGTCAGGATAACCTTCACACAATGAAAATATTGCTATTAGTCCAGGCTCGGCATGTTCGACAAGTTCTGCTAGAAATGAATCCCTATCACCGTCGCAATCGCCAAGAAATGCTAATGAAGGCTGCCATGGTCTGGGCGTTACCCCAAAGGCTTTAATTTCATCTGCGGTCTTGGCTTCGATGATAATAAAGCGCGCAAAATGTAACCGCTCGAATTTGCCGAATGGCACCAGTGTGTTATCAGGATCAGCATGCGCGATGAATCTGTTCATTGTGGCAAGCAGGGTACGCAGCTCATCTAACTGACCATCCCGTACCGGGGCAACGATCATAAAATTGGATTGAGGTGTCATAGTTAGTTGCTCCTTCTAGCTAAACATTAAATGACTCCTTATTCGGCGTTGTTTTTTGTTAGTGCAAAATCCAGGATGCGCTTTTTACCCCACCACACCTTACCAAGGTAAACACCGGGTTCAATTTCGCGGATTTCATCACGAATAGCCTTGGCAAAGAACGAGGTAGTGGAGTAATCAATCACAATGGTGTCTTTGCCATCAAGCCAGCTAAGATCACGATAAACCTTGGCGACAATAAATGTCAGGCTAAGAGCGGTTATCTTGTTGACGAGTAATCCTGCTTTACCGCCAGGACAAAACACATCAAATATTTTCCCTTGCCAGCCATAAAGACCGACAAAAAATGCGGCATACTTTGCGAATATCGAGCCGGCCAGGATTGCCGTGCCTTTGGTATCGCCGGTGGGAATATTGCCAGGTTCGGCATTACGATAGATTTCATCAAGCTCTTCGCGCGATTTAGTCAACCAGCTTTCTACGGTGCTATTCATTTCGTTACTCCTTATTTTTATTATTCCGCACTTGCGCGGCATTGGCGTAAACCAAACGACGAACTTGATTCATCCTTCCCAACGGTTCATGCGCAGCAAGGCTTTGCCAGGGATTAAAGCTGCTGCGTTCGCAGGTCGCTAACGATTCGGGATTATCAAAGTCTTGGGCTTCAATCTTTATGGTGGCAACTGTGATAAATGGTGACGCTTCTTCATCCCAGATGACTGAGGCATCGTCGATAGGCATAGAATCCGGATCGGTTTGCTTTTGTACAGCAAAATGAAAAGAAGCGGGGCCTTGCTGCAAATGTGCTTTGAGAGCGGCACGCAACTGGTTTTCTCCAGCCTCCACCGCCTGAGTAGTCTGATAGTCCGAGCAAGGAATTACTGAATATTTGACCACCTGATTACCCAGACGAAAGGGAACCGTGCTCCAGTAACGTATATCAAGCGGGCTTAAATGTTTTTTTAGGGATTTAAACGCAATCAACAGTGATTTCAGATGTGGATCGAGGGGATTTACAAAAAATCCCAGTTTTTTATCTTCCTGCCGAGCACGGGCAAATGCTAAAAAATCCTCCGGCGTCGCCACAAAGAGTGCCGGATAACTGTTTAACAGGAAATCCTGCAAGCCCGGCTCACCCCAGAGGACATCGCCTTCCACATTAGATAGCCGAATTGATAAACCGCGAACATCCTTTTTAGAATCATCGCGGTTAGTAGCATTGGCAAAGCGCAGTTTGGCAGGGTAGCTGATAGGTTGTGAAAAAATGCCCTGTTTCAATTCCTCGGGAATATCGTCATGGACAGTGAACTCCGCATTGACGCAAGCAACGGTTTTCGACTGATTGAATCTGGGAATAATATTATTCTCAGTTTCGGCCAAGGTAACAGCGGCAATACTCTGGCTTAGTTCGGCAACCAACTGATCAATTGGGATTTCATGTTTCATAACCTGAGCTCCTGCCAATCTGTTGCGTTAACGTTAATTAGCGAAAACTTTCATCTTTAGTCGCATCAGCCTTCGGTTTCCATTGTAGCGAATAATATTCGCCTCTATCTCTGCCCCAAGGATCGAATACATTGACAACACTTGCCAGTTGCCCGGAAAGCTCAGGCATGGTGCGCAGCAGAATCCGTTTTAAGGGTGATACCTGAACTTTGTGCCCATTGGATGTAGCTGGTTCCCATTGTTTGTCTGGTCCGTTGTCCATGATCCATTGATGGCCAAGTGTGGAATAGAATTCCGGCCGGAAACTGGAGGTAAAGAAACGGTCACTAAACAAACGCCGGGAAGCATTCAGAATAAAGACATGGAACTGAGTTTCGGAAATGGCAAAACCATGCGGCCGGGTAAATTCGGATAACCAGCCAACGACAGTATCGACGTCCTCAATGTTATCGACCAAACTGCCATTGGGATGGCCCAGACAATCGTTGATTGGCGAGCCGTCCGAGTTCAATTGCGCATCAGTGATGATTTTGCTCGCATCACATTTATGCTGCCCATATACTTCGCGGAGCAGGCCGATCAGTCGTTGTTGTTCTTTCTGTTCCGGGCTGCCCTTTTTTAAATGTTTATCGATAAAGTCATCAAAGCTGGTTAATTGCTTTAAACCATATTGGCGCCTGAATTCGTTAAACCGTGGCACGCCGCGTTCCCGGTCACGAACCAGATCCAATGCGGCGACATCAATTTTATTGGTTTCGGTTTGTAAACGCGGCATGTCCAGGTTTTGCAAAAACTGTGCGTGGTTTTGCAAGGTCAGCAAGCCAAGACGTTGTCGTCCCAGGCTCAGTGCCCAGTTGCTCAATCCCCCGTCGGTCATTGCCTGAGTAGCTTCGCCACGAAAGGTACTGACAACCGGCACTTTTTTGCTGATTGCATTGGGATGCTGTAGATCCCGGAACTCAAGTAAATCAGGGATCAACGGATGTAAACGGTAGACGGTGGGAAACTCTTCAGGAAAATTAAAAGGCGATCCAAAGTGATTGGTACCACCGTTTACATGTTCAGGATTGCGTAAGTCCCAAATATCGTTCTGGTCAGGGAGATACCCAAGAAAGCCGGGATGATCCTTATAGCGATGGCTACCTAGCCCGAATATGCCGGCACCAGATGCAAACACCGAATAGAACTGATTAGCTTTAGTTTCATCCTGTGATTGCGCCAAGCGATTAACAACAACTTTTTCCAACACTTTGGAAACGGGATTATCTTTGTCTACCAAGCCGCCCCAGTTGGCATTCATACCCAAAAACATCGGTTCATCGTAAAGGAGCTGAGTTGTCCATTCGATGGTGTGAATCTTGGCTATTTCGGCGGCAACTACCAGCCGTGCAATCTGAAATAACTCATCATTACTGACGGCCTGATAGGTAATGACTTGCTCAGGATTGGCAGGATTGCGCAATCCTGAGTCAGCCTGCGGTGTAGCGGCTGCTTTTGCCCTGAAGGCATCGACAAACTGATTATGCTCACGGACAAACAGGTTGTGATAAAAGCTCAGGCCGATGGTCCAGTTATCTGCAAAGGCTGCGGCTTCCTGACCTTTCCAGGCCGGATTAATGGGATCAGCAACACAGTCTGCGGGTGAGTTTTCACAACTGTTGAAAACCGGCAAGTAACCCAAATGCTCACCTGCGCCTGTATGTGTCCCCCGCGGCAGCATCAGCAATTTTGCGGAATCATTCGGGTCGCGTTTTACCCGTTTGAGCGAGAGATCATCAAAGCCATAGATTTGCGATGCATCCCACCAGGCGGTAACCGTATTTTGGGTGGTGCGATGGGCACGAGATAAAAAGGTTTTGCCCTCATGTTCAAATGTAGGCGCTGGTTCAGACTGTGCGATATAGGCGGCATCAATTTTGTCGTTAGGCCGGCAACCTAGTTTGACAGCCTCTTCAGCGGTGACCGGTTGCTCCTGGTTATTTACTTTTTGGCTAACGCAGCCTACCGATATTTTGGCATCGGCATTGTGCCCTTCATTTAAATGAGAAAACCAGTCATGCGTCATGAACTGAATCCAGTACGCGGCGAGGACATTAAAAAAGGGCGCTTTTTTATAATCGCATTGGGCATTTTTTGAATTATCCGGCAAGCCTTTCCCGAATTGACAGGCATCCGGTTTGGATTGGGCACGGGTAAAGAGTTTGCGCGATATTATTTGGGGATCAGGTTTTAATAAACCCAATCGATCACCATGGCGATTGATGGCCAGCTCATTTTTTCCCAGATCAGGGAAGGTGGATTCAAATCTTACATTGCGTGCAAACAGCTGATTGGTCGCCCCCATCGCCGGATTATAAATATCATTGCAAATGCCGGTTAAGTTGCGATAGCGAATCAGATCGCCCTTACAAAGCTGTACGCCACTTTCGTTAGTTATTTGCTGGAATTGTGGATGCGACGCCGGCAAACGCATGGCTTCCCAGGTTTTTAAGATTGGCCCGGCTGTTTTTCCGTCGCCTTTGACATAATTTTCGTAGGTGTTGTTTTCATAAAGATTGAATCTGAGTAATTCCATCCGTTGATACTCTAAATCCATTAGTGCGCCATCTACGCCGCGTCCATTTGCCTTCAGATGTTTACCTAATGTGGTTATAGCCCCCAGCCCTCCGGCTAAGCTGCCGGCATCCCCAGCTCCCCAGTAATTAGGCCAGTCAACCCAGACAGAATCACGGTAAGCCAGCGCTTTGCTTCCGCCTCTGCAATTAGCGGTGTCTTCCGTGACCTTACCTAAAAAGCGCTCCGATTGTTGCTCGGCAATAGGCCGCAGGCCCTTATCGGTCATTCTTACGCAGGCCTTGTCGGCGCTGAGCCTTTCTTTAATTGATGTTGTATCAATGGCACCTGCAGAGACCGAAAAACACAATGCCACAAAAAGTAACAGCAAATTGCGATAACTCTTCATTTTCTTGTCTCCTATGCCGGTGGAATGAACGAAACTTTATTTCAATCAGTTTTAATGAGCATAAGCTAAATGTTGTGATACCGTCATGACCCAAATGGGTCAATCTGCAAACAATTCATCAAGCTTGTTTCTTGACTAGTTGTGCATCTCATTTTATAAAAGCTGCAGATTTTTGAGGCCATTAATAATAATTATAAGGAGTGCTCAATGGATCAAATTGCTGATGATGTAGATCTAAATTCAATACTGGCTAATGCACCCGGCAATCCTGTTATTTGGAACCGGTTTCTTACAGAACTTGCCCGGCAACTAAATTGTGATTCTAGTGCCATGTTGGTTACTGACCTGATTGAAAAAGACAAAACACACTTTCTGTTTAGTTCCCATATTCCATTGGAATATCAGGAGCAGTATCAAAGTACATTAAATAGACTGGATGTTTTTAATCATTTTATTAGTAAAGTTCCTCATCAGATCTTTTGTAATCAAACGTTAATCGATATTTATAATGAAGAACGCAACAGCGATTTTATGCCGCCATGCGATCAAAACTATCGTTTCGGCGTATCAATTCCCTGCAATCATAATCATTCCCTTAGTCTGGTAGTGCATCGTAAAGAGGCCTTTAATGATGAGGAACTGCAGCAAGTTACACTGGCTTTACAAAGTATTATTCCAGCCTTGGATAAAGCGGTTCATGCGGAGCAACGTCATAAAATAAACAGCCAAATAATTCATTTTATTGATGGGCATTTCGACGGATATATTATTGTCGACCGTGAGTTAAACATTTTATTTTATGACCCGGTTTATATTTCCATTATTAGCCAGCTGGATTGTGTGAATATCTCTGCGAACCGGTTTGGGATGAAAGCACCGGCGATTGAACAGCGGTTGTTATCATTAATAGAAAATAACCAACAAGCTAGTTCCATTCATAATCAGTGCCATTCTTGCCAGATCACGCTTATTCCAATTTCCTCTTTAAAAAACCTATATCAATGGGAATGCTATAAAGATGGATTTATTATTACTTTTACCCACGATAAAGAAAAAAATCCCGCCATTGCCCGGTTAACAGAAATTTATCACCTATCCAGATGTGAAGCAGTTTGTGCATTGCATTTTATGAAAACCCCATCAATTCCAGATATTGCAACTAATACTTTCCGTTCCCAGGAAACTGTTCGCAATCATATAAAACATACAATGCAAAAAATGGATGTGCATAGCCAGGCAGAGTTAATGAAAAAACTGATAACGCTGGCCGCTTTATAATGTAACGGGCAACGGAAATAGGCCTGCTTTCTAAGCAGCCATGCTATTAAATTACCGCTAAGTCGGTTTTTGTTAACTAACTTGTAAATGCGGGTAATAGGTAGTACGTTCTTTGTAAAAAGCTATCGAAAAAAAGATAAGCCTTCTTTTCCATCAATTCACTAAGTATGGTTTGGATATGGCCGAAAAAAATACCGGGCGACTTTTAGAACAACTCATTGCTTTTATCGAAGAGGGCCGTGTTATTCCTGTAATCGGTCCGGAATTACTCATGCTCGATATCGACGGTAAAACAACGCTGCTTTACTCCTATCTTGCAGAGCAACTTGCACAGCGCTTGGAAATTGCTTCTGAACCAGCCGATACCTTGAACACCGTCGTTTGCCGCTATCTCTCCCAAGGCGGCCAACGCGAGGATATTTATCCAGAGCTTAAACGCGCAATATCAGAATTGTCGCAAGTTAAACTTCCCGAGGCACTGGTCAAACTCGCCGAAATTCGGCCGCTGAAGCTATTTGTGACCACAAGTTTCGATCCATATCTTGCTCAGGTGCTTAATCAGGTTCGTTATGGCGGTCTGGACAAAACTCGGGTGCTGGAGTTTTATCCGGGATCTAAAAACGATCTACCGGTAGCGCTGAAAAATTTGAAACGAACAACGGTATTTCATTTATTCGGCAAGCTGGCTGCTGCGCCGGAATATGCTGTCACTGATGAAGATGTATTGGAATTCATGCATGACCTGCAAGCCCATGATTCCCGGCCGAAACGGCTGTTCGATGCGCTGGTTATGCAGGATTTAATGATTATTGGTTGTCCATTAGTTGATTGGCTGGGGCGATTTTTCGTGCGTATCGGTAACAAATATCGCTTGATTATTTCCAGAGATAAAACTGATTTTCTGGTCGGGGACCAGTTACAGAAAGAAACAAACCTGGCGGAATTTCTTCAGCATTTCAGTAGCCGAACCAAAGTATGTCCAATGGCATCGATTGAATTTGTCAACGAATTACACCGGCGCTGGATAGCAATACATCCAATTCCACCTGACGCTGAATCTGATGAAGACGAAGATGAATCTCAACCTGACGAAAATGAAACCGAAGCTGGACTAGGTGAAGATGATCCAATGCAGAGTGGCGCAGTTTTTCTGAGTTATGCGCATGAAGATCAGCCTACTGTACTGCTAATTAGAGATGCTTTCGAAAAGGCCGGAATTGAAGTTTGGTTCGATAGAAATCCTAATGCGTTGCGCGTCGGCGATAACTTTGAAAACAAGATCAAAACCAATATCGAACAATGTTCGCTGTTCATGCCTATTATTTCCGGGAATACCCTGACACGGAAGCCGCGGTTTTTTCGTGCCGAATGGAAACATGCCGAGCAGCTGGCCCTGCGTTACCCTGACAGCATACGTTTCATCATTCCCGTGGTGATTGATGACACCCCGCCTGACGCCCCCAACATGGATGAACAAATTCGTAAATTGCACTGGGAGAGAATACAAGACGGCCAGTGTAGTTCAGCGTTTTTGAGTGAGATTAAAGAGCTCCAACGCGTGTACCGGCGAGATAACGGTTAGCCGATATGAATGCGTCTTCGGCTCAGCCGCCATCAACTCTCGCTATCGTCGATGACCAGCATCCTTGGCCGGGTCTGGCCTCATTCAGAGAACAGGAAGCACAGTTTTTCAAAGGTCGAAAACCCGACATAGAAGAACTACATTGCCTCGTGAATCGTGAGCGTCTCACCGTTCTGTTCGGTGTTTCCGGCCTGGGCAAAAGTTCATTATTACAAGCTGGTCTTTTTCCCCGATTGCGTCAGAGCAATAGGCTCCCGATCATGATTCGTCTGGACTTTACAGATGCTTCAGTGAGTCTTAGTCATCAGGTATTTGCTGCTATAACCCGGCAAGCTCAAGAAAATGCCATTGAAGCGCCGTCGCATAATGCAAACGAAACACTGTGGGAATATTTTCACCGCAAAGACTCTGAATTTTGGGATGCTCGAAACCGCATCACGGTTCCGTTATTGTGTTTTGATCAATTTGAAGAAATTTTTACGTTGGGGCATGAAAATCGGAAGCGAGCCTCAGATACTGATAGTTTTATTTTAGAGCTTGCCGATTTAGTGGAAGGACGTTGTCCTGAAAGCGTGAAAGCCCGTTTGGACGCAAATCCTGATGAGTCAAAAAACTTCATATTTAGCCGTCATCCCTATAAGTTGCTGTTCAGCTTGCGTGAAGATTATCTCGCTAATTTGGAAGAACTACGCGAACTAATGCCCGCCATTAGTCACAATCGCATGCGTCTTCTTGCTATGAATGGCAATCAAGCGCTGGCAGTGGCCGACCAGACTAATGGTCGATTGATGGAGCGCAGCGTCGCCGAAAGTGTTGTCCGTCTGGTGGCAGGTAAACACGGAGAACAACGCCGAGAATTGGCGGATTTACGTATCGAGCCGGCATTGTTGAGTCTGGTTTGCCGTGAGCTTAACGAACTTAGAATCAAAAGCCAGGCCAGCATGATTGACGCGCAGGCAGTTGCCAGCAACCAGGAACAAATTCTGGAAGACTTTTACGAACGCAGCCTGCAAGATCACCCCCCTGAGTTACGCCGGTTCATTGAGGACAAGTTGCTCACCGTTTCCGGCTATCGCAACAGCGAGGCTTATGATAACGCCTTGGAAACTCCGGGTATTACAGCGGAGGCCTTGGCCAGTTTGGTGCAGCGTCGGTTGTTGGTGCTAAGGTTACAGGAGCGGGACGGCATCAAACGTATTGAGCTGATTCATGATGTGCTGACCGCTGTGGTTGGCAAAAGCCGTGATCAGCGGCAGATGCTGGAGAAACAAAAACGGCAGGAACAGGCGCGTCTTGAGGCGGAACAGCGCGAACGCACGGCCAAACGCAGGGCTTTGGTTTTTCTGATATTGGCAGCTATAGCGTTGGCATCTTCAATTTGGGGTTGGTGGAGTTGGTGGGATGCTAAAAAAGCCCGCAATATTACCTTATCTGGAAAGCTTGCGGTTCAAGCAGCGCAGCTTGCCGATACTGCGACTGACGACGACAAGATTGAACGTGCAGCGGCGCTTGCTATTGAATCATGGCATCTGCAACACAACGCAGAAGCATCTACCGCAGTCAATAAATTGTTGAGAATGCTCCCTAAATATCGAATACAACATAAAGAACCGGTCCAGGGTATTGCTTTAAGCCCGGATGGTCGATTGCTGGCTACTGGCAGCAAAGACAACATGCTGCGAGTATTTGATACTGAAAACGGTAAGGAGTTATTTCAAATAGAACATGGAGATTGGGTTAATAGTGTTGACTTCAGTCCAGATGGACGGTTTGTTGCCACCGGGAGCAAGGACAAAACAGCTCGCTTGATTGATATTGCCAGTCGGAAGGAGATTTTTAGCTTAGATCAGGAAGGCGCGGTGAATGCTGTTGGTTTTAGCCCTGATGGCCGCTTGTTGGCAACCGCCGGCAAGGATCATACTGCGCGTCTTATTGATGTGATTACGGGAAAGGAACTGAGACAGATTAAACATGGCGATGAAGTTTTTAATATTGCCTTCAGTCCGAATAGCCGCGTGCTGGCAACCGCCAGCAAAGATAATACGGCACGATTGATAGCTACCGCGACCGGCAAAGAACTGCACCGAATTGATCATGGCGCTGAGGTGACCCATGTTACGTTTAATTTCGATGGTCGATTATTGGCGACGGCTAGTGTGGACAATACGGCACATTTATTCGATGTTGTAACAGGCAAGGAGTTAGCACAAATTCAACACCGTGACATGGTGTCGAGTTTGGCGTTTAGCCCTGATGGCCAGTGGCTGGTAACCGGTAGCGATGATAATACGGCCAGAATAACGGAAGTTAATAGCGGCAAAGAAATCGCCCAATTTTCGGATAGGGATGATGTTTATAGCGTCAGATTTAGCCCGAACAGTCGATTGCTGGCGATTTCCAGCCTGGATGGTACTGCTCGACTTATTGACACCACTACTTGGTTGGAAGTCACTCGGATAATCCATGGCGGGGCAGTGTGGAACATAGTTTTTAGTCGGGATAATAAGCTGCTGGCCACTGTCAGTATGGATAAAGTGGTACGGCTTATCGAGACGGTCAAAAATCCGGATGATATAAAAATCGAACAAAATGCTGCAATTATGGGTATTGCCTTCGATCCCAACGGGCGATTGTTGGCGACAGCGAGTCAGGATAAAACCGCCAAATTGTACGACATCACTACAGGCAACGAAGTGATGGTAATTGAACATACTGATACCGTTTATGGCGTCGCTTTTAGTCGGGATGGTCGATTTTTGGCGACCTCCAGTAAGGACAACACGGCTAAGTTGATAGAGGTCACGACCGGCAAGGAAATAGCCAGGATTAACCACACAGATGAGGTCAGAAGTATTGCTTTTAGTCCTGATAGTCGATGGCTGGCGACTGCTAGCCTGGATAAGTCAGTAAAAGTGATTGATACTGCGACTGGTAAAGAGGCCAGTCAAATCAACGCGGCTGACGAAATAAGGCATGTCGCTTTCAGCTTTGATGGCCAGCTACTAGCCATTGCCAGTAAGGATGGCACGATAAAGTTGATAGACACAAAAACCTGGCAGCTAAAACAGGCAATTAAAGTCGCTGCTCCAGTGGCGCAGCTAGCCTTTAGTCCTGATAGTCGATTGCTGGCAACGGCGAGTGAAGACAACATGGCAAGGTTGTTTGAGGTAAGTACAGCTAAAGAAACAGCCAAATTTGAACATGCCGGTATCGTGCTTAGCGTTGCTTTTAGTCCGGATGGCAAATTGCTGGCAACGGGTAGTATGGATAATACGGCTCGATTGATTGATATTAACTCAGGCAAATTAATTTCCTTGATCAAGCATGGCGGTGAGGTTAAAAGCATCGCCTTTAGTCCGACAGGAAGGTTTTTGGCTACCGCCAGCCGGGATGGCATTACAAGATTAATCGAAACATTGTCTGGACTGGAAACAGGCCGTATTAGTCATGACGGCGAGGTGTGGGGTGTTGCTTTCAGCCCGGACGCAAAGCTACTGGTATCTGCAGTAAGTGATGGTTATGTGCAGCTGCATGATGCAGATCCACAAAGAGTATTTGATCAGTTATGCAGTAGGGCCGGGCGAAACCTGAATCAGGATGAGTTGCACGATTATTTGGGCATCAATGAACCTCATCAAACTTGCAAAGACTGGCGTGCATCTGAGTAAGCGTACACTTATCATTTTAACAGCCGTGTTTGGTTTAACGGGTTGTAGCTCTCTCGCAGAAGAATTTGCCAGCAAAGCCGCAGAGCTGAAAATGCAGCGTGCAGTGCTAACAGGATCGCGCTTTCAACATGTGGTCTATATCAAGACAGGATATTCATCAAAAACGCTGCACATCTATCTCGATGGTGACGGCAATCCTTGGATTGCGGGTCGGCCATCAGACGATCCCACGCCACGCAATCCACTGGTATTAAATTTAATGGCGCTTGATGTCGCCCCAGCCGTTTATGTGGGCAGGCCTTGTTACCATGGGGGGGAATCAATAGGCGAGTGTTCCAGCCGTTTCTGGCTGAAAGAGCGATACTCTGAGGAGGTAGTAGCCAGCCTCGCGGCAGTGATTGAGCAACTACTAGAGCAGGGCGGTTATCAAAAAGTTTCTTTGTTTGGACACAGTGGAGGTGGCGTTTTGGCGGTGCTGCTTGCCTCTCGATTGCCACAAACCGTATCTGTAGTTACCGTCGCTGCAAACCTTGATCTTGATGCCTGGGCGACTGCCTATGGCGTCGATAATGAACTTAGTGGATCTTTGAATCCGGCAGATCTTCCGCCACTGTCCCCGTTAATTCATCAGCGCCATTATGCAGGTGGCAAAGATGAGGTTGTACCGCCGGCATTGATGGCAAAAGCTGCGTTACATTTGGGTGCTGAACTGATTGTGATCGACAATTACGATCATGTTTGTTGTTGGGAGCGGATATGGCAAAACGTTTTGGATGAATTAGCAGAGTAATTATGTCCAAGTTCGTCATCCCGGCTTGGCTTGCTGGAATAACGAACTTAGAAACTACAGATCGTATGTTCGAATAAAATTGCAGTAAATATGATCCGATTGTAAGTAGCAGCTACCAGCCGACTCTGACGCCGACGTTGCCGCCATAACTTTCAAAGTTGCGGTTTCCCTGCACGGTTGAAAAATTGGCGAAAGCTTGTACACCTTTCTGCATTACTAAAGAAACCCCAAGGTCAATAACCGCCCAATTTCGTGCCGGAGACTCGGTTTGAAAACTAAAACCACCAGTACCAGGTATCGTCTGAACAAACTGTGCATTAACGGTTCGTGAATTGTTTGCATACTCATGCACCCAAAAAGCGTTGAATTGAGGGATTAAGTCACCGTAAGGCGTATTGTGGGCAGAAGAGGCGGATAAGCCCAAGGTGCTCTGAACTGAGGTTTGATATTGACTGTTATAGCGTAACTCCAGGCCGGTGTTGGTAGATTCCTGATAACCGTTCATTTCCCATTGCCGCACATCGACCCCGATTCTCGGGCCTATGGTGATATTTTCAATCGGATGGTCATAACCGCTCAAAAAGTTGAGCGTGTATTGGTTGGCGTTGAGGTTTCCTGTAGTTAACCTTGAAATAGTGGCGTTATCTATACGACCATCTGTTCCTGCAACCGCTAATCTATCGGTGGTTTGATTTTGCCGTGTATAACCTAGAGCCAGATTGGCAAAAGCATTATCGAAGGGCAGGTAGTTGATATAGAGGAGCGGCGTGTAAGAATCGACGTTAAAACCGCCGCCCGAGTTGAAATCAGCATTCGAGTTTGAATAATTAAATGCCAAGCCAGCCTCCAGGGACTTGGAAATGGAATACCCAGCCCCTACCGTAACCGATGGAATCGTTGCGTTGTAACCTTCTTCAAATTCATTTTGGTGATGGCGAAGAGTTGTTGCGCCAGCCGTTAAAAAGGTACTGAACCTACCCCAATTGTTAGCTACCACGTCGGCAGAGCCGCGGGGCCTATCTTTTTTTTCCTTTTGGGTTTGCGCATCTTTCAATTGTTGTTGGGAGATCAGCAACGAATTAGGTTGCGACTGAGTACCGACGCCGGCACCGGCTGTGGTTCCGCCTTGTTGCAACCCTTGGCAAATATCGAGAAGATTTCCAGTTGCTTTGATGTTTACAAAATTAGGCCTGTCGCAGATACGATCAAGTTCTGCAGAGCTGGCATTATTGAAGTTTTCTGCATTAGCAGTCTGCCAGCTCATGGTCGCGGCAAGTAAACCGAACGCGGAAAGTGGAAACCTTAAATTTCGTGATGTGCTCCACACCGATAAACATCGCTCAAAATCTAATTCCGATCTATTAATTTCCAGCTTAGTAAGGTTTTGTTTCAAGTCATAAAACATGCGTGACTCCTCTTGAACATTAATAACAAAGATTGCATTTAAATTCCCAAAGAGCGTCAAAACTTACCAGAAACAATTTATATCTCATTGATAATGGGATTTCATATTGTTATTGGATGGTGAAGTTACGCTCATTAGGGAAGGTGGAAGCTATTTGCCACTCTAAGGCAGCGGCTCCTTCGTTGTTCGTCCTCCTGCATGCCTGATAAAGCGGGACAGGCTCTCCATTTGGTCGTGGCGGACGGCGAAATATGAAGAGATCTATTTGAAAAAGAACGACAGCTTGCAGGACTTACAAACTGTTTTCTATCTTATAACCCAAAAAGTAGACATCAAGCACTGGGCTAGCCACACACCGAGCCAGGTGTACCCAAATGCCAAGGGGCGGTATGATAACTTTAATGTTGAGCAACTTCCCAATGCAGAAGAAGTGGAACAGCGCCATTCATCTGTAATTTGAATAAGGCTATAACTTAAACTGGCTGGGGATTTGTTTTAACTAAAAAACCACCTTATACATTTTTAACCATAGAAACAGTGTATGGCATATCTTGATGGGAATAAATAAGTAGAACTACTTAGGGAAGCGCTGAACAATTCGCGTGTCAGCCACACTGTCACTAGTTAAAAACGTGCATTTTTTACTGCAGTTCGCATAGGAAAATTGAGTCAATTATAAAAATTAACTTAAGGTTTGATTATAGATATTCTGGCCGTCACTAATTACGATAAGCATTTATCCATAGCTAATTTAGGATATTTGCGAATGTGACGTTTTCAAGCTTTAGCTCATCAACTGGCTGAATTTCATTTTTATATTCAGCCAGTTAGCTCATAATTCGTTGCGATCTATTGCCAGGTAAGTCAATTTGCTTGTAACACCATGGCAACAGCCGCTGCACGGGTAGAAACACCCAGTTTTTCAAAAATATGTTCCAGATGCTTGTTGACTGTTCTTGGGCTGGTACTGAGGATAATGCCAATTTCCTTATTAGTTTTACCGCGGGCAATCCACATTAATATTTCCGCCTCACGGAAGGTTAATTTCATGCTGTCGCGCAAGCTTTCGGGATTCCAGGGCAGGGCTTCACGTTGCAACAGCAATAAAAACTCACCAGGTTGCTGGCACGGGCTAATCCGGATGCTAAAGCCGGGGGCAAGCTCGAATTCTTCCTGCTCATTGTTAATGTTGTCGGCACGTTGCAGCCAGTGTTGGAACCAAACCAGAATACTTTGGGGCAAAGAATCATTCACATTACTTTCGGCCTGCAAGCCTTGCTGAAAAGTAAAATCCCTAAGCCATTGTTCCGCTGTGGACGTTAACCAAACAATTCCTCCACAATCATCTACCGTCACAGCGGCAAAATCGCCGTGAGCCAATAGCCTTTCAGCTCTGAGCAAATTACGTGTCTGGGTCAAATGGACTTCAATTCGAGCTAATACCTCGGCCGGGCGTATCGGTTTAACGATGTAATCCAGTGCGCCTTCACCAAATCCTCGCAATAGATTGTCCAGTTCACTTAAACCAGTCATGAATATCACGGGAATTGATACCGTCGTTGGGTTGGCTTTTAAACGATTACAGGTTTCAAATCCGTCTATGCCGGGCATCATGACATCCAGCAGGATAATGTCCGGCTTAATGTATTGGATTTGCTCGATGGCTGAGCAGCCGTCAGTGGCTACTAATACTCGGTACCCGGCTTCAGATAATGTATCTGACAATAACGCCAGATTACCAGGCGTATCATCGACTATCAGCACAGTGCCTTTACTGGAGGTCGGCGCTATCATGGCGATTCTTGTTTGGTAATGTTCAGCAATTTCCTGATTTCCGCAATTTTGAATTGATTTGCCAACGTGATGATTTTTGCAAAGTATGCAGTGTATTGAGGTTCAGTTTCACTGAGTTCCCCTAAAACTCTTTTTAAGCCGAAAATATCGCCGATTTGTACGAACTCAATGCAAGGTTTTAGCAAAGACGCAGGTGGGACTGCTAATGCATCATTAACTGAATGCGCTTTTGGGTTTACATCAAGTTGATATTGCCACGTCAGCGACAAGTACAATTTCAGCTTATTCATAAGATCAGGCACCTGTATCGGCTTGGCCAGAAAGTCGTTACAGCCGGCTTTCAAGGTGGCGAGTCGATCACTAGGATACGCATTTGCACTCAATACAACTATCGGCATGGTCCAATCTTGTTGACGTAATTGTAGGGCTGTTTCAATGCCGTCGATGCCGGTCATTGAAATATCCAGCAAAATCAGGTCGGGTGGACTGTCATTCACTTTTAGTAAACACTCTTCGCCTGAGCAAGCCTCGCTCAAATAAAATCCTAACGGTTCTAGGATAGCCAAAAGCAATTCGCGATGTTCACGCTGATCATCGACAATTAAAATTTTACGACGATGCCCCTGATAACCGACGATATTGCCTGGCGGACTTTGCTCGGTTTCGGTGCCGAGACTGGGTAACAGTAAGCGCACTACAAAAGCAGAACCTTCTCCCGGCTGACTTTGTACGGTCAATTCGCCGCCCATCATTTCGGTCAGCACTTTACTGATGGTCAAGCCTAAGCCGCTGCCCGCAATCGCATTGCCGGTGGGATTATGTACCCTGGTAAAGGGTTGAAAAATATTTTTCAGTTGTTCTTCATTCATGCCGCTCCCCGTGTCAAGCACCTGAAAATTAGCGACGCCACCACTATAAGCAATACGAAAGATGATCTTGCCACTGTCAGTAAATTTGATCGCGTTGCTAAGCAAATTGATCAAAATCTGTCCCACCCGCTTTTCATCTCCACGCACCCGTTGCGGCAAGGTATTGGTAAACTGGCAAATAAAACTCAGGCCTTTGTCTTCCGCTTGTGCTTGATAAATCTGCACTAAATGTTCGATAAAGCTTGGGAAATGAATGGGTTCCATCACCAGGTCGAATTTACGGGCCTCAATGCGGGCAATATCCAGAATATCTTCTATCAACGAGCCCAGATGTTCGCCGCTGCGCTTCAGTGTTTCCACTGCTTGTTTACGGTGCGCAGGAATAGCCGGATCCTGATGCAGAATATGCGCATAGCCGATGATACTGTTTAGCGGCGAGCGGATCTCGTGGCTCATATTGCTTAAAAAACGACTTTTTGCCTGATTGGCGGTATCCGCCATTTTGATGGCTTGCTGGAGTTTCAGGTCGGTTTTTTTATGCTCGTCGATTTCCCGCAACAACCGTTGAGTTTGTTTAGACGTTTCTTCATGAGCTACCCGTCGGCTTTCCGCATTCAGGATTAGCCACCAGGTACATAGACCGATAAACACCAGTAGCGAGGCATAGATTTTTAAAAAGTTATTCAGCAGCAGCTGAAAGGTCGGAGAATTCTGCTGCACACTTAATAAATCCTGATAATAAATGGTGCTGACAAAAATCCCCGTCAGCACCGACAGGAACAAAAACATCAGCGTAAAACGCAACAAACGCAAGCGGGCGGTGATGCTCATCAGATCCGGCAGAAAGCGTTTAGCTATAGATTCCAGGTAATCGTCAAAGCGAAAACCTGGCTTGCAGGCATCCAGGCAGCGTGCATCCAGCGTGCAGCACAGCGAGCAGATACTACCCGCATAGGCTGGGCAATAAGCGATGTCGTCATGCTCGAATTCGTTTTCGCAGATCGAGCATTTATTATGCGATTTACGGTTCTTTTCTTTACGATCGCGTACCAGATAATGCTTGCCGCTGCTGAAATAGGCAATTGCCGGAGTCAGCACAAATGCCAGCCCAAGAGCGATAAAGGCCGAAAATGCCTTGGGATAGACGCCGAACAACCCGACATAAGCCAGTATCGATACGACTGACGCAACGAACGTGGAAATAAGCCCGACCGGATTCAGGTCTGACAGATAGGCGCGCTTGAATTCGATGACTTTCGGGCTTAAGCCCAACGGTTTATTGATCATCAGTTCCGCAGCCACCGTACTGATCCAGGCAATCGACATATTGGAAAACAGCCCCAGCACTTTTTCCAACGCACCGAACACACCGAATTCCATCAGCAACAACGCGATGGCGACATTAAACAGCAGCCACACGACCCGGCCAGGATGACTATGTGTCAGTCGCGAAAAAAAGTTCGACCAGGCCAGCGAGCCGGCATAAGCATTAGTGACATTAATCTTGATTTGGCTAATTATTACGAACAGCGTTGTGGCTGCCAGCGCCCATTTAGGATTATCAAATAACTCGTTATAGGCGACCAGATACATTTGGGTCGGCTCATGAGCGTGCTGAGGGCTGATGCCGTGGCGTATCGCCAAATGCGCCAACAATGCCCCCGCTATTTGCCGGATCATCCCGAATATGATCCAACCGGGCCCTGCGACCAGCAGCGCCGTCCACCAACGTAGCCTGTTAGCTTTGGTTTTATCGGGCATAAAGCGCAAAAAATCCACCTGTTCACCAATTTGGGCCACCATCGAAAACGCCACAGTCGCCGCGGTGCCGAACATCAACCAATCAAAACCCTGGCCGCTTCCGGCAATCCAGAAATAGGTTGTTAAGGTCGGTATCGCTTCCGGTTCGTGCATTGCCACCGCGACATAAGGCGCGATGAGCAGCAACAGCCAAAGCGGTTGAGTCCATAACTGCATGCGGCTGATAGTGGTGATGCCAAAAGTCACCAACGGCACCACGATTATCGCGCTGACGACATGGGCAATTGACAGCGGAATGTGGAAATACAACTCGATAGCCAGCGACATAATCGAGGCCTCCAGCGCAAACAGCGTGAAGGTAAATGACGCGTAAATCAGTGAAGTGATCGTCGAGCCGATGTAGCCAAACCCGGCGCTGCGGGTCAGTAAATCGATGTCGATATGGTAGCGGGCCGCGTAATAACTGATCGGCAAGCTGGTGATAAAAATTACGATGCCAACAATCAGAATCGCCCAAAAGGCATTGGTAAAACCGTAATTGATCGACAAAAAACCGCCGATTGCTTCCAGCACCAGAAATGACGTAGAGCCGAACGCAGTGTTGGCCACTTCAAATTCCGACCATTTACGAAAACTGCGCGGTGCATAGCGTAGCGCGTAGTCTTCCATGGTTTCATTGGCGACCAGCGCATTGTAGTCGCGACGGATTTTGGCAATATTTTGATGGATGGTTTTCATTATTTTGGTTGTGTCGCTGGCGCGACGGGTTATTTGAATCGGGTTCTCGCACCCGAAGTCTTATTGAGCGCTCTCGTTTTTAATGTGTCGCTAACGCGACGGCTTGTTTTAAAATCGGTTCTCGGACCGACAGCCGAGGTACTTTCTTTTGCTTCGCCAAAAGAAAGTACCCAAAGAAAAGGCGACCCGGATTCCGCCATAATCCTGCGCTTCTCACTTTTGACGAGGGTTTTCAGAAGGGGCTTCCCAGCCCCTCTGAAAACGAGCGGCCTCCCTGCCGCTCCCCTACGGGCTATTCTCGCCAAAAGCTCCGATGCTCGGGGCGGAATAACGGGGGGGAAAACCATTCCGCGATTAAAATTTATAAAAAAGGGAACGGTAGGTCCGATTAGCGTAATCGGACCTACACGGACTACGTTGTGCTATCAAGTCAATTAATACCTATTACTAGTACTAACAATCCCAAAGCCCCAAAAAAACCTTGGCATAAAAATGCATAGAACTGAATATTAAATAATCGCACTAATCGTTTTTCGCTTGCTAATTGATCCAAACAACCATGCTCAAACGAGTTTTTCATGATTCTACGTAATGGGGGAGTAAAGACCGATACCATTTCCAAATTTAATTCATTCAGTGAAGAAGTCATGTTTTGTATGGTATCTATACCTTCAGGAGTCATGAGTTCTTCATAGATTTCTTCCGATAGAGACAAGGCTGCTGACAAAGCAATACTGAGATGTTTGGTGATAACTCCAGCTAGTAACGAAACAACTAGTAAAGCCAACCCCCATTTTAGGCTCGGTGCGGAAAGCACTTTGGATATAGTTTCCACTTTAACGACAATTGCACCTAGGATCGCCGCAGTTCCCGTAAGAAGCCACGTGGCGAACTCGCCCACTGGCGAGCTTATAGAAAGGACCCTTAAATAGACTAAACGAATAATATTTTGTTCCGGAGTTAAATGATTTCGAAGTTTCATTGTTAATTCAGAATATGTTGGTAGCTAAAAGTCATGTTACTAACATAAATGCATTAATGCCCCAATAAAATTCGCCACACATAATAAATCCGTTTTCCTTCTTGTGGTGTCAAATGCAAGAGGGTTTGTTAGGAATATTGGTAGGATGTCTTCAATAAAATAAAGACTATCAATATCATCCAGACACCCACAATTACGCTACTTGGATCAATCCCGTTATTCCGCCCGAGCATCGCAGCTTTTGGCGAGACCAGCCCGATAGGGGAGCGGCAGGGAGGCCGCTCGTTTTCAGAGGGGCTGGGAAGCCCCTTCTGAAAACCCTCGGCAAAAGTGAGAAGCGCAGGATACAGGCGGAATCCGGGTCGCCTTTTCTTTGGGTACTTTCTTTTGGCGAAGCAAAAGAAAGTATCTCGCCTTCGGGTGCGAGAACCCGATTAAAAATACTCGTCGCGACAGCGACACAACAACATCACCGCCGTTCATGCCCAAACTGAAATATCACCGGCGTCCCCTGATTGTGAATAATAATCTCCTTCTTAGGTTCATCCGTTACAGCTGGCTGAGTAACTCCGTTCGCATCGACTTTAGCCGGAACCTCTCGAGTCTCCACCCGCACATCCGGCATCCATTTGGGTTTGAATAAGGTGGTTTTGTGTCGGCTTTCGGCCTTTGGTATCGGCGCCTTTTCTAATACATCCAAACAAGCCGTGCTGATCTGGTCGATCAGTTTATCGGTGATTTTAACCAGCCCAGCCTCCCGGCCCAACTGATGGATGCTGAAGGTCGATTCCATTTTCACCAATACCGTACCGCTGGCAATATCGCTTAACCGGCAACTGATCGGCAGCACGTCGGCCTTTTGAAATCCGGAAGCGCGCGGATCGGAATTGCCGCTGCTGAACGAGAAACCTACCGGCGTGGCCTGATTGGCGATTTGTCCAAGCGTGGCTTCAAGTTTGTGTGAATAAGAACTGCCGGAAAGTTTGACTGGATATTGCCATTCGGCCAGGTTGTTACTCACTGTTTCGACGATTTTTTGCAACGGTAGTCGAAAGCCGAATTGCTCAAGATGGTCTTCGGCCAGCACAAACTTGATGGCAGTCATCGACGTTTTATCGAGATTTGCGGGTGGTTGTTCGGCAGCAACGACAGGTAATCCGGCCAGTGTAAAAACCAGTAGACCTATTACGGCATAATTTTTTGGCAGCTCATGCATGTTCACAGCATCCTCCTGATTTAGTTAGTAAATACTTTACGAAATCTGCTCTTTGCCTGCCATACGTCAAATGACTGATGAGTTATTTGACGGATTGTTCAAATCGTTTGTAAACACAACAATCTCCTCGCCAGCTTTTGGCGGCATCGCTCTCTTGAGTGGATGCATTTACATTTGAGCTGAATAAGGGGGCTTTAGATGAATGGTTATAACAATCAGGCAATAGGCGGTCGCAATGTCCGCTCGCTCTGCACTGCAATATTGACTGCACTGGCTGTCGGCCAGGCATCTGATGCTTATGCAGGCGCAACGTTTAAAATTGACGACACTAAGTGGGTTAGTGTGGGGGCAGGGTTACGCACCAGTTTTAGATCGCAAGAAGAAGCGGCAGGCAATCCGGGCGCAAAAAAATGGAACAACGATTTTAATCTGGACAATATCCGTTTGTATTTGAACGGCCAAATCCACAAGTACCTTAAAGTTGAATTTAATACCGATTGCCAGACCTGTAGCAATGGCGGTGAAGTAAGGGTGTTAGATGCGATCGGCAAGTTTGAAATCGATCCTATGTACAATTTGTGGGTCGGTCGCATGCTGGTACCGGCCGAACGCCGGGAAATGAACGGCCCTTTCTACAGTGCCATTTACAATATTTTTTCGAGCGGCACCCCGTTTGAACCAGCTGATTACAATTTAACCATCAAATCCGATGGCACCTCGGCCGGGTCTTTCGGTCGTGATGACGGTGCCACAGTGTGGGGGGCGTTTTTCGACGGTCGCTTTCAATATGCCGTGGGTTTCTTTCGCGGCCTACGCGGCGGCGCCAATGTTGACGACAACATCCTTTACAGCCAGCGGTTCGCCTATAACTTCTGGGAAGTCGAGAAGAATCCCGGTTATTACACCTCCGGCACTTACTACGGCAAAGGCGGCGATATTTTAACCGTTGCCGTATCCAACCAATATCAAGAAGACGGCGCCGGTACGGCGGCCGATCCGGGTACCTTCCGAGGTACCTCAGTCGATGTATTAATGGAAAAAGTGTTGCCTAACAGCGGTGTTGTCACCGTGAACGGCGAGTATAAAAATTACGGCATTTCCGGCGGTTACAGTCAGGCGTCGCGTGATGCAGGCGGCGGTTTCTCTATGTTTGAAGGCAATGCCTATGATTTCAGCGGCATGTATTTGTTTCCGCAAAAAATCTGGATAGGCCAAGCGCAACCGTTTGTGCGCTATGTCAATGTCGAACCGACCAGAAGCGCTAACCGCGATGTCTACGAGGCCGGCGTCAACTACGTCATGGATGGACACAATGCCAAGGTTTCATTGAGTTGGCAGTATGGCGATTTACTTACCAAAGGACTTAATTACAGCTCGGATGCTCCCGGCGACAAAGTCAATTCGATGAATCTCGGCTTCCAATGGCAAATTTAATGCCCTCTAAATAGGACTTCCACAATGAAAAAACTGACTCATTCTCTACGTAAAATTGCGCTCAGCAGTGCTTTGTCATCATTACTATTGGCAAGTGCAGCTTCTGTAATGGCTGAAGACACTATCAAAGTCGGTGTGTTGCATTCGCTGTCCGGCACCATGGCCATCAGCGAAACTACGCTGAAAGACACCATGCTGATGTTGATTGACGAGCAAAACAAAAAAGGCGGTTTGCTCGGTAAAAAGCTCGAAGCTGTGGTAGTTGATCCGGCCTCCAACTGGCCGTTGTTTGCCGAAAAAGCCCGCGAGTTACTGACCAAGGACAAAGTGGCTTCGATCTTCGGTTGCTGGACGTCTGTTTCGCGTAAATCAGTATTACCGGTGATTGAAGAACTCAACGGCTTGCTGTTTTATCCGGTGCAATATGAAGGTGAAGAATCCTCTAAAAATGTTTTCTACACCGGTGCTGCGCCTAATCAACAAGCCATCCCGGCGGTTGATTATCTGATGAACGACTTGAAGGTTAAGCGTTGGGTATTGGCGGGAACTGATTACGTGTACCCGCGTACTACCAACAAGATTTTGGAAGCTTATCTAATTTCCAAAGGCGTAGCTAAAAAAGACATCATGATCAACTACACGCCGTTCGGACATTCCGACTGGCAAAGTATCGTCGCCGACGTTAAGAAGTTCGGCTCAGCAGGCAAGAAAACCGCAGTAGTTTCAACCATCAATGGCGACGCCAACATTCCGTTCTACAAGGAATTGGGCAACCAAGGAATTTCAGCTGAAAATATTCCGGTGATTGCTTTTTCAGTGGGTGAAGAAGAATTATCCGGCATAGACACCAAGCCCCTGGTGGGTCATTTGGCGGCATGGAACTATTTCATGAGCGTCGATACCACCAAAAACGCTGCCTTTATCCAGCAATGGAAGGACTACATTAAGAACCCGAAACGTGTTACCAACGACCCGATGGAAGCGCATTACATCGGCTTCAATATGTGGGTAAAAGCGGTGGAAAAAGCCGGTACGACTGATCCTGATGCCGTGCAAAAAGCCATTATCGGCGTGGAATTCCCCAACCTGACCGGGGGCACATCAAAAATGTTGCCTAACCATCACATCAGCAAACCGGTATTGATTGGCGAAATTCAGGACAACGGCCAGTTTCTGACTGTGTGGCAAACCAATAAATTAATTGATGGTGATGCCTGGTCCGATTTCCTGCCGGAAAGTAAACCGATCATCGCCGACTGGACAGCACCAATCAACTGCGGCAACTTCAACACCAAAACCAAAAAGTGTTCAGGACAGAAATACTAAAGCATTTCATTTCTTGGTTCTCGCTGCTTGATGCAGTGAGAACCAACTGTCGAACTTCCGGAGAGCACATGAAAGCGAATTCGATTAAGCGCTACAGTGGCTGGGTGGCAATGTTGTTGCTAATATTTTCTATTCCAACCATTGGCCAGGATGTATTACAGACCAATACATTTAACGACATATTGTCAAAACTAAAACTAGGCTCCATGCAAGAGCGCGAACAGGCCATTGACCAACTGGCAGGCAGCGGTCATGCGCGGGCACTGCCAATCGCGCAAGCCTTGCTGGACGGTAAATTGTTGCTGTTAAAAGCCGATGATAAATTAATGATCGGCCTGGAAAATAATCAAGGCTATGACATTAGCGATGCAGTCACGGGTGAAAAATCCGGCACTGCCGCACGTGAAGCCGTCACTAAAATCAACCTGACCAACAAACTCAGAGGCTCGCTGCGCAAAATTATTGGTCAATTGGAATTAAGTGCTGACGATCCAGCGGTGCGTTTAGCGGCAGTCAAAGCTATGGCAAAAGAGGCTGATAGTAATACCTTGGAACTGTTGAAGAGTCGCGCAGCAATGGAGCCGGATGCCGACGTAAAAAAGGCCATTGCGCTGGTGTTCTTATTGCAGGACATGAATAGCTCTGATAAGGCTGTGCGTATCAAGGCAATCGATGCGCTCAAAGACCATAACAGCCTGGATGCCGTAAACCAGCTCAAAGCCATGGTGGAAAAAGATGCCGACGGCCAGCCTCTGGAAGCGGATGCCGATATTAGAAACCTGGCGGAGGCCGCGCTTGCAAAAATCAGTACCCGCTTACAGATTTACAGTTCCATCGAAACCGTGTTTTTCGGTTTAAGTTTGGGTGCCGTGCTAGTGCTGGCGGCGATAGGCTTGGCGATTACTTTTGGTGTGATGGGTATTATCAATATGGCACACGGCGAACTGATGATGTTGGGGGCCTATACCACTTATGTGATGCAGCAATTGTTGCCGAATCATTTGGGCGTGGCATTGATTGTGTCGATTCCGGTGGCGTTTTTGGTGGCTGCATTAGTCGGCGTGGCTATTGAACGCGGCATTATTCGATTTCTGTACGGACGGCCGCTGGAAACCTTACTCGCCACTTTTGGCGTCAGTTTATTTTTACAACAAACCGTAAGATCGATTTTTTCACCGTTAAACCGCAGTGTCGCCACACCGGAATGGATGAGCGGTTCCTGGCAGATTAACGATTTTCTGTCGTTGACCTGGAACCGTTTTTATATCCTGGTGTTCTGTCTGCTGGTGTTTCTCGCGCTGTTGCAAATCCTCAAACATACCAAGCTGGGCCTGGAAGTGCGGGCCGTTGCGCAAAACCGCAATATGGCAAAAGCCATGGGCATTCCAACCGCCCGCGTTGATGCAATGACCTTTGGTTTGGGTTCGGGGATTGCCGGAGTTGCGGGCGTGGCCTTAAGCCAGATTACCAATGTGGGGCCCAATTTAGGCCAAGCCTATATCGTCGACTCTTTTATGGTGGTGGTATTTGGTGGGGTCGGCAATTTACTCGGCACCCTCGTCGCGGGTTTCTCGCTGGGGATTGCCAATAAATTCCTTGAGCCTTTTGCCGGTGCGGTACTGGCAAAAATTCTGGTGTTGGTATTCATCATCCTGTTTATTCAAAAACGCCCGCGCGGATTGTTTCCGCAAAAGGGCAGAGCTGCGGAGGCCTGATATGTATAAAGCATGGTTGGCTAATGATAAAACCGGTAGCGCAGTGTTGATGCTACTTGCCGCAGTAACGCTGATAATTCCTATGTGTAATTTGCTGTCGCCGGTAGATTCGCCGCTGCATTTTTCAGCCTATACGGTGTCGTTGCTTGGCAAATACATCACCTTTGCCTTGTTAGGTTTATCGCTGGATTTGGTCTGGGGTTATGCCGGGATTTTGGTGCTGGGGCAGGGGGCATTCTTTGCGCTGGGCGGTTACGCTATGGGTATGTACTTGATGCGCCAAATAGGTAATCGCGGCGTCTACGGCGACCCGCTGTTACCGGATTTTATGGTGTTTTTGAGCTGGAAAGAATTGCCCTGGTACTGGCTGGGGTTCGATCACTTTTGGTTTGCAATGCTGATGGTGGTGCTGGCGCCGGGCATTTTAGCCTTTGTATTCGGCTGGCTGGCATTTCGGTCCAGAGTGACGGGTGTGTATTTGTCGATCATTACCCAGGCACTCACTTACGCATTACTACTGGCATTTTTCCGCAATGAAATGGGCTTTGGCGGCAACAATGGCTTGACCGATTTCAAGGATATTCTGGGCTTTAATATTCAGTCCGAAAACGTTCGGTCAATGTTGTTGATGTTGTCCGGTTTGAGCTTAATCACTGCGTTTATGGTCTGTCGCTGGTTGGTCAATACCAAGTTGGGACGCGTAGTAACGGCCATTCGCGATCAGGAGTCCCGGGTACGATTTTTGGGCTACCGCGTGGAAATGTTCAAGCTGTGGTTATTCGTATTCTCTGCGATGTTGGCCGGGATTGCAGGTGCCTTGTATGTGCCGCAGGTCGGCATTATTAATCCCAGCGAATTCTCACCGCTAAATTCCCTGGAAATCGTCATTTGGGTAGCCATTGGCGGACGCGGTACATTAGTCGGCGCGATTATCGGTGCCATCTTGGTTAACTACAGCAAAACCGTATTAACCGGTTTACTGCCGGAAATATGGTTATTTACCTTGGGTGCGGTGTTCATACTGGTGACCTTGTTATTGCCGGACGGCATCGTCGGCTTACTGCGCCGTTATCGTAAGGAGCAAAGCGCATGAATTCATTCATAGTTAATTTGGTTCCAGAGAATAACAGTAACGTCGCTCTGAGCAGTGTGCTGGATACCCGGCATGGCCCGATACTTTATCTTGAAGATGTCAGTGTCAGTTTTGATGGCTTTAAGGCGCTCAATCACCTGTCACTTTATATCGATGCCGGAGAATTACGTTGTTTGATCGGTCCAAACGGCGCGGGTAAAACTACCTTGATGGACGTGATCACCGGCAAAACCCGTCCGGATACCGGTTCGGTGTTTTTCGGTCAAACCATCGATTTGCTGGAGCTCGATGAACCGGCCATTGCCCAGGCCGGTATCTGCCGTAAATTTCAAAAGCCCAGTGTTTTTGATGCCCTGACGGTTTTTGAAAACCTGGAGCTGGCGCTTAAATGCGACAAGCGCACCTGGCCGACCTTGTTTCACCGATTGAACGAAGAACAGCGCGACCGCATCCACAGTGTTTTACAAACGATTGGTTTGCCGGAATTGGTAAAACAACCGGCCGGAATATTGTCCCACGGCCAAAAACAATGGCTTGAAATCGGCATGCTGCTGATGCAGGAACCCAAAGTCATGCTGGTGGATGAACCCATTGCCGGGATGACTCATCAGGAAGTGGAACGCACCGCCGAGTTACTGTTGTCATTGCAAGGCAAACATTCAATTGTGGTGGTCGAGCATGATATGGAATTTGTGCGCAGCATCGCTCGCAAAGTCACCGTACTGCATGAAGGGTCGGTACTCACCGAAGGCACGATGGATGAAGTGCAAAACGATCCGCGCGTGATTCAAGTTTATCTGGGGGGCTAATGCTAAATATAAGCGGGTTACAACAATATTACGGTGCCAGCCATACCTTATGGGATTTGAATTTGCATATCCCGGCCGGTAGCTGCGTGTGTTTGATGGGTCGCAACGGCGTGGGTAAAACCACCTTGCTGAAAACCTTGATGGGGCTGATCCCAGCTCAAGAGGGCAGTATTTTATTTGATGGCTTGGAGTTAAATCGCGCCAAAGCTGAAGCCCGCGCCGAACTGGGTATTGGTTATGTGCCGCAAGGTCGGGAGATTTTTCCATTGCTGACTGTTGAGGAAAATCTTAAAACCGGTTTGCGTGCCGCTCATAAAAAAGGCATCAAAAAAGTCCCTGATTCCATTTACGAAATTTTTCCGGTGCTGAAGCAGATGCTCAAACGGCGCGGCGGTGACTTATCCGGCGGCCAGCAACAGCAACTGGCGATTGGCCGGGCGTTGGTGTTAAACCCAAGATTGTTGATTCTGGATGAACCCACCGAAGGCATCCAGCCCAATATCGTCAGCGAAATCGGCGATGTGATCATGCGACTAAACCGTGCTCGCGGCACACCTATCTCAATGCCTAAAGCCAACCCAAATGCAGTGGGCGAAGTGCATGAAGCCATTAACAAAATCAATCATGAATTAGGGGTAACCGTCTTATTGGTGGAACAAAAACTTCCTTTTGCTCGTAAGGTAGCTGATCAATTCTGTATTATGGATCGCGGCCGCACAGTTGCCTCGGGAATTATGAACGAGCTAAGCGACGACATGGTGAAACGCTATCTAACGGTATAAATCAATAAGGAATGGTTATGAAAACTAAAATCTGCAGTGTTGTTTCAGGGGTACTGTTGTCGTTCTGGTGCCTGTCCGCCGAAGCACATACCGGCGCCGGTGAGGTACATCACTTTGTGGATGGCGTGCTGCATCCGCTGCAGGGCGCAGATCATTTGCTGGTGATGATAGCGATAGGTCTTAGCGCAGCCATGATGGGCGGACGCGCATTGTGGCTGTTGCCAGGTATTTTTTTAGCCATGATGATGGTCGGAGCCGGACTGAATGTTGGCGGATTAACAATACACTCCGCCGAAACCTGGGTGGCGTTATCGGTACTGGCCTCAGGTTTGATGGTGTGGCGACAACGCCAGTTGACGATAGCATTTGCCGCGAGTTTGGCGGCGTTGTTTGCCTTAAGTCACGGCTATGTCCATGCCGCAGAAGCAGGCTCTTCTTTGACCAGCTATGCCGCAGGATTTTTACTGACTACAGCAGTTTTGCATGGCGTTGGCATCGGCATTGGTTTACTCAGCGGCGTGAAATTAACAATGATCAGGATTATTTTTGCGATGACCTGTACCGTCGTCGGCACGAGCTTGTTGGCAGGCATTTAAGGTAATGTTTACCGACATGGATGCCAGTAATCTTAATAGTTCGAGCTGCGGTTCAGGCTGGGAAGCCCGCTTACAACTGGGTTTTGTGGCTAAAAACGGTAAAACCGTATTGGCTCAGCGCGACCATTATGGCCCGTTAACCGTGCAGCGGCCGTTTTATCCTGAAGGCGGCGTCTGTCATGTCTATGTGCTGCATCCACCGGGCGGCATCGTCGCTGGCGACCAGCTGTCGATTTCGGCAAGCGCAGCGGCTGAAAGCCAGGCATTAATCACCACCCCGGCGGCAGGCAAGTTTTACCGCAGCGGCGGCGCACAGGCTAGTCAGTCGGTTTCGTTAAATGTCGCGAGCAACGCAACCCTGGAATGGCTGCCGCAAGAAACCATCATTTATGAAGGCGCGCGCCTTGTCTCCAACATGAATATTGAGCTTGAGGCGGAGGCCGGTTTTATCGGTTGGGAAGTGCTGGCACTGGGCAGACCGGCGTCCGGTGAAGGCTTCGACAGCGGCGAGGCTACCCTGAATTGGCGGATTAGCCGGGCAGGGCAACTGTTTTATCGGGAACGGCTGCGGCTGGATGCGATTGCTTTTGCTGCCCGTTGGGGACTGAACGGCGAATCGGCTTGCGGAACCCTATTTGCCTGCCCGGCTTCGCAGGCTCATCTTGAGGCAGTGCAGCAGCTGATCGGCGATCATCCCGAGCGCGGTGTAACCCGCATCGACGACATGCTGATTTGCCGGGCCATTGATGCCCGCGCCGACCGATTGCGGGATTTTTTTCAACAAGTTTGGCAGTTAATCAGAAACGACATCGTTCATCGTCCGGCATGCGCCCCGCGCATCTGGGCCACTTAACACGGAAACATCATGCAGCTGACACCACGCGAAAAAGACAAATTATTGCTATTTACTGCGGCCTTACTGGCAGAACGCCGCCTTGCCCGCGGCGTTAAATTAAATTACCCGGAAGCAGTGGCATATATTTCGGCGGCGATCATGGAAGGCGCCCGTGACGGCCGCACCGTTGCAGAACTGATGGCCTATGGCCGTACTTTGCTTAGCCGGGACGATGTGATGGATGGCATTCCGGAAATGCTGCACGATGTACAAGTGGAAGCGACTTTTCCGGATGGCACCAAATTGGTAACGGTACATGATCCGATTGTTTAAGCAGGTTAATACCTTTTGCGTAGGCTGGGTAGAGCGCTAGCGAAACCCAGCAATGGACTCGAAAAACACCAACAAATTGCCAAGGAGCCAACTATGATCCCCGGAGAAATCCTCCCCGCCGATGGCGACATTGAACTCAACGCCGGTCGGCCGACTGTCACCGTGCTGGTGGCTAACAGCGGTGACCGGCCCATACAAGTCGGTTCGCATTATCATTTTTTTGAAACCAATTTGGCGTTGCATTTCGATCGAGATTTAAGCCGAGGGTATCGATTGGATATTGCAGCCGGTACTGCCGTGCGTTTTGAACCCGGTCAGCAGCGCGAAGTGCAGTTGGTGGCGTTTGCGGGGCATCGTCGGGTGTTTGGGTTTAGGGGTGACATTATGGGCGCGTTGGAGACACAGTCATGAGCAAAATCAGCCGTCAGGCCTATGCTGACATGTTCGGCCCCACCACCGGCGACCGGGTGCGGCTAGCCGATAGTGAATTGTTTTTAGAAGTGGAAGCCGATTACACCGTCTACGGCGACGAAGTGAAATTCGGCGGCGGCAAGGTAATCCGCGACGGCATGGGGCAAAGCCAGCTCGGCTCGGATCAGGCCGTCGATTTGGTGATTACCAACGCGCTGATCGTCGATTACTGGGGCATCGTCAAAGCCGATGTCGGCATTAAACACGGCCGTATCGCTGCAATCGGTAAGGCCGGTAACCCTGATATTCAACCGGGTGTGAACATTGTCATCGGTCCAGGTACCGAAGTGATTGCCGGTGAAGGCCAAATTCTCACCGCGGGCGGTATCGATGCCCATATTCATTTTATTTGTCCGCAACAAATCGAAGAGGCATTGTGCTCCGGTGTAACCACCATGATCGGCGGCGGCACCGGCCCGGCAACCGGCACTAACGCCACAACCTGTACACCGGGGCCTTGGTATATTCAGCAAATGCTGAAAGCTTTGGATGGATTTCCGATGAATTTCGGGGTGCTCGGCAAAGGCAATGCCAGCTTACCGGCGGCACTGGAAGAACAAATCCACGCCGGGGCGATGGGCTTAAAACTGCATGAAGACTGGGGCACCACACCGGCGGCGATAGATTGCTGCTTGAGTGTGGCAGAACGTTACGATGTGCAAGTCGCCATTCATACCGACACCTTGAATGAATCCGGTTTTGTCGAAGACACCTTTGCCGCCTTCAAAGGCCGCACCATTCATACCTATCACACCGAAGGCGCAGGCGGCGGCCATGCGCCTGACATTATCAAGGCCTGCGGACTGAGCAACGTATTGCCGTCGTCCACTAACCCGACTCGGCCTTACACCGTTAACACCGTTGATGAACACTTGGATATGCTGATGGTCTGTCATCATCTTGACCCCAGTATTCCGGAAGATGTGGCCTTTGCCGAGTCACGTATTCGCCGGGAAACCATCGCTGCCGAAGATATTCTGCATGATTTAGGCGCGTTTTCGATGATTTCATCAGATTCGCAAGCGATGGGCCGAGTCGGCGAAGTCATTATCCGCACCTGGCAAACCGCACATAAAATGAAAGTGCAACGCGGCAGTCTGGCTGACGATCCCAGCCGTCACGACAACTTTCGTATTAAACGTTACATCGCCAAATACACCATCAACCCGGCCATCAGCCACGGCATTTCTCATGAAGTCGGCTCCATCGAAGTCGGTAAACTGGCGGATTTAGTGTTGTGGCAACCGGCGTTTTTTGGTGTCAAACCCAGTCTGATTTTAAAAGGCGGCATGATTGCTGCCGCGCCGATGGGGGATGCCAATGCCTCAATCCCCACGCCGCAGCCGGTGCATTACCGGTCGATGTTCGGTGGATTTGGTATGGCGGCGTCCAGCACCTCGATGTTTTTCTTGCCGCAAGTTGCTGCCGATGCAGGAGTTATCGCTAAGTTGGGCTTGGGAAAACAGGTTGGCATCGTTAGAAATACTCGCAATATTGGCAAAAAGGATTTGAAGTTGAATGACTATCAGCCGAATATCGAGGTCGATCCGCAGACTTACAGTGTGCGGGCTGATGGTCAGTTGTTGATGTGCGAGCCGGTTGATGTGTTGCCGTTTGCGCAGAGGTATTTTTTGTTTTGATTTGCGGTCGGAATTTCGTTCACTCTGAGCTTGTCGTAGGGCTTGGGTTTTGTGTCGCTAGCGCGACGGGTTATTTAAATCGGGTTCTCGCACCCGAAGGCGAGGTACTTTCTTTTGCTTCGCCAAAAGAAAGTACCCAAAGAAAAGGCGACCCGGATCCCGCCTAAATCCTGCGCTTCTCACTTTTGACGAGGGTTTTCAGAAGGGGCTTCCCAGCCCCTCCGAAAACGAGCGGCATCCCTGCC